>Ga0315904_10013945_pt1 | contig 10032 bp, 16 predicted proteins | sample LakEriMetagenome_6_FD_203529 | JGI IMG/M metagenome (GOLD analysis project Ga0315904, IMG submission 203529) | Freshwater fungal communities from buoy surface, Lake Erie, Ohio, United States - Buoy 12 MA120 | ecosystem: Environmental > Aquatic > Freshwater > Lake | place: USA: Lake Erie, Ohio...
AACGCACCCTTAGGCAAAAGGTAAACGCCCTTCTGAGAACCGCCACCAGCAGTTTTCAATTCGCGTCTAGGAGCAATAACGATGTTGCCACGACTATCGACCGAGATTTCGTCAACGGAACGGATATCCCAAGACTCTGGAGTACCGTCTGAAGGTCGCATAGGGATTTGGCTTAGGTAGCATTCACCTGTAACTTGTAGGTTTAGTGCTGCGTCTCTAAGAAGACCTGCTTGACCTCCGTATGCTGAATCAAGTCTGCCTAAAGCACGCTCTGCTGCGGCAACTAGACGCTGGTCAAATGCTTCGACATTCCTAATCGGGCTAGGAGATTCGGCAGGGTTGGAAACTACAGCAGGATAAAGACGAATACGAGAAACAACAGAAGCAACAAGGTTGAACGCATACTTTACTTCTCCAATTGCGTCGTAATATTCCCACGCTTCTTGTTGCCAAGCAGACGAGGCTGCTGCTCTTCTGTTTTTGAATTGTTCGGCTTCGCTTCTGTCACCAATCTTCAACTGAGTAGCAGCAGCGGTCAACGCTCTAGGTGTGTTGTAGGCAACGGAAGAAGCAGCGTTAGGTACTGGCTTTAGGAAAACAGAATTGCTAGGTAGGTTGTTGGTGATTGGGACAGACGCACGGATACCCCTTGATGGAGTTGCCTGTGTCGCTGACTTGTCACGCCTGAAAACGCCCAAAGTTATTCTCCTACTGTTAGTCGTCTAGACGCTTGGAAATTATGGAAGCAACCGCAGATAATGCAAACGGTAGCGCAACGACTACGGTTGTCATAGGAACTATTGTATAGCAAATTACGATACCCGATGCTATCCAAATGCTTGTACACCAGTTGCAAGTGAACAGATAACCAAAAGTGGTCGACGGCGGAAATCTCTTCCAAATTCTGTTTCTCAACCACTCAAAAATAAAGTCTGAAACTATCAATCTGGTAATTCTAAAAGTTGCCAAACATAAGATTATGAAACTTAGTGGGTCTATGTAATTAGTAATGTTCAAAACTGGTCCTTTATTGAGTGAAGTGTTCGGTATGGGTTCCAACTTCTGAGCCTAGAGCCACATCCACAGTTATTGTCTTTGGAAAACGCTAGTATCTTTCCGCTGACGGTCCTAGCGTGAGAATCAAGTTCTGGCTTATCTGATTTGTGGAAAGTTGCTAAACGCTCTTGGAAGATAATTTGTGGTCCAGTAGGGGAGTCTTGGGCAACCCAAACGGTAAAACCTTTTTCGTCTTCAACAATCACAACACGGGTGACATCTTTATAGAAAACGCCATCTGGATTCCCCTTGGATTTTATAGAGAACTCGTCTTCCGAGTAATCGGCTGGAGCGACGCTCAAGTGGGCTGGGAAAACATCGTAAATTATCTTCATTGTTATTTTCCTAGTCTGCGAGCAATTGCTCTACTGGTAACGCCCGCTGCTTTGGCAATCTCAGCAATCTTGACATTCTTATTGTATAGGTCTTGGACTATCTCGTTCATCTCTGAGTTGGCTAATCCATTTAGGGATGTCGACGACATACCACTTCTATAATAACGGGCTAGTGGGGCTAAATATCGTAGACGCTCTTGGACATCCTTAGGGATGCCTGGAGACTTTGGCTTCTTGAGTTGATAGCCTCTGATTGGTTTGGGCATAGGAGCGTCGACGAAACCGCCCCAAGGGGATGGGACCTTCTTATGGGTGTCGAACTTGGGGTTTGCTTGTGATGTCCAGTATTGGACCGTCGAGCGTTTCTGTATAGGTTTGAACGCATTGCCTATGGATTGAAGTGTCCAGCCAGCGTCAAATAGTTGCTTGGCTCGGTAGTAGCGTTCTTTCTTTCCAAGAGTAGTGAGCAACTCAACTTCGTCTTGGGGGAGCGGGTATTCACGGGCGTATTCTCTGTCTTCACTCATAATGTATTTATTTTAGCATCTGTACTAGAAACGATTTTTTAGAAAATTCCGGGAGCGGCCCTTATGCGATAAATACTTATGACTGACGGAGAAAAAAGATACATTACCGATATTTGCCTTTGGCGTGCGAGATGGCTACGCTTGTTTTTCGAGGTCTTCGAATTTGTTTCCTAAAAATGCCTAAAAATGCCGATTTTTTTGCCGTCTAAGCGGCCTCCAGGCACTTATTTTGGACTTATTTATACTTATTTAGACTTATTTAATACTTATTGAGCACATGTGAACACTTACTTAGACTTATTTGATACTTATCTAAGCCCATGATGACTTGTCAAACACTTATTGAGCAGCCTATCTAGCCTATCTATCTAGCACTTCTGGGCAGTCGACTGGTGGGTTGGGCTGGTTTGACTGACACAGAGGCTGTGCTTGAGGGATGAGTGCCTTTTGGCGTGCCAACGGATGGAAAAATGCTGTACCTTATGCCGAACGGACAAGATAGCAGTGGACTGGCTAAATGCCTTGACCGCATCTTGATTGCTGATGAGTGAGGCTGAATGTATGTGGCTATTAGATGAGATGTGGTTGTTAGGGAGACCTAACGGGCTCATCGCAAAGTAAAAGCATAAGAAGCAAGTAAGTACAGGCTAGATGGGCTGAAGAACTTGATTGCTTGCGAAGACACGATGCCCGTGTACATACCGAGTATCCGTATGCGTGGCAGACTTGACAAGATGACAAATAATCGGTAAGATTAGTAGTAGGGACACTTATTATCTGACCGCAAGTCAATTAGGACTTGACAAATAGATATAGATGACTGATAATAGTTATATCAATACATAAAGACGAAAGGATTGATAACTTATGACATCTCCTGAAAGAATAACAGATGACAGTGAACGCTTAAGCATCAAGGCTCTAAGCAGAGAAGAACTAGAGAGACCTAGGCACGCCGTAATGCCTAGAGAACTGTGGACAGAGACCGTGCCTAACCTATGGCAAGGTGGAACTCTGGACAGATGGGCTTCAGATGAGTGGCACTATTCCGCACCAACGAACTCACGGCAGATTAGCAAGGAAGTGTTTGATTCTGTCTACACTCTCTACGCAGACGCTGAACCAGTTGGCTGGTTTGTAAAAGAAGTACGACTAGGCTTCTACGACAGTGCTATGAACGACTTTGACCCTGAGACTGAATTGGTGGACATTGTAAAGATGGCTCACAAGGATTGGAAGTCTGGCAAGCGTGTGCTTATCAGATGCCAAGCAGGTCTCAACCGCAGTGGTATAGTGATGGCACTTGTGCTTATCCGTGATGGGTACTCACCAGAGGAAGCAATCACGGTAATGCGTGAAAAGCGTTCAGAAGCAGTGCTATGTAATAGACACTTTGTAGATTATCTACTTGGTCTCAACGAAGATAAAGTAGCACTCTGGAACTGGAGAAACTAAGAAAAACCCCCTGCCATTAGGCGGGGGGATTTCTTTTATCTAACTCTAAAAAAACTACTCTTAGCATCTGGAAGTCTACGACTACTCATTGACTTAGCAGTCAACTTGCCACCAACAAATCCAGCAGGTGGTTTAATCATTAGAGCGGTAAGAGCGTGGACTAAAGCATCTACTCTGTCTGGAGATTTACCTTCACCTGGAATCCAACTAAGCATCTGTGATTCAAGTTCGGCTAAGAACCCAATGTGATGTACACGACCTTGTTCATAACCAAGTACTACTGGCTCAGCACGAAGTTGCTTACCGTACTTGCTGTGTACTTCAAGTACTTTGATGTTTGGGTCAATAGCATTGATAGCATTACGAACCAAAGCACCACCTTGGTTTACTTCAGCAATAACTGGACAACCCCACTTACGAGCCATCGCAACTACTCGGTTAGCCCACACTTCAGGCGACCCATGTACTGAAGCATCTTCAAGTACCCAAGCCTGTCTCTTATATAAATCTCTCTCGCCAGTTGATGCGACTACAACAATTCCACATTCATCTCTTGGGTTCTCGGCAACGCTAGGGTCTACACCAATACAACGAAGTGGTGTGCCAAGTGGTAGGGCGTTCTGTCTATGTGCTTCAATCAACTCATCTGTCCATAGAGCACCTTCAACGCTGTCAAGCATCTCACCATAAAGTTCTTGTTGAGCAAGACGAGTTCCCGCATACACTCCAGTAATAGCATCTAGATAAGCACCAGATAAGTTCCCTGAGTTATCTAATGTAGAACCTCGACTGATTACTACACGACCACCCTTTGCTTCTTCAATAAGTTTGTAGAGCAACGGTACACGCTTAGGTGTAGTGGTAATCATAATCTTAGGCTGAGCACCAAGACGAGTACCAACACGAAGGTTGTCAAAGGCAGTCATACCTGCTGCGTCAGGTGTCTGCCTCCAAGCGGCTACCTCATCTCCCCAAGCGTGAGTGAACTGAGGACCACGAAGAGAGTCAGGCTCATCGGCTGTGAAGCAAGTAGCAGTATTACCATTGGGCCAAGTCAGTCTTCTCTTTGATGGCTCATACAATGGTCTTTCACTTGGGGGAGAGACATTGATAATCCCAGACTCACCCTCAACAATTACATCTCGCACATCGGCAGCAGTACGAGCAACAAGAGCGAAACGCCTTTGACCCGTGTTAGTGTGCTTGGCTTGTTCTCTCACCCACTCGGCAGCGGCACGGGTCTTACCAGCACCACGACCAGCGAGATACATCCAGATATTCCAATCACCTTCTGGTGCTTGCTGTTCTGGTCTCCCCCACACTGACCAATCCCATAGAAGAGTTTCTGGGTCCATACCCGCGAGGGCAAGAGCACGCTCGTCTTCTGGCAACTCAGCCAGGATTTCCATAATAGATTTAGCCATGACTTCATTATAATGCAAGGAAGAAGTGGCAACCCAGGTAAAACGGCTTAGGTTATACTTTGTTCCTCAGCATGCATTCAAGCCCACGCTGTGCTACATCGGCAGATAGCATAATCAAAGCATCTATCTTTGCCTTATTAGCACCTCTGAACGGGGCTGCTACAAGTTCACCTGAGTCTCTTGCCTCTATAAGTTCAGTCAATACTCTAGTTATTGATGATGCCATCGAAGCACACTTCTGCTCGGTGGTGAGAGTTTCCCAAGGCAATTGGCCGTGATACTTCTCGTACATTCTCTGTGTCACTTTGTCTAAATTACTCATAAAACTAACTATACCGCAAACATAACAAAACCCCCAACATTTGCTGGGGGTTTCACTATTAGCGAATTCTGTTCTTTGGATTGATTGGAGCATAGACCTTACTAACACCCTTTTCAGATATCTTGTACCCATAGCGAGCCAGTCTGAATCTTAGTGCTGAGTGAGTTACTCCCAATCGAAGTGCCAATCGGTATAGAGTTACGCCATCTTGGTTATGCAACTTAGCAACCAACGCTGTGTACTCTTCTGCTTCTGCTCTAAACCGCATAGCATTTGAGCGAACCTGCTGAGCCATTGGCTGTAGTTCTAGCAAGCGAGCCAATGCTTCTGGGTCAGGCTCGATGAACTCACGCTTCTCCTTTACCTCGTGCTGTGGTGGCATTGGTAGTGTGAAGTCTGTCCTACCAGTTTCCTCCATCGGTGTAACGCATATCTGTCTTACACGCTCACGAGTCAAGTCAATCGCACGAGCAATGCTACTCTGTGTCCATCCAACCAAGTTCAGTGAGCGAATTAGGTTGTCTCTATCGGCAGAGTCTGTCAACGAAGTGAACATCGCCTTGATTCCAATTGGCAAAGATTGATTTGCCTTTTTGATACTACTCATTGTGTCATTTTTCTTTCTGTTATTGAGACCCAAGTGGGTCAGTTGTCCTAATAAAAGGTTATATCGGTATACAAAACTACGCAAGTAGTGTTTGCTACTGGTGGAATTACCAAATCTTATGGTTTACATAGAAAAAATGGCAACCCAGGTGCAATTAGCCCCGTAAGGAGAGAATTGCGAGTGAAACTGCTGAAAAACCCATCCCAATGATGAGTCCAAGGTTAGTTGGAGCAAAAAAAGCAACCAAAACAGTCAAAATGACGGCTAAGATGGCAAAAATTGAAGTCCAAACGATATCTCTTACGATAATCCACCAATTCGGCATTACTTTTCCTCTTTTTCTTTAGTTTTAGGTGCTACTACACCCAAAAGTGGCTTGATTTCTTCTTCATCCTCGTTATCGAGGAACTCAGACCTGTTATCGATGGCCCAAGAGAGCCATGCCAGCAACGGGATGCCAACTACAACTACTACGATGCTCCAAAATTCAAACATCTTATTGCTCCTTACCTGGGTGTACCCCATTTATCGTGCAAATCACGATGCGAGGAGAGATTGTAGCCTCCCCGCATCGCAATCCTACCACTTACTCAGATTTTTGAGTCTGCTCGTAGATGTCTTTGACAACATTGGCCCACACTCTCGGTGTATGAGTCAGTGGTTGATAGCCACCAGCCCCGCCAATCAGTACACGACCATCGGCATACTTGTTCGCTAGGTCAGCAATCACGCCAGCGGCATAGTGGTAGCCATCGTATGTGTACTTCAGACCCCAGTGTTCGCCTTCGTGTCCATCTGCCCCAGTAGCAAGCAAGATAACATCAGGCTTGTACTCGGCAACCTTCTTGGCAATCTCGTCAATAGCCCACTTGAAAGCCTCGTCGCCTTCGCCTCGCTGTAAGCAATAGTTGTACCAGTGTTGCTCGTCATTCTGATAGACATAATTCTCTTTGTCTCCAGCCTCACGCAACCAAGTATCAGAATGAGTTGGATAGATTCCGTGTCCGTGGATACTAAAGGTCGGTATGTCAGTATCCGCAAGCAGATTCTGTACACCATCTCCAGCATTGACATCCCAGTCAATGTAGACAACCTTCAATCCATTCTTCACGAACTCTTTAGCAGCCCAAGCGTGGTCATTGAAGACACAGAAGCCTTCGCTCCAACCTTCTTGTGCGTGATGCTTTGCTCCCTGTGGGTTGAACCCAACCTGAGTCTCACCAGCAAGCATCTTCTCTACTAGGCGTACTGTGCCTGAGAACATCTGAGCAGCGGTATGGCCCATCTCTGGTCTCTGTTCAGTCCAGTCAAAAGATATTCCATCATCAATTACCTGAGACACATAAACGGTGTCGTGGATAGATTCAATCTTGGCTCTATCTCCATCTCTGAACTCAGGCTCAATGATTTCCACATTGTCCGCACCAAGTTCTTCAACCAGATGGTCGGTAGCAATCTTCGCTCGGATAGGCTTTGTAGGGTGATTACCATCACCTGAACCTAGTTTCCAATTTAGGTAGTCGTCGCTATATGCGATTGTTAGTTTTTTAGACATATTCTGTCCTTTCGTTATTTCCATAGACTTATGTTACCAACTCGTGATAAATAAGTCAAGTAAAAAACCCCCTTAGCGACTGCTAGGGGGGCTTTTCTATCTAAGAGCATAAATTATGCTTCAGGTGCCTTTGGATAGTCTTCATCGGCAACTACAGGCTTTGGTTCAGGTAGTTTGTCCGTAAAGGTGGCTAGCAATTCTCCAGTTGAGATAATCCAACCATTGATAAGCAATTGGTCTACTCCAGAGTGGGAGTTGTCGTGTTGCTCTTGTAGTTTGGTCTTTGTGTACTCTAATGCTGAGACGGCAAAGGTGATTTCTTCATCGGTAAATCCAATTAGGGTTTTTGACATTACTTTTTCCTTTCGGCTTTTAGTTGTTGGATTTTCCCAACAAGATAATCGTAGGTGTATCCTATGACATTTGTCAAGTATTTCTTTCTGCGTGTTTTACTGTGGAACTTAGTTGATTGCCACTGAGCCCAATGCCCAATGCGAAACGCAACTCCACTTATGGTTTTTAGTAGTCGGTACATTTGTCTTTTTGTCTTTCTGTTTGTTAGTTATCGGTACTTAGGTTATAGACCTATTACATACTCAGGTCCGTATAGGTCGTCGCCAAGCAACTTGCCTAGTTCAGCGTATACAAGTTCGTATAGCGTGGTGTATCTGCCATCATAGTTCTTCTGACTTGACTCTCCACGCTCAAAGTATTCAAAAGCAAAGAATAAGTTCATAAGTCTAGTGAGGTCAAACGATTCTGATGCTAAGTAATCGTTTAGATTGATATCCCCCTCTTCAGTCTGGGTAATGAAGTTCTTGCCCTCTTTTTCAATTAAAGCGTGCATTTCATCGGCACTCATTTGAGTGAAGTTCTTCGGTGTAGGCACTGCCTTTTCTTCTGCCATCATAATCCTTACTGTAAGTAGTCCAATTATAGCCTAAACCAAGACGCTTATCTTGTAGACCAATTCACATCTGGGTAGTCACGCTTGTTCTTTTTTACCATAGCATCGGCTTTGGTCTGAATAAAGATACGCTGTTCCTCCACTGAAGTGCCACGCTTGTGAGCCAAAGCAATCAAGATGGTTTCAATAGCATCTTTACAACGCTCAATCTCTTCAGGTGAGCGAGCCATACTTTGAATACCAACTAGCATATTGACCGCAATCGACTGAGCAGTTCTTTCTGCCTTGACTTCAGTCTTGTATCTACTAAATGCGTATTCAATCACTACTAACGGTGTACCATCTGGATTCCAGATTCCAGTCTTCAGACGCTTAGCCTCAATCTCGGCCTTACGAATCTGACGAAGACGGCGTGCCTCTACGACCTCAGGGTCTTCTAACTCACATTGTCTGAGGAAGTAAGCAGATGGAGCGTGAGCATAGCAAACAGTACAAGCCTTTTCACCAGCGAGGAAAGCAATTTCTAATTCATCTCGACCTGACATATCGGTAAGCCAGACATACTGAGTTGTAGGGAAGCAAGTTCCGCACTCACGACTCTTGTGAATGTGCCCATTGCTGTTCCGCACGAGATAAGCACGGGACCATCCTGTGTAGAGTGCTCTGAGGGTAGCCAGTTTTTCCTTGTTATCAATAACTTTTTGAGTCAGAGCATCTCGCTTGATTTCTTTTTCTTCAGTCTCTTTGCCCAGCCAAGAGTACTTTTTGTTGTATTCGATTGACTGAGTTAGTCGGTAGATTGCGTGGCTATCTGCATCGATAGACTGCATAAGTTCTGCTATCTCGGTGTCGATAATTACTGGTGTTGTCATTAGATTCTTTCTGTCATTTGTGTTGCTATAAGGATACACTTATTCGGTACAGTTGTCAAGCATCTCTACTCTGAGATTACTTCCCACTTATCCTGAGATTCAAATAGAGCCAAGGTTGAGCCATTGTCCCACTGGACTTCTAGCCTGTAATCAATAAAGCCTAGCCAGTTGCTCTGCTTAGTTGATAGAACCTCTCCCTCGTCTCCAGCCTTTAGGTTGGTGTTAGGGTCGGTAGTCGATATTAGTCTGATACGCATTAGCCTCTACGACCTTTCCTCATACGGCGGAACTGAGCAGGTCGGTTCTGCCAAATATCAACTAAGCCAACGAGCCCGCCAATTACTAGAGCCAAAGAGCCCAGTGTCCCAGCGACCTGAACAGCAGTTAGGTTGATAAGCCCACCTTTGATGCTAAACGCTAGCAACATAAGTAGAGCCCCAACAGGGATTGAAATAAACATTGTCTTCATTTGAAGCCTTTCGTCATGTGTAATAACTATAACTTATAGCAAAATATTCCCGTTGTCAAGAACATTCTTACAAGGAAAAACCTGCCGCCCAGGTCCCATCGGTAAAAGAAAATCCCCGCCATCTCTGACGGGGAATCCTTTTTTACACTGTTGGGATTACTCTTACAAACCTTATTTGGCTTCTTCTGTAATCGGTAAGTCGCTCGATGACTGTCGTCTTTCGTGCTTGGTTAGCGTGAACTATCTTGCCATTTCCGATGTAGATAGCGGAGTGGTAGAACGATTTAGAGCCTTGGTAGGCAAAAACCACGATGTCTCCAATCTTAGGCTTAGACACTCGTGTTCCGATGTGCCCTTGCTTATCTGCGGAGTGTGGCAGTTCTAAACCGAACTGAGCATAAGTCCAACGAACCATGCCTGAACAGTCCCATCCACGGGGACTTGAACCTGAAAACACATAAGAAGTTTTTCCTACACGAGTCTTCAGGTACTTTATTACTTTA
>Ga0315904_10013949_pt1 | contig 10030 bp, 10 predicted proteins | sample LakEriMetagenome_6_FD_203529 | JGI IMG/M metagenome (GOLD analysis project Ga0315904, IMG submission 203529) | Freshwater fungal communities from buoy surface, Lake Erie, Ohio, United States - Buoy 12 MA120 | ecosystem: Environmental > Aquatic > Freshwater > Lake | place: USA: Lake Erie, Ohio...
GTGGTTAATCCTGTCTTGTAGGCCAATAGTGCCACCATTGATTTTTTTGGTCATCATCAAGAAGTCACTACCATCAGCGTATTGATTTAGTTTGTGTGTTGACCAGAACCAACCTGCTGTCATAGCAGCGTACTTTGGCGTAGCTACAAGATCAGGGTTCATCACAAAATCCTCATCGCAAGCCTTACCAGCGTGAAAATAGTTAGCGTGTCCTGTTAACTGAATACAGCCACGACCCCTAAAACGATAACCATCGCCAGAAGCCTCGTCACGATTACCCATGCGATTGGCGTAAACCATATTGGCGATCTTCTTTGGATTCTTTGCATATTGATTCGCAATCTCAAGAGTTGGGAAACGCTTAGACCACAACTTCATTAGTGTCTCAGCACGATAGTTCAAATTCTCCTCAAGAACTTTAAAGCTACCACACTCATGCCCACATTGACCAATGAAAGAGGCTTGTCGAATAGGTGTAGATATGTCAAACCTAGCGAATGTCTCGTTAAGTGCATCCAGCCATTGTTCACCAATGTGCAGTCTTTTTAGTTGTTCACTTGTTAACATTTAGCAAATCTCTCATTTGATTGTAAGAATCAACGCAAGCATTTAGCGCAGCAGTATTCCGATCACCCTGTGCCACTATTTCGGCAATGGCTTGGAGGGTTGCTCTGTCGGCATCAGGAGTTGGGTCAGGCGCTCTGTCAGGTTCACGGGTTGCTTTTGTATCTGTGGGGGCAATGGGGGTACTTGGGGCGGCTTGTACACAACTGGAGGAGGGGAGGCGCACCCTACCATCCCGAATAGCACGATCAAGAGCAGACTGTTTCTGAGTGACAACATTGTTAACCTCCAAAAGTTTACTGGCAGTAGTGTTTAATTGTTCGTTGAGTTTCTGTTCTGTCTGACGAGATTCCTCATTCTTTCTGGCGATCTCGATCTGCATTTCCTTATCTCTGTCTGACCAACCAAAGTGATAGCCACCTCGGTAAGTGCCAAACAGGGTTATACAAAGACCAACTAAAACCCAAGGAAGTGGTATGCCAAACATTAGCCAACCTCTTTTCTAGCCATCGCCAATTGCTCACGCTCGTGATCTGCTTCTAACAAATCTGGAGGTGTAGTCGGAGGAGGAGGAGGTGTCCAAGATTCATCCAAAGGAGGGTTTACCCACTCAGGCAATGCTCCTGATGGCGCTACCCATGAATAGGATGGCGCTACAGGGGCTTGAACAGGCGTAGGAGGCGCTGAAACAGGTGCTGGGTTACTTGGGTTAGGGGTTATTGGTGCAGGAGTTCCTAGGGCTTTTGCTGTTGCGCTAACTGCCCTTTTAGACATAACGCCTCCAATGCCACCCACAATCAAAAGCACCACATCGTTTAACATTTTTAACAGGGCTTGATCTATGGGCGCCATCGTCTTGATGGGCTGAGTCACAAAGATGATGCTGTATAAAAATGCTACTACGATAAAACAGAGAATCAAAGTCACCGAAATGACTACGAAACCCCAAACCCTGACTTCGATCTCATCAGGGGTTAGGTTTAGCTTCAGATGGTGGTGGTGCAATTTGTTTCTCCAAAATAGGGGCTACCAAGTACTCAGGACAAGTCTGAGTGAATAAACACTTAGGCTTCTGGCAACTAGCATGGACAAAGTTATCAGGATTTTGGCAAAAATACCTGTAGCGATCTTCGCATCCCATCAATAGCACTACTGATATCAAAAAGATATACCTCATGCCATCACATCCACTTGAGAAGCCTTAACCCATTGAGTCTTAATCTCATGGGTCTTCTGTTGGTGCTGGACTTGATGGTTCAACTCAGCCAACCTCTGCATATTTTGTTGGTGGATCACCCTATGAGCCTCCCATAGCATCCTAGCGTTTTCTTGATAAGTGGTAATTTTCATAACCCAATCTTTCCAAGTAAAAGGTTAACAATCTTGTCAGACAAGTCATCAGGCAAGAACCTCAAGAATCCTAGAAACCACCAAGCAATACACCCATAGCAGAATACCCTGCAAAACAGATCGAATTGCTTCTGGTACTCGTTCATCTACCACAGCCGCCCTTTGGACACAAACTCATCAACTCGTTAATGCCAATAAATACTAAAAGTACTACAAAAGCAATGCCACCAATGATCATGGCAATCTCATTCATCTCATCTTCTTTGGCCTTGGCTTCTTTCTCAGCTTTCTTCAAGGCACTAATCTCTTTAGCATCCTCTAAGTCCATCTCTGCTTGACGGGCTTTGATCTTGTTCCAGACATCAATCTTGCCTGTTTGCATGAACAACATCTTCAACTCTTCTTCAAAGGCTCTGGCTTGCTCTAGTGCCATCTCGATCTGGAGAGCAGCACCCATGTTCGAGCCTTTTTTCTCCCTCTTTGCTTGAAGCATGGCCTTTGTTGCTTGGCTCTTTGCATCAAACATCTTGCCAATCATCGGGGCAAGACCACCTAAATCATTGGCTACCTTACTAGCCTTCTTAACCATCGAAATGGCGCTTTGTAGGCCATTTAGGGCTGTGATTGGATCAATCATTTCTTTCTCTCCCACTTCAGGCAAACAACCCTTCGGTTGAAAACATCACCTGTCCAAGTCCATTTAATACATCGGTATTCTATGGTTGCCGCCAAAAGAAAGGCGATCACGGGAATGCCCAAACAACAATATAACTACAAAAAATTACAAAACAAAGAAGAAGGACTACGGCAATTGCTATAGTCCAATCCTTCATTGCTGCATAGGTGTGTACTGGTAGAAGGATTCTGGTTCTGGGGACATTACCTCACTTGGTGAAGCCGCAGAAGTAGCGCCTAAGTAACCAGTACGCAAAATAGACATACCTAACGAGTTTGCCAAATTAGCTAAATCACCAGGCTTGATAAAGTCAGCCAACTCTACTTCTTTGCCTTTTTTGTTTATCAAACGAGTAGATGCCTTAATCACGCCATCCAAACCACCTTTATCCATAAACAGTTTTCTATGCGCTTCTTTGGTTGCCTCATCTATGTTTTTCTGACCAACAGCCGCAGCAATACGGAAACCTTTGTTAAAGACACTAGAAATCTGGTTAACTAAAATTGCAGAGACTTGCTTGGGATCAACACCTCCTAAAAGGCGTTGTAAATTACCCATTTCTTTAATAGCCGCTTGATCTACAGGAAGACTGTTTACATCTATTTTGGTTGCTAAACGCTGGACATCAGCCAAAGAAGCCAAATTATCGTAATGCTGTTTGCCAAACAAACGAACAAAAGCATCTTTATTCTTCTCTAAATAAGCAAATGGATTCTGGTTGTCTAACATCTTTGTAACCATAGCGTTTTGAACCGCTAAAGTTGTGTTAGTTTGGTCATCAGGAGACAGTCTCTTTAAATCATTAAAGAATTTTGTCTGATAACCTTTACCAGTAGAGCCAAGCATACGACTTGTAATGGAATCAACACCACCAGTTTCGTAGTTCGACAAGAATGAATCGCCTAAACGAATCCTTTCGGCTTTTGATGCATCATCAATAGCAACCCGTTCAGCAGAAAGAACATTTGCTCTATTTGCGGCATCGTCAAGCCTTGATTTGAGTGCAGGTAGTTGAGCAAGAATATCACTGTAACCACCATTGTTACTTGTCTTTGAAATCAAAGAATTAAGTTTTATTGGATCAATGTAACCATCTTTGTCTAGAGCAGAGTTGTATAGCTTAGACATGACTGCTTTTTCAGCCAATGGCATACCTTCATCACCAGCAACCTTTAAAAACTGCGTCATTGCTGTAGGACTGTTTGCCAACTGAGGAGCAATTCTTTCTGCATACTCTTGAGCGCCAATTTTTTGTATTGCATCAGCATCTTTGAATGGAATACCTACCTTATTGTAGTAATCCAAATCAAGTTGCGACATTGCTTCACCAAAAGTAGATTTTCCACCACGGAAGTTAACATTGATGTCGCCACTAGAGTTTTGAACTTGATTTAAAGCATCGTCTACACGCTGTTGCAACAAGATAAGTTTATCCTTGGTTGCAGGGTTTTTAATAGTACGAATGTCAGCCGCTACACGCCTCTTTAAAGAGTCTAGGCTTGTAATATCCAAACCAATAGATAAGTCTGGAGGAGCAAGGCCTGGCACAGATGGCAGAGTTGTATCAAGTTGGTTTTGTTTTCTTAATCTTGAAAACTCTCCTGATTGCTTCTGAACAAGTTTTAACAAGTCTGATTGGCGACCCCAAGGATCTTGCATGAACAAATCTTTAGCAGTATTCAATAAAACTTGTGTCTGGTCAGCAGGTAAGATTGCACCAAGTTTAGATGCTTGAGTTATTACACTCTCATACTCTGGTTTAAGAGCGTTTCTAGCCGCAGTTTCTTGAGCTAAAACAATATTTTGAATTGGTTTGCCAAGATCAATTGGAGTAATATTGCCAGCTAAATTTAAGGATTGAGTTAACTTTGCTTGTTGATCAGCAAGAGCCGACAAGCGTTTTGTGTAATCAATTTCAACTTTCCCAATTTGGGAAGATGCCATTGGTATATCACCACTAGGCTTTGGGAACAATTCAGTTGCTTTAGTACGAACAGCAGTCTGCAAATCTTTGTAAATTACTTCTAAGTCCTGTGCAATCTTTGCATCTTTAGTTGCTAAATCTTTTAAGCCTTTTTCCAAAATTCTATTGTCAACAGCTCCCGCAGCCAAGATGTCAGGTTGACCACCAACAAAAGCAATCTTTTTACGAATGTCTTCTAATCGGTTTTGTAAGTTTGGATCGGCTTGTAGTGCTCGTTTGATCAAATCTTGAGCCTGAGAAGTTCCTTCAACACCAGCTAAATCTTCAACATTAAAGTCTTTAAGATTAACTTTATTTTTGGCTTCTGCCATCAACCCAACACCTTTAGCACCACCAGCACCTGATGCCAAAGCAAACAAAATACCGCCCGTGACTTGACCAGTTGTGCCACCTATTTGTTTACCAACTTCACCGCCAAATTCACCACCAGTACTGGCAAGACCGCCAGCTACTACATTTGTTAAAAGACCAAGTTTTGTAGCTGGGCCTATACCAAGTAAGTTTAATGGGTCAGACATTCCTCTCACTGTTGCACCAAGATACCTTTGCGCTCCAGTTGCGGGTCTAGTTGTTGTGTCTACACCAAATTGCTGTTGTATTTGCTCTGAAGTCATTCCTTGTCTGTCTAGTTCAGCACCAGGAATTTTTCTACCAGAAATTGCTTGGAAAAGTTCTGGTATTCCAGAGCCAGCAAATCGTGGATTTGGCCCTTGATAGCCACTAACACCAGCGGCAATGGTTGCTGGAGTATCTGTTAAGCCTCTTTGCAACTCAACACCTAAATATTCACCCATGCTAGACGCTGGACGAGCTGAAGGGCCACCAACCAATCCTCTACCAGCACCTGCACCTTCTGGGCGTAGTCGTCTAGCTATCTCAGCTAATCTTTGAGCATCTTCAACATTGCCCTCTGCATCGGCTCTACGCAAGGCTTCAATTGCTTGTTCATAAGTTGCCATTAGTTTTTCTCCTTAGCAGGATACTTTTTTAACAACTCTTCATCGCTTTGAGTTGTTGTTGCAGGTGGAGTTTCACCTTTTTTAACAAGTTTAAATTGAGCAAGTTGTTTATCAATGCTTTCTAAAGCAAATTTGTAATTTGGAGTGTCTTCATAACCATACTCAGTTACACTTTCTTGCAATTTTTTCTTGCGTTCTAGTAAAGCGCCACGATAAACAGCAATAGCAAATTGTTGCGCTTGTTCTTTTTTAACTTCTGTAGCTCTACCAGTAAAGAATTTATTTACATCCGATGCCAACCGATTATCTAAACCGCCTGTTCTTGCAAAAGTTTGAATATCTAAGTTAGACAAACTACTGTCTTTGCCAATAAAAGCCGATAAAGCTTTAGGTAATGCTGCCGCTGAAATATCATTCGATGTTGCATTGTTAATAATGCCAATAAGTTTTGGCCCTTCAGACAAAATTCTTGATGTATCTTGCATTATTGGATCTTTACTTAAGACATTTTGAGTAAAGTCCATCCAATCTTTTGCTTTAACAGGTTGACCAGGCAATCTTATGTCCATTGTTTTTGTATCAACACTACCTGTATATGGTTTGCGAACTTGTTTGCCATCTGCTGTAACATCAAGAACAAATTGCTCATCTTTATTAGGATCATAATAAACAACTTGTTTTTTACCTTCTGCTGCAACACCAATTTTTGTAGGTGTTTTTCCAACTGGTTCAGGTTTACTCGTAAATTCTTCTAATTTAGCATAATAAGCATCTGTGAATGCAGGAGAACCTTCTGGGCCAGCTCGTAATGCAAAGTCTCTAGCATTCTTCTGAGCTGGAGTAGTCAAATCAGGTTTCTCTTGGCTAATCAAACTCTGTAATGTTGTTTGATAAATTTGGTTGTATTGAGGAGTGCCTGGTTCTGCAACACTTCTTGCATAAGCCGCAGCATTTCTTTCCTGTGGAGTCATTTTTTCAGCAGTACGCTGTGCCGCCAATGCCCTCTCACTTTCAGCCTTACGATAAACATCAGCAAGCATCATTGCTCCCTGTCCATCACCAGCCTGTTGCAACATCTCTACACCTCTAGCAATAGATCTTGGATCAGCATAGTTAATCTGTCCTGAAATCTGTTGTCTAGCAGTAATACGGGCTAGTTCAGGATCTTCACCACCTAAACCACGAGCAACAGCACCACCAAGCATATTAGCCCCACGACTAATGGCATAGTTTGCCTGTTGGAAAGGAGTAAGTTGAGCATATTGCAATGCTTGTTGATCAGCACGAGCCTGTTGGCTTTGTTGATACATTTCAGGTGTTACACCGAATAAAGATTGGACGATTTCTGCCATGATTTACTCCTTAAAGGAAAGCGCCTAAGTCTCGATTGTTATAAGCTAAACCAGTTCCAAATCCAGAGCCGCCCAATGCTGTTTGTGAAAATGCCGCTTGTGCGCCACTAGTATTCATGTTCATGTTTCTAAATGCAGGGTTCTGTGAGAATCCTGTTAATGCTGTTGCAAAGGGGTTATAGGCATTAGCCGCATAGTTGCTTTGAGCCGCACCCATACCACCACCATACAGAGCATTAGCTCCTGTTGGATTGGCGATCTTAGAGCCAATTCCAGAGCCAATATCAAGTGCTTGTTGACCAAGACCCTCTAGACTTGTAGCACCTTGCAGATAGGCTTGGTAAGGGCCAAGAGCTGCGGCCTGTAAAGCATAATTTTGATTGCCTAAATTGCCACCAGTGCGGTACAAATCTGCGCCAAATAAAGTCTGTTGTTGTCCAGCTTGAATTGCTTGATCTGCTATTTGTGCATCTTGTTGGGCAATAGCGTTGTAATACGCTTCCATTTCAGGATTAGCGGCTCTCAATCCCTCGCCACCGCCAGGACGCAAACCAGTACCACCCACAGCTAAACCAGTGCGACCAGTATTAAATAAGTTGGTCTGCAACTGTCCATATTGACGCTCACGGCTTGGAGCTAATAGATTCTGCTTACTGAGCATGTACTTTTCTGCCGCTTGCTCTGGAGATTCAGCAAGATACTGTTGTCCAAGATTAAACAAGCCTTGAGCAGCGCCTTGCAATGGAGCAAACTGCTGTTGTGCTTGTTCTGCTTGTGTCAGACCACCTTCTGCTAAACCCATGAATCGGTTTTGCATACCTCTTAAAGCAGGGTCTAAAGAGTAATTAGCACCAGAAACACGACCAGTTTTAGGGTCAAACTGAAAATCAGATTGACCAAATCTTGTGGTAATGCCAACAGGACGAAACCTTGCCTCTTCAGCCGCTAATTTAGCCGCTTCAGCTTTAGCCGCTGCTTCCGCTTGTGCCGCTTTCTTAGCAGAACGTCCACCTAACAAACCACCCAATAAAGAAGCACCTGCTTGTATATATGGCATATCAAACTCCAATCAAAATATCGTCCACTTTTGACGGATCTTTCTCGTCAGTGGCGTGAATACAAAACCAAACACAATCTGTCAACGCTTTAACACCATGCGTCAAACCCGCTTTAATCTCGATGCAAGCTGGCGCTTCAACAACCTCTACATCTTCACCCTTCATCACTGCAACCTTACCTTTTGCCAAGATAGATAGGTGGCTAAAGTCGTGAACGTGCTTCAGAATGGCTGTGCCTTCGCTAAACTGCGACTCTTTGGCATATAGACCATCACTAAAGTGGTGAGTGATCATGCTGTACGCTTCCACATCGCAACAGCAATGTATGGCGGTAGGTTGGCGTTAGTACCAGATGAACCAGCAGAGGCAACTGTTGTGGCAACAGTAACGCCAGTAGATACACTTGCAGTATTGGTAACAACACTTATGTTAGCGCCACCCCCGCCATAGGCGTATGTTCCTGTACCTGTTTCTGTAAGGAAGTTTCCAGAAGATGCTCCATGTTGGTGTGTTGGATCAGTAACTGTTGATGTAGCTGTGTGTGTGTGACTTACAGTAATAGCATCCTTACTACCACCTGTTTCTTCCAATGTGTCAAATAGGGCATCGCTACCATTCAAGCCGACCATAACTCGACCAGCACCGAAGGCTGTCCAAGTGCCAAATCCTAACAAAGTCGCAGGGTTTGTTGAAACACCAGCATTGATGTAAATAGAGCCTACAGGATATAAAGCCGCCATCGTAGCTGCTACTGCGGCAGTGACAAAAGCAGTAGTCGCCAATTGAGTGGTGTTTGTTCCGCTAGATGCTGTAGGCGCTGCTGGAGTTCCAGTAAATGTAGGAGATGCTAAATCAGCCTTAGTTGCAATGGCAACTGAGATATTGACAAACTCAGTATTGATCTCAGTACCCTTGACAATCTTGAGTGGATCACCAGAAGGAAGTGAGTCTTTCGTAGCGAAATTAGTGGATTGTGTATAGTTTGACAAGTTATTCTCCTAGTTTCATATCTTCAATCATGACATTTTCCCGTCTTTAGATTGAATTTCAATGCGCTGTATAGATAAAGCAGAACCATTGATGTTTGCTTCATATCCAGTTTGTACAATTTTACCGCTACCACTTGCTGAAACACTTAATGTTTGTAAAGCAACACCATTAGAGTACTCTGCAATGTTGTATTCACCAATTCCATACTCATAAATTCCTTGTGTTGGAATTAACGAATTAGCAGACAAATAGTTGGTACTAAAATCAAAACCCCATTTAATCGTTACAAACTGGTTAGTTCCACCAATAACAATAACTTTTAGACGCTTCAACAATGATGTAACATTGGCATTTCCAAGATCAGCATGGTTTGTGTAGTACTGCATCCGATAAGCAGATGTATAGTCTTGATATGTACTGTACTTACCAATATATCCATTCTTGCCAATCAGAACATCACCATTTCTACGAGATAACAATGCAGTTGGCTCAATCGAATTCCAAGTTGTGACCCTGAAAGAACCATCTTGCAATTGAACCCTAGTGTCAAAGCAATACACTTCTTTAACAGTAGGCAATGTCAACAGATAGAAAGCCTCTGTCTCTGAATAAACAGTCTTAATATTGGCAAGTGTCTCACTACCAACAATAGACATGAAGTCACTTCGAATGTTCTTAGACAAGTCGCCAATAGGAGCAGACTTCTCAATAATCGTTCTTGCAAATGATCTAACACCAGAGTTAGACAAGAACAGAATATCCTTACCTGTACTCTGAATAGAATCTCTAGCAATACATCCAATACCGCCAACAGTGTCACTTAGAGACATTGTAGAAGGGGTAGTAGCGTTGGCATACACAAGAATCTGACGCTTACCAAAGATGATTAAGAAGCCATTGTGCGCTGCCAAACCTGTGATTTCATCAGCACCATTAGGCCAAACTCTATCAATATTCAAAGTACCAGATGTTCCTGTACTCCAAATATGACCAGCTAAAAGATCAGAGAAACCTACAGTTACATTGTCAGTAGTAGTATCAGCCGCCCACAAACGACCAAAGGCAGAGATAACAATGTTCGCAGAAGGAACAGTCCC
>Ga0315904_10013954_pt1 | contig 10028 bp, 9 predicted proteins | sample LakEriMetagenome_6_FD_203529 | JGI IMG/M metagenome (GOLD analysis project Ga0315904, IMG submission 203529) | Freshwater fungal communities from buoy surface, Lake Erie, Ohio, United States - Buoy 12 MA120 | ecosystem: Environmental > Aquatic > Freshwater > Lake | place: USA: Lake Erie, Ohio...
CCGGGTTGGAGCGGAGCTTGCGGTTGTCGAGCTGGGAGGGGGTGACCTCGCCGTCCTTGGTCACGAGGATGCGGCGGGCGTCGACGGCGGCGACGATGCCGGGGCCCTCGGCCACGACGACGGTCTTCGAGTCGATGGCGACGCGCCGCTCGAGGCCGGTGCCGACGTAGGGCGACTCGGTCAGGACAAGGGGCACGCCCTGGCGCTGCATGTTGGAGCCCATGAGCGCGCGGTTGGCGTCGTCGTGCTCGAGGAAGGGGATGAGGCCGGCGGCGACGGAGACGACCTGCTGGGGGGAGACGTCCATGTAGTCGACGTCCTCGGGGTCGAGCTCCTGGATGTCGTCGATGACGCGGCAGGTGACGGGCCCGCGGAGGCGGCCGTCCTTCTCGACCACGGAGTTGGCCTGGGCGACCTTGAAGCGCTCCTCCTGGTCGGCCGTCATGTACTCGACGCGGTCGGTGACCTTGCCGCGGACGACCTTGCGGTAGGGGGCCTCGATGAAGCCGTAGGGGTTGATGCGGGCGTAGGTCGAGAGGGAGTTGATCAGGCCGATGTTGGGACCCTCGGGGGTCTCGATCGGGCAGATGCGTCCGTAGTGGGAGGGGTGGACGTCGCGCACCTCGAAGCCGGCGCGGTCGCGGTTGAGGCCGCCCGGCCCGAGGGCGGAGAGGCGGCGCTTGTGGGTGAGCTCGGCCAGGGGGTTGATCTGGTCCATCAGCTGCGAGAGCTGGCTGCGCTGGAAGAACTCGCGGATGGCGTTGCCGAAGGGCTTGGGGTTGACCAGCTTCTGGGGGGTGAGGGAGTCGACGGACTGGTCGTACTCGTTGATGCGGGCCTTGACCGTCTTGACCACGTTCTTGAGGCCGGCGCGGCACTGGTTGGCGAGGAGCTCGCCGACGTTGCGGACGCGGCGGGAGCCGAGGTGGTCGATGTCGTCGATGTGCATCTTGCCGCGGCGGAGCAGGAAGAGCTGCTTGGTGGCGGCGACGATGTCGTCCTTGTCGATGGTGCGGGAGCGGAGCTCGGCCTCGGCCTCCTCCTGCTTGTTGCGGAAGGGCTTGGCGGCCTCGGCGCGGTGGCCGAGCTTCTGGTTGAGCTTGTAGCGGCCGACGCGGCCGAGGTCGTAGCGGAGGGGGTCCTGGAAGAGGCGGTGCATGTGCGCCTTGGCGCTCTTCGTGTTGACGGGCTCGCCGGGGCGGAGCTTGCGGAAGATCTCCTTCACGGCGTCCTCCTCGTTCTTGATGCCGTTGCCCTCGGTGTCCTTGCGGAGGGCGAGGATGATGGCGCCGCCGTCGGGCTCGGTGTCGTAGACGGCGAGGCGGGACTTGGGGCCGGAGGAGGCGAGGAGGGCCTTGAGGGTGGCGGTGTCGAGCTTGTCGTACTGCTTGGCGATGGGCTTGCCGAGGGTGACGTTGACCTGGTCGTCGGCGAAGACGAGGCGGGCCTGCTCCTCGGGGCTGAGCTCGAGGGCCTGCTTCACGGTCAGCTCGCGCTGCTCGTAGAAGAGGGAGAGGATGTCGCGGTCCTGGTTGTAGCCGAAGGCGCGCAGGAGGGTGGTGAGGAGGAACTTGCGGCGGCGGCGACGGCGGTCGAGGTAGACCCAGAGGAGGTCGTTTTGGTCGAACTGGACCTCGATCCAGGTGCCTCGGTCGGGGATGATGCGGAAGGCGTGGAGCAGCTTGCCGCTGGTGTGGGGCGCCTCCTCGAAGGCGATGCCGGGGGAGCGGTGGAGCTGGGAGACGACGACGCGCTCGGCGCCGTTGATGATGAAGGAGCCGCGGTCGGTGACCATGGGCAGGTCGCCCATGAGGATCTCCTCGTCCTTGAAGGCGCCCTTCTCGACCAGCCGGAGCTTGAGCAGGAGGGAGACGGCGTAGGTGGTGCCCTCGCGGATGCACTCGAGCTCGCCCATGCGGGGAGGGGTCAGGGAGTAGTCGAGGTACTCGAGGCGGAAGTTGCCGTTGTTGCTCTCGACGGGGAAGACCTCCTTGAAGACGGACTCGAGCCCGAGGTTGGAGCGCTGGGCGGCGGGCGTCTCCATCTGCAGGAACTCCTGGAAGGACACGATCTGGTTCTCGATCATGTTCGGCGGAGGGATGACCTCGCGGAGCTTGCCGAAATTCTTGCGTTCGTTGGACATGGCGGGAAGGCGGTGGTGGGCTTGGAAGTTGGTTTGCCCCGGTTGCGGACGGGGCGGCCGTTGGGAATCAGCGGGGGGCGGGACGGACCCCGGGGGGTCCGGCCGCGCCCCGCTCTCAGGCGGCGCGCGGGAGCGCGCGGGGCGTCACTTGACCTCGACGACGGCGCCGGCGGCCTTGAGCTTGGCCTCCAGGTCCTTCGCCTCGTCCTTGGAGACGCCTTCCTTGACGGGCTTGGGCGCGCTCTCGACGAGGTCCTTGGCCTCCTTGAGGCCGAGGCCGGTGATGGCGCGGACCTCCTTGATGACGTTGATGGCGTTGGGGCCCTTCTCCTTGAGGATGACGTCGAAGGACGTCTTCTCCTCGGCGGGGGCTCCGGCCTCGGCGGCGGCGCCGGCGGCGACGGCGACCACGGGGGCGGCGGCGCTGACGCCCCACTTGGCCTCGAGGTCCTTGACGAGGGCGGCGATGTCGATGACCGACTGGGCGCTCAGCCACTCGATGACTTGTTCCTTGGTGATGTTGCTCATGTTGGTGGTTCCTTGAACGGTTCGCGACCCGCGAGGGTCATTTGAGGGCCGGGGCCCCGAACCAGGGTTCGTTGGTGGGTTGGGTTGGGTTTGGGTTGGTTTCCCCGCCTCGCCCGGGCCGACGCGGCCCGGATCCGGCGGAAAGGGGGTTCAGGCGGCGGGGGAGGCGGCCTTCTCGGCGGCCTCGCTCTTGGCGACGAGGATCCGGACCACGGAGGTGGCCGGGGTGGAGAGGAGGGCGAGCAGCTGGGCCCGGATGACCTCGAGGGAGGGCAGCTTGGAGAGGGCCTCGATGTCCTTCGCGGAGAGGAGCTTGGCGTCGAGGACGCCGGCCTTGACCTCGAGCTTGGAGAAGTCCTTGAAGAACTTGACCAGGATCTTGGCGACGCCGGAGGGGTTGTCGCCGCCGGTGACAAGGGCGGTGTGGCCGGACAGGTGGCCGTCGAGGCTGGGCAGGTTGGCCTGCTTGGCCGCGATGGACAGGATGCTGTTCTTGACCACGTGGTACTCGGCCCCGAGGGGGCGGAGCTGGTTGCGGATGTCGGTCGCGTCCTTGACGGTGACGCCGGTGAAGTTGGCCACCAGGAGGTAGCTCGACTTGGCGAGGTGGCCGGCGACTTCGTCGACGAGGAATTGCTTTTCGGCGCGCATGGGTGTCGGTGCGTTCGGAGGGGTTGCGGGGTGGCTCAGGCGGCGGGAGCGACGACGGCGCGCAGCTCGATGCGGATGCCCGGGCTCATGGTGGAGCTGAGGGTGACGGACTTGACGAAGCGGGGGCCGACGAAGCCGGAGGGCTGGGCCTTGGCGAGGGCGCCGAGCGCGGCGGCGATGTTGGCCTGCAGCTTGTCGGCGGCGAAGGACTTCTTGCCCACGACGATGACGACATTGGCGGTCTTATCCATCTTGAACTCGACGCGGCCGGCCTTGACCTCGGCGAGGGTCTTGGGGACGTCGTCGGTCACGGTGCCCGACTTGGGATTGGGCATGAGGCCGCGGGGACCGAGGACGCGGGCGACCTTGCGGACGTCCTTCATCGCGGGGGTGGTGGAGACGGCGACGTCGAAGTCCATCCAGCCGCCGAGGACCTTGTCGATGAGGTCGTTGAGGCCGGCGGCGTCGGCGCCGGCGGCGAGGGCCTCCTGGGGATTCTCGGTGAAGACGATGACGCGGATCTTCTTGCCCGAGCCGGCGGGGAGGGAGACGGTGCCGCGGACCATCTGGTCGGACTGCTTGGGGTCGACGCCGAGGCAGGCCGAGATCTCGACGGTCTCGTCGAACTTGGCCGAGGGCATCTTCTTGAGGATCTCCGCGGCCTGGGCGACGGAGTAGGTTTGCGCGAGGTCGGCGGCCTTGGCGGCCTCCCGGTAGCGCTTGCTGGCGTGGGTGTTCATGGCGACTTGGGGTCTCCTGCGGGTAGCAGTGTTGGGGTTTGGGTTGGGGGGAAGGGGGAGGGGCTCAGCCGACGACCTCGATGCCCATCGAGCGGGCGGTGCCCTCGATCATGCGGGCGGCGTGCTCGGGGTTGACGGCGTTGAGATCCTTCTTCTTGAGCTCGACGATCTCGAGGACCTGCTTGCGGGTGACCTTGCCGACCTTGTCGCGGTTGGGGACGGCGGCGCCGGACTCGATCTTCGCGGCCTTCTTGAGGAGGACGGAGGCGGGGGGCGACTTGAGGATGAAGGTGAAGGACTTGTCCTGGAAGACGGAGATGATGACGGGCAGGATGAGGCCGGCCTGGTCCTTGGTGCGGGCGTTGAACTCCTTGCAGAACGCCATGATGTTGACGCCCTTGGCGCCGAGGGCGGGGCCGACGGGAGGGGCGGGGTTGGCAGCCCCGGCGGGGAGCTGGAGGCGGATTTCTCCGACGACTTTCTTGGCCATGTTGGTGCGGGTTTAAGGGTGGGAGGAGGTGAAGATCAGGAGCGGTCGTCGCGCTCGACCTGCCAGAACTCGAGCTCGACGGGGGTGGGGCGGCCGAAGATGTCGACCGAGACCTGGAGCTTGCCGTGGTCGGCGTCGGTGCTGTCGACGGTGCCGGAGAGGTTCATCATGGGGCCGTCGGTGATCTTGACGCGCTCGCCGACGGCGAAGCTGACCTTGGGGAGGACCTTGTTCTCGTTCTCCTCGACCTGCTCGAGGATGGAGCGGATCTCGGCCTCCTTGAGGGCGACGGGGTTGTCGCCGCCGATGAGGCCCATCACGCCGTCGAGCTGCCGGAGGAAGCTCCAGGTGTACTCGTCGAGCTCGCCGTCGGCGGTGCCGAGGCGGGCGCGGATGAAGAGGTAGCTCGGGTAGAGCTTCACCTTGGTCTGCTTCTCCTTGCGGTTGCGGGTCTCCTTGACGGTGCGCTCGGGCATCAGGACCTGCTCGATGGAGCCGCGGACGGCGTCGTCGGTGGCCATGGCGCGCTCAATCGCGCGCTTCACCTTCGCCTCGTTGTTGGAGAAGGTCTGGAGGGTGTACCAGAGGGACTGGCTGGAGACGGGGGCTCGGGAGGCTTCGGACATGGTTGGGGTCTCAGCGGACGAGCCCGGTGGCGTACTGCACCAGGCCGGCGAGGGAGAGGTCGCAGAGGACGACCACGGCGCCGGCGAGGGCGACGAGGGCGGTGACCACGAGGGTGGAGTGGACCAGCTCGCGTCCCGTCGGCCACGACGACTTGACGAAGACCTCGGAGAGGGTCTCGTTCCAGAAGGCGCGGAGGTTGCCGAGGAGTCGGAGCATGGCGGGTGGGTGGAGGTGGCAGGACGGGTGGGAGTCGAACCCACAACCAACGGTTTTGGAGACCGCTACTCTGCCAATTGAGCTACCGTCCTAAGGGTGGGTTGGTTGAAGCGACGATGCCGCAAGGGCCCTCGCGGGCCCCGCGGCATCACCGCAGGTGGGTTTCAGGCGGCGGTCACTTGACGATTTCGAGGATCTGGCCGGCGCCGATGGTCTTGCCGCCCTCGCGGAGGGCGAAGCGCTGGCCCTTCTCCATCGCGACGGCCTTGCCGAGCTCGATGGTGATGGTGACGTTGTCGCCGGGCATGACCATCTCGGTGCCCTGGGGCAGGATGACGGTGCCGGTGACGTCGCAGGTGCCGAAGAAGAACTGCGGGCGGTAGTTGTTGGTGAACGAGGTGTGGCGGCCACCCTCGTCGGCCTTGAGGACGTAGATCTGGGCCTTGGCCTGGGTGTGGGGCTTGATCGTGCCGGGCTTGGCGAGGACCTGGCCGCGCTCGACCTGGGCCTTCTCAATGCCGCGGACGAGGAGGCCGACGTTGTCGCCGGCCTGGCCCTGGTCGAGCTCCTTGCGGAACATCTCGACGCCGGTCACGGTGGTCTTCTGGGTGTCGCGGAGGCCGACGATCTCGACTTCCTCGCCGACCTTGATGACGCCGCGCTCGATGCGGCCGGTCACGACGGTGCCGCGGCCGGTGATGGAGAAGACGTCCTCGACGGACATCATGAAGGGCTTGTCGACCTCGCGCTTGGGCTCGGGGATCTCGGAGTCGAGGGCGTCGAGCAGGTTCTGGATGGCCTGCTCACCCTCGGGCTTGGCCTCGAGGGCGGCGGTGGCGGAACCGCGGACGATCTTGGCGTTGTCGCCGTCGTACTGGTACTTGTTGAGGAGGTCGCGGACCTCCATCTCGACGAGGTCGATGAGGTCGGGCTCGGAGAGGTCGACCTTGTTGAGCCAGACGACGATCTTGGGCACGCCGACCTGGCGGGCGAGGAGGATGTGCTCGCGGGTCTGGGGCATGACGCCGTCGGCGGCGGAGACGACGAGGATGGCGCCGTCCATCTGCGCGGCGCCGGTGATCATGTTCTTGACGAAGTCGGCGTGGCCGGGGCAGTCGACGTGGGCGTAGTGGCGGTTGTTGGACTCGTACTCGACGTGGGAGGCCGCGATGGTCACGGTCTTGGTGGCGTCGCGGACGGTGCCGCCCTTGGTGATCTCGGCGTAGGAGCGGTTCTGGGCGAGGCCCTTGCGCGCCTGGACGGCGACGATGGCCGCGGTCGTGGTCGACTTGCCGTGGTCGATGTGACCGATGGTGCCGACGTTGACGTGGGGCTTGGTGCGGTTGAACTTCTCTTTGGCCATGGTGGTGCGGGTGGGAGGGTGGTGGTTTGTGGTGGTGGTGAAAGTGGTGGAGCCCCCGAGCGGATTTGAACCGCCGACCTCGTCCTTACCAAGGACGCGCTCTACCAACTGAGCTACAGGGGCGCTCCGCGCAAAGGAAGGGGGTTGATGAAGACCGGCCGCGCCACCGTCAAGCGGATTTTTGACGGGGATTTGACAGGGGGCTTCGCCCCTGGCTCAAGGGCCGACTCGCAGTCGGTAGGAGCCCGGAGGGAGACGGCGGGCCCAGGGCTGAGAAACGGCCCATCCAAGGGCTGCTTGATCGAGACTCGGGTCGCCTGAAGAAACGGTCAAAAACGGCTTAGCCTGTAGACCAAAGGCATCGATACCCATCCTAAACTCGGCTGGCTTATTTGATGTTAAACTGCTAATTGATAGTATTTTATGAATACTACCAGCGGGCGAATCGTCTGTGATCTCGAGCCGAAAAACAACTTCACCGGAATCTGAAATGACTTCGCAAGTCGGCCTCCTTGGCGTGGGAGGGGTTGCATGGGCGACTTGGCCAAGGGTGCGAAGCGGGTAGGAATCAGGCTTAAGAAGGAGAGCCGTGGGGGTCTGGGAGCTTGCCTTGGGGGTTGTCGGCAGGGCGCCGAGGGGTTGGCCGGGCTGGGTGCGGAGATCAGGTCCGTAGGCCAGGAAGGGGGTGGCCTCGGGTTGGGCGGTGACGGGCACGTCGGCGAGGCGGGAGGGGGCGCGTAGGAAGAGGTTGGCGGGATCGGCGAGCTCGGCGCGTTCGACCCAGGGTGAGCGAGGCGGAAGGAGCAAGGTTTCGGGCGGGGCGGGAATCAGGCGCGGGGCGGCGCGATGGCCGGGGTCGAGGACGGCCCAGGCGCCGAGGAGGAGGATGAGGCAGGTCCAGGCGAGCAGCCGGGGCCCGAGGGGAACGCGCCCGCTGGCGAGGGTGAGGAGGCGGGCGGCCATGGGTCAGTAGCCCTTGGGGCGTTCGTCGATGGGGAGGCTGAGGCGGAGGGGCTTGCCGTCGCGGAGCACGGAGAATTCGGCGCGGGTGCCGGGGCGGAGACCCGAGATGACGAGGCGGAGCTCGCTCCAGCCGGCGACGGGGAACCCGTTGACGGCGGTGACGAGGTCGTCCTCGCGGAGGCCGCCGCGCTCGGCGGGGGAGGCGGGGCTGACCTGGGTGATGCGGGCGGCCTGGCCGCGGGAGGCGCCGAGGCGGACGGCCTCGGCGAAGGGGACGTCCTCGCCGACGGCGCCGACGTATCCGCGGACGACGGTGCCGCGCTCGACGAGGGACTCGGCGATGAAGCGGGCGAGGTTGCCGGCGACGGCGTAGCCGATGCCGGCGCCGTCGGCGCGGACGGCGGTGTTGATGCCGACGAGGCGGCCCTCGGCGTCGACCAGCGCGCCGCCGGAGTTGCCCGGGTTGATGGGGGCGCTGGTCTGGATGAAGTCCTGGTAGTCGGGCCCGCCGCGGAGGCTGAGGTTGTTGCGGCCGAGGCCGGAGACGATGCCCTCGGAGACGCTGAGGCCGACGTCGAGCGGGTTGCCGATGGCGAAGACGACGTCGCCGACGCGGAGCTGGTCGCTGTCGGCGAAGCGGGCGTGGGGGAGGTCCTTGGCGTCGACCTTGATCACGGCGATGTCGGTGCGGCTGTCGGCGCCGACGAGGGTGCCGCGGAGGTCGCGCCCGTCGGCGAACTGGACCATGGCGACGCGGGAGATGACCTGGCCCTGGGCGGTGACGACGTGGTTGTTGGTGATGATGACGCCGGAGGGGTGGACGACGACGCCGGAGCCGAGGGTGACGGGGACGAGGAACTTGCCGGTGGCGGGGTCGCGGCGGACGAGGCGGGGGTTGGGAACGGGGACGCGGCGGAGGTCGGACTCGGAGACCTCGAGGGCGAGGCGGACGCTGACCACGGCGGGGGTGACGCGGGCGAGCATGTCGGCGTGGCTCGCCCCGGGGCGGGAGCGGTCGAGGGGGCGCGGGTCGGTGACGAGGGGCGCCTTCTGGGCCGACGCGACGGCGGCGACCAGGATCAGGAGGAGGCGGGTCATGGCGGGACGGACACCCTACCCCGCCCCGGCGCGAAGGCAAGCGGGGTCAGCGCGCGGCGGGGGTGGCCTCGGCCTCGTTGCGGTCGCGGTTGAAGCGCATCGAGTAGACCCGGGTGACGCCCTTCTCCTGCATGGTCACGCCGAAGATGGCGTCGGCGGCGGCGACGGTGCCCTTCTTGTGGGTGATGACGAGGAACTGGGAGTGCCGGGTGAACTCGCGAACGATGTCGGTGAAGCGGTTGACATTGACGTCGTCGAGCGGCGCATCGAGCTCGTCGAGCACGCAGAACGGCGAGGGCTTGACCATGTAGATGGCGAAGAGGAGGGCGACGGCGGTCATGGTGCGTTGGCCGCCGGAGAGCAGCGAGATGCCGCGGAGCTTGGTGCCGGGGGGCTGGGCGATGATCTCGATGCCGCTGTCGAGCACGTCCTCGGCCTGGACGAGGTGGAGGTCGGCCTTGCCGCCGTTGAAGAGGCGCTCGAAGGTGAAGGCGAAGTTGCGCCGGACCTGCTCGAAGGTGTCGGTGAAGAGCTGGAGGGAGGTGGCGTTGATCTCGTCGATGGCCTTGACCAGCTCCTCCTTGGACTTCCAGAGGTCGTCGCCCTGGGCCTTGAGGAAGTCGTGGCGCTGGCGGAGGGAGGCGTACTCCTCGACGGCCACGAGGTTGACGGCGCCCATGCCGGCGAGGCGCTCGCGGAGGGCGGTGATCTCGCGGACGAGCGGGGGCCAGTCGGCGGCGTCGAGGGCGGCGAGGTCGTCGGCCGAGGGCTCGCCGCGGGCGGCGCGGGGGGCCGGGGTCTCGGCGGGGGCGCCCTCCTCGTCGTCCTCGAGCTCGCCGAGGCCGGCGGAGGGCTCGAAGGGCTCGTCGGCGAGCCAGAGCTGGCGGCGCCAGTCGACGGTGGCGACGTCGAGCTGGTGCTCGGCGAGCACCTTCTCGGCGATGAAGCCGCACTGGGAGGTGACCTCGGCGAGGGCGACGCTGAGGGACGAGAGGCGGGCCTCGGCCTCGCGGCGGCGCTCGCGCTCGCCGGAAAGGGCCTGCTCCTCGGCGTCGAGGGCCTGCTCGCGGGCGGACTGGGCGGCGCGGGCGGCCTCGAGGGCGTCCGCGGCGGCGTCGGCGCGCGCGCCGGCGTCGGCGGCGCGGCGGCCGCAGTCGGCGGCGGCGGCGCGGAGGGCTGCGACCTGCTCGTCGGCCGAGGCGGCCTCGC
>Ga0315904_10013956_pt1 | contig 10027 bp, 13 predicted proteins | sample LakEriMetagenome_6_FD_203529 | JGI IMG/M metagenome (GOLD analysis project Ga0315904, IMG submission 203529) | Freshwater fungal communities from buoy surface, Lake Erie, Ohio, United States - Buoy 12 MA120 | ecosystem: Environmental > Aquatic > Freshwater > Lake | place: USA: Lake Erie, Ohio...
ATACTGCTCTTGAAGAAATCGTAGATGCTACGGCGGTATCTACTAATACCTTTACAATTACCAGAGCCATTGATGGCTCATCTGCACAAGCACACTCAGCAGGTGCAGTAGTAAGACATATGGCTATGGGTAGAGATTACCGCGATGCCAACCTACACGCAGAGGCTGATGCTTCTTACAATGATGGTGGCGGTAGCGCCCATACAATGCACGGCATTGGCTCAGGTGAAGGTGTAGTAGTAGGAACTCTTAAGACCCAGACTCTGACCAACAAGACTCTTACAGCCCCAACAATTTCTGACCCAGTATTTACTGGAACACCAACTGCTCCTTCTTCTATCGTCTTTGAAGGAACCAACGCAGACCCTTATGAAACTACCCTGACAGTAGCAGAGCCTACTCAGGACAATACAATTACCTTGCCTGATACAACAGGTACAGTAGTCATTGCTACAGCAACACAGACCTTGACTAATAAAACTTTGACAAGTCCTGTATTATCAGGTACGCCAGTAATTACAGGTCTGTCCTCAGCAGGTATGGTTGCTTCCTCTGCTACCCCTAAAGATTATGTAGATGCCATCCTAGGCTCTGCAACGGCTGCAGCAACCTCAGCAGCCAGTGCTGCTACCAGTGCTGCTAGTGCTGCAACCAGTGCTACAAGTGCCTCTAATAGCGCCACAGCCTCGGCAACGAGTGCCTCAGCAGCAGCCACAAGTGCAACTAGCGCTGCTACCTCAGCCACTTCTGCAGCCGCCTCTGCTACGGCAGCGGCTACTAGTGCTACATCTTCTGCTACCTCTGCTTCTGCAGCAGCCACATCTGCTTCTTCGGCTGCTACCTCTGCCTCATCTGCTCTTACCTCAGCCAACTCAGCAAGCACATCTGCTGCCTCGGCTTTAACCTCGGCTAACAGCGCTGCAACATCTGCCTCTACTATGGCAGCCAGCGTTGCTGCTGCTGCTACTTCTGCAGCAAGCGCTGCAACTAGTGCTACTGCTGCTGCAACTTCTGCTTCTAGTGCAGCAACATCTGCATCATCTGCCCTGACTTCAGCCAACTCTGCTGCTGTATCTGCAGCAAGTGCTGCTGCTGCTGTCGCAGCATCCTTTGATGCTAAGGGAGATTTACTAGTAGGTACAGGGGTAGATGCATTTAGCCCACTGACAGTAGCCACAACTAACGGCTACCTATTAGCAGTTAACTCAGCAACAGCAACAGGACTTGAGTGGCAGGTTGCTCCTTCTGGATACCTAGCCCCAACTATCGGTACTACTGTCATTACCTCTGGCACAACAGTATCTACAATTACAGCAGTTACCCTAAGCAATGCAACGCTATCAGGAACTTTAACTGCAGCGGCATCAACTGGAACTAACGGACAGTATCTAAAGTCAACTGGTTCAGGAGTTGAGTGGGGAACGGTTCAGGCAGGTAGCCAAGTCAAGATTGATGGTGGCGCTGCATCTACTTATGACTACATTGACTTTACTGGTATGGGTACTGATACCGCTACAACTGGTACAGTTAAGGTATCGCCAATTACGGTAACAGATGCTGACCCAGGCAAGCGTGTATTCGTTGGAACAACTACACCTACCTCACCTTCAACTGGTGATGTATGGATTGATGACACTTCTGATTCTGAGTCTACAGAGATTGCAGACCTCACTACTATGGTAATTATGGAGGCATACTAATGGCGGTTAAACGATACGACGGCACTGCGTGGCAGGTTGTCGCGGGTAAGGGTGACCAAGGTACATCCTCATCTATTTCTACTTGGGTTAAGACTGCATCAGGTGGTGAAACATCTCTCTCTGGTAATGATGATAATAGCCAAGCACTTTCCTACACAATAGGACAAGAACTTGTATTTATTAACGGTACGCTACTAAAGCGTGGCTCTGACTATACTGCTACTAACGGCACTAGCATTACAGGGCTTACAGCCCTTGCTGCCAATGATGTGGCTACAGTTTGGACAGTCAATGCCTTTAGCGTAACTGGCGCTATTGCTAACACAATTGTAGATGCTAAGGGTGACTTACTAGTAGGAACTGCTGCTGATACCCCTGGTCGTTTGGCTGTGGGTACTAATGATTATGTTCTTACTGCTGACTCTACAACTGGCACAGGCTTGAAGTGGGCTGCGCCTGCTGGTGGTGGCAAAGTAGCGCAAGTAGTTTCAACAACTAAAACAAGTTCATTTTCTACAAACTCAGGAACTTATACAGATGTTACAGATTTATCAGTTAGCATCACCCCAACTCTTAACACTTCTAAAATTATGGTTTTTGTAGATGTTCAAGTAGTTGGAGATACTGGAGTTGGCAGCGCATTTTGGCAATTAGTCAGAGGTGCTACTGCTATTGCTATTGGAGATACAGAAGGTAGCAGAAGGCGCAGCACAGGTCAGGCGTATTCTGCTGATAACAATACCGCTTTTAGCGGCTCAATAAATTATTTAGATGCACCTGCAACAACTTCTGCTACAACTTATAAAGTGCAGATATTGGCAGATGGTGGCGGTTCTGCTTTTGTTAATCGCTCAGAAGGTTTTGGGGATAATACTGCCCACGCCGTTAATGCCTCATCTATTACAGTTATGGAGATATTAGCCTAATGGACTTAGCACTTATTCTAAAAAAGAAATATAACAACCACATTTGGACTATTGATGGAAATTCTTATGCTGGTATAAATTGGCTATCAGATACAGAAAAGCCAAGCGAAGAAGAATTGTTATCTCATTGGGATAGCGTTTTATCCGAGGTTGAAGCCGAAGCCCAAGCAAAGGCAGCCAAGAAAGCAGCAGCCGAAGCCAAACTAACAGCACTCGGACTCACAGCAGATGACTTAAAAGCACTCGGACTCGGAGGTAACTAATGACTAAATCTCGTTCTAATGCTACGGCTCCCAATGCTAAGGGAACTCTAGTTGTAGGTAATGGCACAGATGCCTCTACCACTCTAGCCGTTGCCTCTACTGCTGGCTATCTTCTAACCGTTGATTCGGCAGAAGCGACTGGGTTGAAGTGGGCTGCTCCTGCTGGTGGTGGTTCAATGACACTTGAAAGCACGACTGCATTTTCAGGAAACACTGTTACAGTAACGCTTCCTTCATCTTCGCTTGGATATAAGCAATTAATCCTGCATCTTGACAATTGGTCTATGACAGGTGGAAATGGTTATCACACATGCAGATTTAATAGTGATTCAGGGGCTAACTACAGAATCACAGGTCACAGTGCTTACGCACACGCATCTGATACTGTTTATGGTGATGCTGCTGCAACAAAAATTGCATTTCCATATGCTTCAAATATGAATCAAGGTTCTTTTGGTAGTGCGTGGATGGAAATAAAAAACCCATATACAACAACAGGACACAAACTAATTGATGCAATTTACACAGGAACAGAAGGATTAGGAACACCTGCCAACATGATTACCCATATTGGCGTTGCTTACACAGGTGGCGCATTAACAACAATTTCATTTGCAAATGATTCAGGTGGTAAGTCTTACAATAACGGCACACTTTATATTTATGGGGTGAAATAAATGAAACCTTTAATAACTATTAATGACAATGGAAATGTTGTAACAAGGGAAATGACAGATGAAGAATTTGAACAAGTTCTTGCAGATGAAGCCTATTACAATGAATTAAAAGCAACACTTGAAGAAGCAGCAGCCAAAAAAGCAGCAGCCGAAACAAAACTAGCAGCACTCGGATTAACAACAGACGACTTAAAAGCACTCGGCTTAAACTAACAGAAAGGTACAGTAACTAATGGCTGTAACATCAAAGACGCTGGCTAGAACAGCAGCAGCAACAACAAGCACAACCCTATACACACAACCAAATACTACAACTACAACTGTCATTACCAATATGCTAGTGACTAATACTACAACAAGCGCAGCATCGTTTTCTCTGGTTATTGCTGGAGTAACAGCAGCGACAAATGTTGGAGTTGCAGCAAATGACACTACAGTAATTGATATGAAGCAGGTTATTCCTCCTACTAGCCCTGCTGCAACTATTGCAGGTAGTGCTACTACTACTGCTGTCAACTTCCACATCTCAGGAGTGGAGATTTCTTAATGACTCCTGTCTATAAATTATCTGCTAGTTCTATTACTGGCAGAACTAACTATGGAAGTATGAAGGCTGGGTTTGTTCCGCCAGTTACTGTTTCTTATTTAGTAATTGCTGGTGGTGGAGGCGCTGCTGGCGCAGACGGCGGTGGCGGTGGCGGTGCTGGTGGTTATCGTAATTCTGTATCAGGTGAAACTACGGGCGGTGGAGGTAGTGCTGAAACTCCATTGACTATAAATAAAGGTACTAATTATTTAGTTTCAATAGGTGGCGGTGGTGCTGGAGGCGGAGCAACTGGAGTAAGTGGAACCGATTCTATTTTTGGTTCAATAACATCTACTGGTGGCGGTTATGGTGCTAGACAAGCAAGCGGTGCTAATGGCGGTTCAGGTGGAGGTTCAAGCGCTCGCTTTAGTATGAACTTTGATGGCGGAGCAGCAGTTTCGCCAACACAAGGCTATAAAGGTGGTCGTGCTCAAACAACTGGTGGCTCTGGACCATACGCTGGTTCAGGCGGTGGCGGTGCTGGTGCTGCTGCTGCTGACACAACAGATGGTTCAAGTGGTGGCGGTAATGGTTTATCTTCATCAATTACTGGCTCTGCGGTAACTCGCGGTGGCGGTGGTGGTGGTCAAGGACCAAATGATGCAGGCACTTCAGGTGGAACTGGCGGTGGTGGTGCAAGCGCAACCAACAATAATGATAATGCTACTGCAGGAACTGTTAATACAGGCGGTGGAGGCGGTGCTGCTCGCGCTTATAACGGTAAGGCTGGTGGCTCTGGTGTAGTAATTTTAAGATGGCTTACTGCTGAAGGAACTATTACAGTAGGAGCAGGACTTACTGCTGATGCAACAGGAACCGACGGTTCTCATTCTTATAAAAGAATTACTGCTGGCACAGGGAATGTGAGTTGGGCATAATGGCACATTACGCATTTTTAGATAATAGCAATATAGTAACCGAAGTTATTACAGGCATTGATGAAACAGAACTTATTGAAGGCTTAGATACCGAAACTTGGTATGGCAATTTTAGAGGCCAAACCTGCAAGCGCACTTCATATAATCATAACATACGCAAGCAATATGCTGGTATTGGTTTTACCTACGATGCAGTCAATGATGTATTTGTTGCACCGCAACCTTATCCTAGTTGGTCATTAGATAATAACTTTGACTGGCAACCACCAACACCTAGACCTGAAGGTCTTAATTGGTATTGGGATGAAGACAACCTAAGTTGGACTGAAGTAAACTAAAAGAATAGAGGGGACAATGATACAAAAACAAGAGACAGTAGCCATCGGCTGGTGCGATAACGGCACCACCGATGGTAAGTTTACCGAAGGACTAATGACAGCAGTCATTGCTGGTCCTAACAATGGTATGCGCTTTACTACATCTATCCGTGTTCAGGGTAATCAGATAGGCAGACAACGCCAGATACTCTTTGACTACTGGGCAGATAAACTAAAGACAGACTGGATACTATGGGTAGATTCAGACATAGTATTAAACCTAGAGGCTATGCAGAAACTCTGGCAGACAGCCGATAAGATTAACCGCCCTGTAGTTAGTGGTGTTTACTTCATATCTAAGGAGAATGAGGGCAGTCTAATGCGCCCGTTTCCTGTCTTGTTTGATGATGTAGATGAATTCCAAGTGCGCTATCACCACCCATTACCTGATAACCAAGTCATCAAGTGTGACTCAGCAGGCTTTGGTTTTGTCCTAATGCATAAGTCTATTGTTCCTAAGATGCGAGAAGCATTCCCAGGTCAGTCTATGTTTATGGAACGCGGTGATGCTGATGATAGTAAGTTTGTCGGCGAAGATATTATCTTCTTCCGCCGTATGAAGAAGGCAGGCATACCACTACACGCCCATACTGGGGCGCTAGTAAAGCATATGAAACGCTTTAGCGTTGACTATGACTACTATGCATTGTATTGGTCTAATGAACATTTAAAGACTAAACTTAAAGAGCAACAAGGAGAATAAGTGGCTGGTCGTGATATTACAGAAGGTCGCTCTAGTAGAGCGATTGCTGTTGATGTAGGTGTAGTTGCTACTGATTCCATCTGGCAGAACACCGATGTAGCCTATGATGTAGCTATTGGTGGCATGCCATTTATCTATGCTATCAGTGACGCTAATCCTTACATACGTCAGACTGCTCCATATAGAAAAGAACAGTTTGATAATCAGACAGAACCAGGTGAGCAGAGCCTCACTGGTTGGTGGCTTCGTAGCCAGTCTTCCTTTCACGAGGGGACTGGCATTAACTTCTATGACCCAGGACTTATTCCAGGGGAAGGTACATCTCGCTTTGCCGATAGCAAAGGTGTAGATGTATGGACAGAAGGCGAAGTAACCCTTCTTAATAATACTGCTACCTCTCACTATACAACTGGTGTTGTTCGTGCTAATGGTAAACCAAGTCAGATTGCACGCAGCATCCAATGGGCTGGCACTAACGGCGTACTACTAGTAGATGGTTATGATGTTGACAAGATTGCAGTAGATGGAACTGATACCCACTTTATTGACTATGCTGCTGGCACAGATAAGCAAGTCTTTGCTATCTGTGATGATGGTGTCAATGCTTACTGGGTAACTGCAATCCTTGACTCAGGTGTAGACAAAACTGCTGTATACAAAAAGCCATTAACTGGCGATGCTTCTACATCTAATACTCTGCTCTTTAGTAGTAGCACTATTGTTGCCAATGAAGCAACTATGGAGTATGTAAAAGACCGTATTGTTATGGCGGTTAATAATAAGATTTTTGAATTTGCTACAAATGCATCTGCTCTACCTACTGCAGTCTATACCCATACCAGTACTAGCGTAGTATTTACTAGCGTAACTGCTTCTGGTACTGCCATATATGTATCTGCTTTTGAGGGCATCCAGTCATACATCTACAAGTTTACCTTGAGCACAAGCACTGGTTCTATGCCTTCATTGACCAGTGCTATCACTGCTGCTCAGATGCCTACTGGCGAAAAGATATTTAAGATTGAATATTACTTAGGCTATATGTTAATCGGTACCAGCAAGGGTATCCGAGTAGCAACTGTAAGCGATGATGGCTCTATTATCTATGGACCTTTGATGGTTGAGACTAGCCAGCCTGTATATGACTTTGCATTCCGCGATAGATTTGTTTGGGCTACTACAGGAGTAGAAGGCGAAGGCGGAGTTGTCCGTATTGATTTAGGTAATGACTTGGGTGGCCTGCGCTTTGCTTATGCTAATGATTTATGGCTAGACAATGGAGTCACTGGCTATGTCACAACCTCCTGCGCTTTTGCTGGAGAAACAGATAGACTCGTATTTGTCACTACTGCTGTTAATCGTGGCACAATTACTAATAAAGAGTTAACCTCTAACGTAGCCACACTTACTACATCAGCAGCACACAACCTAGAAGTCAGCGATAGTATCTGGGTAGAAGGCGTAGATGCTACATTCAATGGTCAATACACAGTTACTGCAGCAACAACTACAACATTTAGTTATACAAAAGCAGCCACAAACGTAGCATCAACAGCAGTCTCTTCAGCCACAGCGCTAGTCAATGAGACTGGAACTATCAACATAGAATCATCTGGGGCTAAGATGCCTGATGGCTATCTACAGACAGGTTACATTAGATACAACACACTAGAACCTAAGAACTTTAAGCGCCTATTAGGACGCGGTGATTTTAGTAAAGGCTCTATGACTTTAGAAACTGTAGATGCCGAAGGCACAGAGTATGACATAATTAGTTATGACTCATCGGTTGACCCAGTAGAAGTAACTACTAGCCAGCCAGCAGGCGCCCAAGAATACATAGCCTATAAGTTTATTCTTAATAGAGATGGCACTGATAATACCAAGGGACCTATCTTCAAAGGTTATCAGGCTAAGGCTACTATCGCTACACCTAGACAGCGAGTAATTAGATTTCCCGTCTATTGCTTTGACGTGGAGACAGACAAGTATAATGTCCTAGTAGGATACGAGGGCAGAGCCCGAGATAGAATCGATGCTCTAGAAGCTATCGAAGAAGACGGCGACATTGTTACTTGGCAAGATTTAACCACTGGCGAATCTCGTCAGGTTGCTATAGAACAAATCACATTTACCCGCATGACTCCACCAGATAGAGGATTTACTGGTTACGGGGGCATGCTGACTATAACCGTAAGGACTGTGTAATGACACCAACTGAATGGGCTGGAATAGCCGTAGCCGTACTAACTTTAGTTACTGGATTTGCTGGCGCTGTGCGCTGGTTAGTCAAGCACTATCTATACGAACTACGCCCTAATGGTGGCTCAAGCCTTAAGGATAAAGTCAATTCACTTGAAGAAAAAGTAGAACTATTAACTGATTTAGTAAGAGAAGCATTGAGGAGATGAGTGAAACCTGTAGCCAAAGTAGCGTCACCTGCTGCTATTGCTGTGCTCCGTCAAGCGACAGCGTTGTTTCCGAAGCGCAAGAAACTGTCAGACGGATTGTTGCCTTCGTTAGCGCATCAGAAAGCCAGCCCGAATTCGGACCACAATACTGGGCTAGCAGTAGACTTGACCCACGACCCTGACAAAGGGGTTGACTGCGCTGTAATCTTTGAGAAACTTAAAGAAGATGAAAGGGTTTCCTATCTTATCTTCAATAAAAAAATATGGTCGCGTGATAAAGCTAAGTCTGGCAATCGTCCTTATCTCGGCAGTAACGCTCACACTCGTCACCTTCATATTTCTATCAACGCTGATAAGGCTAATGACACTAGCCCTTGGTTCTGGTGGATGAATCAACCTAAGATTGTGAATCAGGTTATGGCTAAACTACAGCCACAGCCAAAAAAGAAAACAGTAGCACAGCCTGTCTGTACCTGCTGTAAGGTTCACAGTACAAAACGAAAGGCAATCTAAATGGAAGCACTAAAGCAAGTATCGCTCACATGGTTCCGTGCTGCAGCCTCAGCTGCAATCGCACTCTACCTCGCTGGAGAGACCGACATTAAGACACTCGGAATGGCAGCCCTCGCTGGGTTCCTCGGGCCTGTACTTAAGTGGCTTGACCCATCCGCTAAGGAGTTCGGCCGAGGCGCAGAGTAGCCTCTAGAATACCCTTTAAACGCCTTCTAAGGCTGTTTTAAGACACTAAACCCCCCAACCTAAGGTAATCACCTTGGGAAGGGGGGTCTTTTGTGTTTTCTACTGTCCGATAAGTAGATACATTACCCCTAGACAGCTTCTCCTCTGTCAGGTATAATCATATATATTATATATTAAATAATAATAAGACCCCGAAGGGGTCTGTATATAATATATATTAATTATATTATAATATATATAATTATATATAGCAAACTTTATTGAAAGGATTATATCCTGATGGGAGTATATCTCTCTGATGATTACCAGATACCAGGGCATGTATCATACTCAGCCCTGACTACATTCATCGACTGTGGTTATCTCTACTACCTCAGCCGATTACTACAGATACCTGAGAAGCCAGCAGTATGGAGCGCAGGTGGCTCGGCATTCCACAAGGCAACCGAGGAATGGGACAGACAACATGTCGAATAAGTTCGGTAAAGTAATGATTGATGATATACCCGAAACGTCACACACTATAGCGTATAGATTATTTAGGGAGGCATGGAATGAGTACACGAAAGATGTCGACTTATCGACGCTTAGAGTTGGTGGCAGGGCTACGAAGGAGTATCCTAATAAGGAAGATGCCGAGTTCTGGGAAATCAAAGGACCAGAGTGGGTACAATCCTACATCCAATGGAGAGAGTTCAACAAGAACTGGAAGATTTGGAAGACGCCTGAAGGCGCTTCTGCGATTGAACTAGGTATCATACCTGAGTTTGCTGGAGTACCAGTGAAGATGGTTATCGATAGAGTCTT
>Ga0315904_10013957_pt1 | contig 10027 bp, 7 predicted proteins | sample LakEriMetagenome_6_FD_203529 | JGI IMG/M metagenome (GOLD analysis project Ga0315904, IMG submission 203529) | Freshwater fungal communities from buoy surface, Lake Erie, Ohio, United States - Buoy 12 MA120 | ecosystem: Environmental > Aquatic > Freshwater > Lake | place: USA: Lake Erie, Ohio...
AGAAAACCGGAGCCCGATCTGCGCCTCCATCGCAGTTCACCCACACGATTTCCTGAAGCGTCGAAAAAGAAACGGCGCCCGAGACTCGGGCGCCGTCTTCTCTCTCGCTCAGCGCCGCGTGGAGCGCCTACCGCGAATCCTCACTGCACCTTGTGGGGCGCAGCGCAGGTGGTCGTAGCCGAGAGGACCAGCGAACAGCTGGTGGTCCCCGGAACAGTTCCCCTTCGCAGGCCCGCAACCGAAGTGGCGGGCTCCGCAGGACCGGCCGTCCGGATGTCCAGAGGGCGGCAGGGTTGTTGCCGCTAGGGATGGCGCAAAGGGAGGCGTTCGCCTGTCACAATTCCCACCAAATCCGCGTTATTCAACCGGAGTGGCCGCGTTCGGGCGTCGTTTTGGATTTTTCGTCGCCGTCGTGACAGGGTGTGGCCGCCATTTACGCTTCCCCTTGTGAACAGGACACTTGCGCGATGGGCCGGAACACCCGTCGCGCCGACAGATTTCTCTCTCTCCGCGAACACCCCGGACAACCGGGGTTGTTTGTTTTTGCCCAGTCTCCCAGCCTCACCCCTACACTTCCCTCCGGCCAATGCCTGCTCTGCGAAGCAGGCTCCGGCCCGTGAACCCCATGAAGGTGCTGCTCGCCATGTCCGGCGGCGTCGACAGCTCCGTCGCCGCCGCCCTCCTCAAGCGCCAAGGCCATGACGTGGTCGGTTGCTTCATGCGCCTCGGGAGTCCCGGCGAGGAACTCGAGACGCCCATGGACGGCGCAGCGTGCGCGGTGGGCGCGCCGAGCGCGCGCATCGGCCATCAAGGGTGCTGTTCCATCAACGACGCCGCCGACGCGCGACTGGTGGCGGCGAAGCTCGAGGTGCCCTTCTACGTCGTGAACTTCCGCAACGACTTCGGACGCATCATCGGCTATTTCGAAGAGGAGTATCACGCCGGACGCACCCCGAACCCTTGCGTGCGCTGCAACGACTGGCTGAAGTACGGCAAGTTGCGGCAGTACGCGGAGCAACTTGGGTGCGATGCGATCGCGACCGGCCACTACGCGCGCGTCGCGCAAACGGCCGACGGCCCTCGGCTCGCGCGCGGCATCGACCACGCGAAGGATCAGTCGTATGTCCTGTTCGGAATCGGCCCTGACGCCGTGTCGCGCATGATGCTTCCGATCGGCGACATGGAGAAGCCAGTGGTACGGGAACTCGCGCGCGAGTTCGCGCTGCCCGTCTCAGACAAGCCCGACTCGCAGGAGATCTGCTTCGTGCCCGACGACTATGCGTCGTTCCTCGAGCGGCGCGCGCCGGAACGATTCGCATCGGGAACGATCGAGGACGAGTCGGGGCGCGTGCTCGGCGCGCATGAGGGCCACCAGCGGTTCACCGTCGGGCAACGAAAGGGCCTCCGGATTCCCGCCAGCATTCCGCTGTACGTGATCCGCAAGGACGCCGGGCGAAACGCGGTGGTCGTGGGGCCCCGCGAGTCGCTCGAGGTCCACGGCGTCGAGGCCGGGGACGTGACGTGGTACGGCGCGCGCGGGGGAATCGCCCGGCGCGCCTGCGCCGCGCAGGTGCGGGCGCACGGCGTCGCGATTCCCGCGAGGGCGTCGCTCGACGGCGACACGCTCCGCGTCGAGTTCGATCGCCCAGAGCCGGGCGTCGCACCCGGACAAGCTGTCGTCTGCTACGACGAATCGGGCCACGTCCTCGGCGGCGGCTGGATTCGCGCTACATTCCGCCCGTGATCTACGCGGGCATCGACGAAGCCGGATACGGACCGCTGCTTGGGCCACTGTGCGTTGGCCTGAGTGCATTCCGCATCGCGGATGCCCTAGGCTCGGCCGCGCGCGCAGAGGCACCCAACCTTTGGGATTCGCTCGCGCGGGGCGTCTGCCGCAAGCCGAAGGACCCGCGCCGCCGAGTCGCCGTCGCCGACAGCAAGAAACTGAAGTCTGGCGGCAAGCAGCCGCTCATCCATCTCGAGCGCGGCGTGCTCGCATTTCTCTCGGGCGACACACCGGCCGACGACGCCGAGTATCTCGCGCGCATCGGGCTCTCGCCCCGCGCCACCCGCGCCACCCCCTGGCATGCGCGCGCACTGCCGCTTCCGGTCGCGACGACCGCCGGCGACGTTGGAATCGCGCGCAACCTCGTCGCGGGCGCGATGGCCGGCGCGGGCTGCGCACTCGAGGCGCTCTCCGTGTCGGCCCTGGACGCGCCCGCGTTCAACGCGCTCTACGGAGAGCTCCGTAACAAGGCGCAGGTCAACATGTCGCTGGTCTTCGAGGCGCTCCGCACCGTCGACCTCCTTCGCGGCGACGAGCCCGCTTTCGTCGCGATCGACCGTCAGGGCGGCCGGGCCGACTACACCCGCGAGCTCGAGGCGCACGTGGCGCGCGGCGCCGTCATCCGCACCGTCCATCAGGACGACGAGCGCTCCGTCTACTGCGTCGGCAACGCGGACGGGCCGGGGCTCATCGTCGCCTTCGAGGTGGGCGCGGAGGAGCGCCATCTTCCGGTCGCCTTGGCGTCGATGGCGGCGAAGTACACGCGCGAGCTCTCCATGCGGCGCCTGAACGCCTACTTCTCGGAGCGGATGCCGGAACTCCTCCCGACCGCCGGCTACGTCGAGGACGGCCGGCGGTATCTCGCCGAGGTCAAGCCGATCCTGGTCCAGGAGGCGATTCCGGAGCGGGAGTTCGTGCGGGTGGTCTGACTTTTTGCCGGTTTTCGCGCGACATGCGCCCCCAACCCCCTGCAAAGAATGCGCTTGCATTGAGGGCTGCGGGCTTCTACACTCTGCGACTCGGCACTTTTCTGCCGGGAAGACTCCCATGCGAGCCGACGACCCCTCCTGTACCGCTTCCGAAGGACCACGCGCATCCGCGCGTCCGGCGCGTGTCGCCTTTGGTCCGACGGCGCGTGACTGGTTGAGGGATCGTTCCTGAGCGCCACCGGCGTTCCGCGCGAGTCACAGCCCTAGACATCAACCATCCACGACCGCCCGAGGCGACCCACGAACGGCGCACCGGACGATCCCCCGAACGACGACGATCAGAGTCCGATCTCCAGAACCCCCCGCGGCTGCGCGGGACAGCAACCAGGATCTTCTCCATGCCCACCGATCTCAAGAAAGTCCGCAACATCGGTATCTGCGCCCACATCGACGCAGGCAAGACCACCGTCTCCGAGCGCATCCTCTTCTACACCGGCCGCAACTACAAGATCGGCGAGGTGCACGAGGGCATGGCGACCATGGACTTCCTCCAGGAAGAGCAGGAGCGCGGCATCACCATCCAGTCGGCCGCGACGACCTGCCCGTGGACCAAGGACGACGTCGACTACAAGATCAACCTGATCGACACCCCGGGCCACGTCGACTTCACGATCGAGGTCGAGCGTTCGCTGCGCGTCCTCGACGGCGCGTGCGCGGTGTTTGACGGCAAGGAAGGCGTCGAGGCCCAGTCCGAGACCGTGTGGCGCCAGGCCGACCGCTACGGCGTTCCGCGTCTCTGCTTCATCAACAAGATGGACAAGATGGGCGCTGACTGGGACTTCTCCTTCAACTCGATCCGGGCGCGTCTTGGCGCAAACGGCATCGCGATCCAGCTGCCGATCGGCAAGGGCAACGACTTCATCGGCATCATCGACCTTGTGAAGATGAAGGCCGTCTACTTCTCCTCCGAGGATCAGGGCGCCACCATCACCGAGGGCGAGATCCCCGCTGAGCTCAAGGACAAGGCCGAGCTCTTCCGCGCCGAACTCATCGAGAAGGCGGCCGAGGTCGACGACGTCCTGATGGAGCAGTACCTCACCGATGCCTCGAAGATCACGAACGAGCAGATCAAGGCCGCGCTCCGCAAGGGCACCATCGAGATCAAGTGCTTCCCCGTCCTCTGCGGCGCGGCGCTGAAGAACGTCGGCGTCCAGAAGATCCTCGACGCGGCCATCGACTATCTCCCGAACCCGACCGAGCGTCCCGACACGAAGGGCGTCAACCCCGACGACGTCAACCAGCCGATGACGCGTCCGCATGACCCGACCGCGCCGTTCTCCGCGCTCGTGTTCAAGGTCGTCTCGGACATTCACGGCGACCTCACCTACATCCGCGTCTACTCGGGCACGCTCGACAAGGGCACGCGCGTCCTCAACCCGGGCAACGGCAAGCGCGAGAACGTCAGCCGCATCTTCGAGATGCACGCGAACAACCGCAACGCGCTCGAGGCCGTCGACGCGGGCAACATCGTCGCCGTCATCGGCCTCAAGAGCTCGTACACCGGCGACACGATCTGCGATCCGGACAACCCGATCATCCTCGAGCGCATGACCTTCCCCGAGCCGGTCATCTCGATGGCGATCGAGCCGATCACCGGCGACGACAAGAAGAAGCTCGGCGACGCGCTCACCACGATCCGCCGCGAAGACCCGTCGTTCCGCTCGAACTACAACGACGAGACCGGCGAAACCATCATCGCGGGCATGGGCGAGCTTCACCTCGAGATCATCAAGAACAAGCTCACCCGCGACATGAAGATCGGCGTGAACGTCGGCAAGCCGCGCGTCTCGTACCGCGAGACGATCACCGGCTCGGCCAACCAGGTCCGTGGTCTCTTCAAGAAGCAGTCGGGCGGCCGCGGCCAGTTCGGCGATGCCGTCGTCGACATCAGCCCGATCACCCCCGAGGAGGCTGCTGCGCTGGAACTGAAGATGAAGAACGGCGTCGTCTTCGAGGACAAGATCTCGGGCGGCGTCGTCCCCAAGGAGTTCATCCCGTCGATCGAGTACGGCGTCCGTCAGGCCGCTGCCTCGGGCGTTCTCGGCGGCTACCCCGTCATCAATGTGCGCGTCCAGCTCGTGTTCGGCTCGTACCACGACGTCGACTCGAACCAGGTCGCGTTCGAGCAGGCCGGCATGCTCGCCTTCCGCGAGGCCGTCATGAAGGCCCGTCCGGCGCTCCTCGAGCCGATCATGAAGCTCGTCGTCACCACCCCGGACGAGTTCTTCGGCAACGTGTCGGGCGACATCGCCTCCCGCCGCGGCCAGATCGTCGATCAGGAGATGCGCGGCAACGCCCGACTCCTGACCTGCGAAGTGCCGCTGTCGGAACTCTTCGGCTACACGACGTCGCTCCGCTCGATGACGCAGGGCCGCGCCACCAGCTCGATGGAGCCGCTGACCTACCGCGTCATGCCGGAGAAGCTCAAGGACGCCGTCCTCAAGAAGTGAGCCTGCCTCCGGGCGCATCCCGCACCCAATCGACACGCCGCCGGCGCACCCCGCCGGCGGCGTGTTCCTTTGGTGAAGTCGGGCCTTTGGCCGCACCGAACCACCGGGCGTGCTCGTCGAGACGCGTGAAGTTTCAGCCGGGCGCGCCTACCATGACGCCCCATGTCGGAACCGCAAGGTGAACCAGAACTCCAAACCGACCGCGGACTCTTCCGCGCGGAGTACGAGCGCGAACTCGGGAACTGGCTGAGGCGTCGCCTCGGCTATCTCTGCCTCTCCTACACCATCTACCAGATCCTCGCCGTCACGGCGCTCACGCTGACGTCGACGCTGGTGTCGGAACCCGAAGTCCCGGCCCAGTCGGCGTTGCTGAGCATGCCGCGCGCGCAGGTTGCCGAGCGGAGGCTCGAGGAAGGTCTTCCGCTGCGCCCCCGGGACGAGGCGGCGCTCGAGGCGCGTGACGCGGAGCAGCGGCGGCTCGAACGCGAACGCAGTGCACAGGCCGTCGTGTCGACGCTCGATGCGATGGGCCACCTCGCGAGGGACTTCTCCGAGGAACTCGGCCTGCGGAAGGCCGTCGCGCGTGCCGAGCCGGGCCGATCGCAAAGTCGCGAGGTCGACCGATGGTGGCTTGAGGATGCAGGCTCCCCGACCGACGTTGTCCGCGCCGAGGATGCGCCGACTCCGCGCAACGGGACTGCGCCGAAGGCCGGCGACGTCCCGGTCGACCGCGCGGATGCGCAGCCCGAGGACGCTGCGGCGACGGGCGGCGCGGTACAAGTCGTCGGCGGCGACGATGCGGAAGACCCCGACGCTCGAAGCGACGTGCCCGCGAACATCGCGCCTGCGGTCGACGAAGCGCTGCTCCAGATTCCGTGGTGGGTCTGGATCCTGATCTTCCTGCCGACCTTCGCGGTACTTGGCTGGTTCGGACTGTACGTGCGGCCGCGTCTCGTCACCCGCTCAGAGCTCGTCTCGGCCGCGACGCGCATGATCCTCGCCCTCGGATTCCTGAACTTCGGATTCGAGTGCGCCATGCTGCTTGCGAATCCGAGGACTCCGGTCTTTCCGCTGTTCTCGATCTTCTTCTGGCACCTCACCGCTTCGCTCTTCCTGCCGTGGTCGTGGCGCGAGTCGCTGAAGCCGATCATTCCGCTGTTCGCCTGCTGGTTCCTGCTCCGGCTCGGACTCGCCACCAGCACCGACGCGTGGCTTGGATTCATCCTCTCGGTCATCGGAAGTCCGTTCCTGTTCGCGCCGGCGCTGATCCTCTGCTACGTGCGGCTCCGCTGGCACCAGCGGCAGTTCAAGTCGGGCTTCGTCGGCCGCAGATTCCTCGCCATGCGCCGCGAGTTCATCCAGGCGAAGTCGGTGCACGAGTCGCTCTTCCCGAAGCCCGAGGATCTCGGCTGGCTGCGGTTTGACTTCGGATATCGCCCTGCCGCCGACATCGGCGGCGACTTCATCCACGCGTGGACCGACCGGAACGACCGCTTCCATGCCGCGCTGATCGACGTGACCGGGCACGGCCTCGCGAGCGCGATGACCGTCGCCCGCATCCATGGCGAAATCGAGCGTCTGCGCGACGAACACCCGGACGAGGGTCCGGCGCAGATGCTGTCGCGCCTGAACCGCTACTTCCAGCGGCTGTTGGCGCGGCACAGCCTGTTCGCGACCGCCGTGTTCATCACGGTCGACCCGCACACGGGCGAACTCCGCTACGCAAGCGCAGGCCATCCGCCGGTGTTCATCCGCTCGCGCAACGGGATCCGCGAGCTCGACTCGACGACCTTCCTCCTTGGCGCGGTCGACGACGCGACGTTCGGCGAGGAGGAGATCCGCGTCCAGCTGGTCGAGGGCGATCGGCTCATCCTGTTCACGGACGGCGCGTACGACGCGAAGAGCCCCAACGGCGAACGGTTCGGCCTCGACCGTCTGCGCGAGATCATCCGCCGCCCGAGCGCGCCCGCGAGCTGGACGCGCTTCCTCATGAACCTGGTCGACACCTTCGAGGCGGGCCTGCCGGAAGACGACCTGCTGATCGCAGAGATCACGCTGGTCCAGCGCAGGTCGCTCTCGTCGATCACCGGCGACGACCTGCCGGTCTCGCGGCGGGAGATGACCGGAGCGACCGGTTGAGCCCGGAGCGCATCCACGAACTGCTCGCCCGCGCGACGCGGCTGGCGGCCCGTGGCCACGGAGGGGCAGAGCCGAATCCGATGGTCGGCTGCGTGATCGCGAACGGCCAGAGTGAGGTCATCAGCGAGGGGTTTCACAGGCGTTGCGGCGGCCCACACGCGGAAGTCGAGGCGCTGCGCGCGGCGGGAAGCGCAGCGCGCGGCGCGACGGCGCTGGTCACGCTCGAACCGTGCGCGCACCGCGGTCGCACCGGCCCCTGCACCGACGCGCTCATCGAGGCAGGCGTCGCGAAGGTGATCTACGCCGTGCGCGATCCGAATCCGATCGCCGAGGGCGGAGCGCGCAAGCTCGCCGCCGCCGGCGTCGAGGTGATGCATGTTCCGCACGATGGCGCGCGAGAACTCTCGCTTCCCTTCGTCAAGCGGGTGACGACTGGACTTCCCTGGATCAGCGCGAAGTGGGCGCAGTCGCTTGACGGCGCGATCGCGCTTCGAAACGGAGACAGCAAGTGGATCTCGTGCGCGCGGAGCCGCCGCATGGTGCACCGTGAGCGCGGCCGCGTCGATGCGGTCCTCACCGGAATCGGCACCGTTCTCGCCGACAATCCGCGCCTCACCGCGCGCGACGTGCGGGTCGTGCGGCCCGCGATGCGCGTGGTCTACGACCCCGAGGCGTGCACGCCTCCCGACGCGCATGTCTGCGACGGCACCGCGCCGACGACGCTCCTCGTGCGCGCCTCGCTCGATGCGGCGGCAGAGGCGCGCGCCGAGCGGCTGGCGGCACGCGGCATTCGCCTGCTCCCGCTTGGCCCCGGCGATGCGCTTGAAACCCCGCTGCGCGCCCTCTCGGAAGCGGGTGTCGCGCGCATCCTCGTCGAGTCCGGCGGCGGCCTCCTCGGACGCCTCGCCCGCGAGCGCCTGCTCGACGAGGCGTGGGTGTTCGTCGCGCCCATCGTCATCGGTGATCGACAGGCGCCGCAGGCCGTGCGCGGACTGTCGCCCGCGCTTCTTGCAGCGATTCCCCGCGCACGGATGCTCTCCGTCCGCCGTCGTGGCGCCGATGCGCTGCTCAACCTCCGCTGGTGGAGCGCGCCGGAGGCGTAGCCGGCGTGGGCGCGGCAAATCCGAGATCCGCAGCCGTCGACGGCAGGTCGATTGCGCCATGACGACGCAGCACGCGATCCCCGTTCTCGAAGAGGAATCCTGTGCCGGAGGCATCGCGCGCGACCCGCACCGTCTCGATCACCTCGCCGGCGAAGCCTCGCAGCGTGATGACCGCAAGTTCGCGGTCGCTCGGGTAGGCGCCGATCTCGATCTCCGTCGCGCGCGTCGCGCAGAGCGCAAGCAGCAGCCGCTCGACGGCTGCGGCGTCCACAGTGCCAACGCGCGCGTCGCCTGAACCAGCTTGCTCGCTCCCCCGCCAGCCCTCGAGTTCGCGCGAAAGCGACAGGATCGACGCCCCGGAGCGGATCTCGACGGCGCCGACATCGGCCGGACGCGCGTCCGTCGCGGTTGCATCGATCAGGCGGCTTGCACGCGGCGCAATGCCGGCGATGACCGCGGCCGGCACGCGCACCACGCTCACCGTGCCATCGACGAGCGCGAAGCGATCCTGCGATCCAATGGCGACCGCCGTGCCGATCGAGAGGCTGCGGGTTCCGCCCGGTCCCGAGACGCGCAGATTCGCGGCCGCGGGCGAGAGCCCGTAGACGGACAGGTCGGCCGGCGCGTCGGTGACGAACCCGGCGGAGCGAGCGCGCTTGATCGCATCGACGAGCTCGAGGCACGCCTCTCGATCGGCGCGGGTCTTGATCGGTGATTCGACGACGTAGTTCCGACCGCTGCGCACGATGACGGTCGTCGACGAGCCCGCCGAGAGTTCGATGCGATCGATCTCCTCGACGCCCGGGAAGAGTTCGCGCCGCCGGAACTCCCGCACGTCGCGGTCAATCGCGAACTCGTGCAGCGCTCCGTCGATGACGTCGTAGCGCGCTCGATCGGCGGCCACTCCACCCGCATCGGCCCCCGCATCGGCCCCCGCGCCACCCCGCTGGCCCTCGACGACGCGCGCGAAGGCGCGTCCCGCCAGGCTGCGCCGTCCGAACTCGATCTCGACCGCGCGCGGTGCGCGAGCCCCGTCCGACGCCGCGCCTTCGACAATGCGAAGTCGACCCGCCGCCGGAGCGAGGCCGACGGCGGCAAGCGAGCCGGGGCCATCCGTTGCGGTGGCGACGGAGTGCCGCAGGCTTTCCGCCTTCAACGCGCGCTGCACGAGTTGCCGCATGCTCCAGCCGTCGACCGCGTGCGCGATGGGCGCCGTCTGCCACCAGCCATCCGTGCGGTACTCGAAGCGGAACATCTCCGCGCCGCGCGTGAGTTCGATCTGGGTGACACGCTCTGGATCCAGCGCGTCCGGCGCCAGCAGGCTGCCGCGCTCGGGCGGCCGCTCGGCCTCGACGGTCGCGAGTCGCTGCGCGGCGAACCCAACGATCGCAGCAAGCGCGAGGGTCAGCGGAATGCGGAGACCTCTCATGCGCGCCTCCTTCTGCGAGCGATCACGATCGCGCCGAACGCAATCGGCCCGAGGGCGAGCGTCGCACCCAGGCCAAACGCCCATGCGACCCGCGCTCCATCCGAAAGCGCCGTGATGCGCGGAACCTCGCG
>Ga0315904_10013959_pt1 | contig 10027 bp, 6 predicted proteins | sample LakEriMetagenome_6_FD_203529 | JGI IMG/M metagenome (GOLD analysis project Ga0315904, IMG submission 203529) | Freshwater fungal communities from buoy surface, Lake Erie, Ohio, United States - Buoy 12 MA120 | ecosystem: Environmental > Aquatic > Freshwater > Lake | place: USA: Lake Erie, Ohio...
CCGTCGATGGAACGTAGAACGCATAAGTGTCAGCCGAAAAGCCGGGGTCGTTATTGGCACCCACAGCGCTGGCGCGAGAGGAAAGACCAAAGCAGAATTGGCCGGTGGACGGTGCGCTCGCCATGCGCGCTTCGATATACCACTTCCCGCTGTCCATGCGGATCGTGCTGGCGGCGTAGCGATTGCCGCCGCTCGTGTAGGACAGGTTCGCGTTCGCCAGAACGGCGCTGCTGTCGGTGCGGTTGTTGGGGTCGAGCGTGGCGTAGCTATTCGTCGGGCTGTCCAACATCTGATCGAACGTCACGCCGCTCGTCACGCTGATGCCGCTGCTCGTCCAATTGTTGCCGTTGCCCGAGCGATCTTGGCTGATCGTCGTGGTCGAAGTGGCGTCGTTGAACGGCAGATAGAACCCGTTGGTGCCGTAGGTGCCGGTGTAGCGGATCGGCACCCACGAGTTTGTGGCCGGGTTAATCTGGCCGAACGAGGACGGCGTGAGGGCTTGGCCGTCGATGCTATGGAACTCAGCCATATAGCCGTCGTGATAGTAAGTCACGCCGCCGTCAAAGCCTGCACCTATGTAACCGGCTGTCCCACTTCGGTTCCAATCGAAATCGGTGTTTTGTGAGGGATAAGTAGAAATCGCAAACGAAGTAATTTCTACGCCGTTCACATAAAATCTGAGACGATTTGCTGCCGTAGCTTGCGTCGTATCGACCGCGATAACTATGTGCATCCACGCAGTTGGATCGCGATAAACCGCGTTTGTTTCCACGCTACAGGTCAGCCCACCCCCGGCGTCAAAGCCTAAACGGTCGTTCGACTGCTGGAAATAACACTTAAAGCCAGGGCCGCTCCCTGCGGCGCTGTCGCCACCGCCAAAAATGCAGCGTCGGTTTCCAAGTACCCCGCGCTTTACCCATACGCTCACAGTCCAAGTGCGGCGGTTCGTCGTGCTGCCGGGAGTGCGCGTCAGATTTGCGCTGTTGCTCGCGCGGAAGCGAAGCGATTGCCGCACCTGATACCGGCTCGAACCGCCAGCGACCGCGAGGAACTCGGGGCTAAACATTACGACGCCACCACGCGACGGCCCCATTCGCGCAGCGAGGTGCCATCAGAGCGGAACACCAGATGCAGCCGCGCGCCCGAGGCGAACGATCCGGGCGTGCCGTCGTTGCTATCGAAGATGAACGCCGCGTTGAAAGCGTGCGCCCAAGCGCCGCCGCTGTTCTGGATCATCAGCCCATAGAAGCGATTGGCGACGAGGTTGGTCGGCGCCGCAAACGTCCGCGCCGCCGTCGCCGTCAGCGTCGCCACCTGGGCGTTGGCCGCGTTCCAATTCACGGTCGCGCCGTCCGTAAGCGCCGCCGTCAGAGGCGTCTGGCCGGCAAGCCAGGACTGCGACACGTCGAGATAGCCGTGGTTGAGCGCCGAATCCTCTGGCGTGAAGCCAAGCGTGGCCTGCGCGCCTAGCGCCGCGCGGGCTCCAGCAGCGTCCGTCGCCCCCGTGCCGCCCTGCGAGACGGGGACAGGAATCGTGACGGCCCCCAACAACGCGATGTCCTGCACCGCTGGCGCACCGTTCGCGTCGAACGCGGCCAACTTATTCGCACGGGCCGCGGCGTTCGGGAACGTCGTCCCCGTTGCGGTCGGATCCGACAAAGGAATCTTGAGCGACCGGCTCACTGACTCGTTGATCTGCTGGTCGATCATCGTCGCCTTGTCGTACGACTTTTCCAGCTCCGTGCTCGGCAGATCGGCGTTCTCGACGAGATCGAGTTCCTGCGTCAGCGGGACGTTGCGCGCGATCGTGACCCGCGAACCATTCGGCGGGGCGACGAGGAACGTCACTGTATGGGTCGGGTTGCCGACGCCGCTGACCGTGTAGTTGGTCGTCAGAACCTGGGTCGTATCGACCCCGCCCACGGTCAAAATGACCGTGATGTGCGTCTGATCCAGAATAGGGAAGGAGCCGGTGAACGCGGTCGTGACCCCGTTGCCCGTGTACTGCGATTTTGCGGTTTGGGTCGAAACGGTCATGTGTCTGGCTCCGTCAGGAATATCTCACAGCGTTGAGGAAACCACAACCCTTAGCGCGTAAGATCACGGCCAAGTTGTTGCAAATTCCGCAACGGGTCGTTGGTGTAGCTGGTCGGCGGCAGGATGAACTCTTGCTTGTTGTCCCGCTCGATCCGGCGTTGCATCCGGCGCACCGAGCCCGGATCGACCGCATCTTGGAGGGCGTACAAGAACGTGTAGTCCATCGCGACGCGCGCGTAGAACAGATTGGCGAATGGCGTGTTGTTGAGCACGCCGCGCAAGGCTTGTGCAGACGGGTCCTCGCCCTTGCGCGCCGCATTGAACACCTTCTCGATGTCCAACGCCGTGCCGCCGAACGTGGGGCCAAGGAGCGTATTTCCCCACGTCCCGCCGACGCGGTTCGTTTCGCCCAAGAGAAAATCGCCGTAGAGGCCGAGGCCGCCGCCTTGTTTCATCGCGGCCATCCAGAGTTTCGCCTGGTCGGCCGGATCCTCGGGCCAGCGCGGTTCGCGGCCTTTCACGATGTCCTTGACCGCGAGGGAGGCGAAGCCAAGCAACGTGGTCGCGGCCACGAGTTGACCGATTCCAGCGTAGTCGAGGCCGTCACGGTTGACTTCGCGATTGATGGACCGGCGGATAAAGGTGACGGGGTACGTCTTGAACTGCATCAGGATGCGAATGGCTTCGCCAGCCTTCGTGCCCGCATTGTTGCCGCGCGTGAGCATCGAGCGTTCCCGTGCCCCGGCGATCGTCATGGCTTCGCGGATCTGGTCGTGAATGTAGGTCTGGAGCTTGGCTTCCAGTTCCCGGCGCGCATCGGCGACGACGCGCGGGCTGGCGTCCGACTTACCGACCATCGCTTTGATCGTGGCGTCGTCGAGCGACCGCACGGCGTCGGGTGTCAAAAAGTTCTCTCCGTCGGCCACGCGCGTATCCGCTTTCGACAGCGCCGCCCATTCCTTCTCGGCGATGCCGTAGCGGTTTAGCGTCGTCTGGAACAGCGGATCCAGATCGCCGAATTTGTTGCCGACGTTATCGGCAAGGTTCCGCGCGAGGATGAGCCCCTGCCCCCGCGTGTGGGCGTCCTGCCACCACGTTTGGCCGGTGAGCTTGAAGAACTTATCGGCCACCTTCGCCAGGCGGCCGGGGGTCGTGTCGAGGCTCGACATCTGGCGGAAGATGTCACCCGTCAGGCCGTCGATCCCCGCGCCCACAAGGCGGGCGATCTCCCGGCGCTCGGAACCCTTGAAGTTGCGGAACAGGTCGGCAATGCCCGCCGTGTAACGTTCGCCGGCCGAAATGCCGTTGTGCCGCAGGGCCGCAGCACGAACGCCCAAGTCGGGAAACGACGACAGGACCATGCCGCCCAACTTCGCCATCGCTTGGACGAGGCGGATAGACGAACCGATCCGAGCCAGGGAGATGTTACCAGCGATGTCCACTTCGCCGGTCAACTCTCGAAAAGCGTACTGGAGCCCGTCGGCGTTCAAGCGATCCGCCTCTTTGTTATCGCCCGCGTCCTTCGCCGCAAGGATAGCCTTCTCGCGCACGTTGGCGAACATCGACTCCGGGTTCGTACCCCAATCGCGCATAAGCGCGGCGTTGCGTGCCCCGTAGTCGATGGCGTCAAGGACGTTCTCGTACAGCGTGCCGCGCCCGAAGCTGTCGTTGTACTTCATCCACTCGTCGGGGCCTTTGAAGTGCAGGACGCGCTCGGCGCTGGCGCGCTTCGCCAGATTGCCCGGGCCCTTGAAGCCGCCGGCGAAGTCGGACACGCCGCCCGCCTTGAGGTGGTTGCCGCTGGCGAGGTTGTTGTAGACGGCGCGCAGGAACTTCTCGGGGTCGTCGGCGTCGTCGAACGTGCGCTCGTCGAGCAGCGGGGCGATCTCGTTGCGCCACTTTTCGTACCCGGCCTTGCGAATCTTGATCTGGTCGTGGGTCTGGCGCGAGACGTACCCTTCCATCTTTCGGATGTACGCCCCGGCGTCGTTCTGCAACACGCGCGCGGCCTCGACGTGCTTCTGGAGCACGGCGGCGAGGGCCATCACCTTTTCGTTCTTCGTCGCCTTGATCTTCGTGTTGCCGTTGAGGCGCGACATCTCGCGCGCGACCTCGGCCTCGAACTGGCGGTCGCCCTTGCGCGCGATTTCCAACACGCCCGCCTCGTCCAGATCGTGGAGCAGGGCGCCGCGCATCGACTGCTTGAGGGCGTAAATCTTGGCGTCGGTGCTCTCGCCCGCGCCGTAGAACTTGCCCTCGACACCGTAGACCAGCGCCTGGAGCGCCGTGCTGGTGTTCTGGCCCGAAGCCGCAATACGCTCGTTGATGCGGGCACGGCGCAGACTGTTCGTGGTGCGGCCCAGCTTCTCGATCGCCACGGCAAGGTACTTCTCGCCGGCGAGTTCTTCGGCCGCTTTGGCGAACGCCGTCTCGCGCGAGAGCGAAGGGTCGTCCTTCATCTTCCGCTTGGAACGACGGTCCAGCAGCGTCAGGATTTCTTCAAGCTGATTGTCGCTGATGCGGTCGCCCGTCGCTTTCTTTATCAGCTCGATGCAATCTTCGGCGGCCATATCGGCTATCCCTTCTTCACGGCGCAGGCGGCGGCTTCCTGCCATGCCTTCGCGAAATCGTTGGCCTCGGCCTCTTTGGCGCTGACATCGAACGCGGAGCGGTCGCCGCCGAGCAGCGTTTCCATCTCTTTGGTCTTTGCCTCAAGATCCGCCAGTTCCTTTTCAAGATCGGAACTCGCCGTCCGCTCCGCGTCGATACGGCGGGTCGTGGTGTCGGCGGCGATAGCGTCGTCGGGGTCGATGTAGCGCGTGCTCGCCATTGCGCGGTCGAGCGTTGTGGCGGTATCGGGCGTGCGGTCGAGCGGGAACGCCGCAGCGTCCACGGCCCGGCCGCTTTCCAGCACCGGGCGCAACTGTTCCATCAGCGCGTCGGCGCGGGCCCGAGCGTTCACGGCTTTGCGTTCGGCCTTCGCCGTCGCCTCGGACAGTCGGATCGACAAGTCGCGCAGAGCCTCGTCGGTCTTGACGAGCTCTTGGCGCACGGCGGCCATGTCGGGCAGATCGCCGGCAGAGTTCGCCGCTTCCTCTTTGGCCTTTGCCCGCTCCGCGTATAAATCCGAAAGTTCTCGCGAAATCTCTTTGCCGCGGGCCTTATCGGCCGTCATCAGCTCGGCTTGGAGTTCGGCGATTTGCTCATCGAACCGGGCCGTGGCGACTTGCAAACGGTTGTCGCCCATCTCGTCGAGAAGGGCGCGGTACGACGCCGCCCGCTGTTTCAGTTCATCGACTTGGGCCGACAAGTCGGGGGCGATGCGTTCCAAGAAGTCGCGGGTTTCCGGCGTCTCGAACGCGAGGCGAATATCGGGCGAAGCGCCGGGGTCGAAGGCGCGAGCCGACACGCCGCCCATGAGTTGGGAGCGGCGGGTCTGTACCGTATCGAGGATGGGGCCGATGTCCACAGGCCGCCCTTCGACGACTTGAGCCACGGCTGTCCGCAGCAGGGCCTCTTGGTCGGCGCGGGGCAGATCGTCCACGGCACGCTGGAACGCGGACGCTTCGCGGCGTGCGGCCAAGCGATCCATGACCGCCCCGCCCGCCAAGTGCAACCCGCCGCCAATGATGCCGCCGAAGGCGACGTTGGCGAGGCTGTCCGTGATGTCGTAGTCGGCCTGTTCGTACGCGGCACCCGCCAGCACGATCGGCTCCAGCAACGCGGCGCCGACCGCACCTTCGACCGCGCCCGTGGCGACCCGAGCACCGGGCACGCCTACGCGCGCGGCCATCGCGGCGAACCGCGCTTGACCGACGACCGGGATGAAGGCGAGCCCGACGTTCAGCGGGTCGAGGATTGACGAGACGACGCCCGCCGTGAGCTGCGTGCCGAGGCCGCTTTGCGCGCGGCGCAAGGTATCCTGCCGTTCCAGTTCGCGCTGCTTGAGGCCGCGGAGTTCTTGGGCGATGGGCTCGGGGATGTCGGCGTCAAACTTAAGGTGGCCCGCGATCCCGTACTTCTCGTTCGCCTCGTCGGGCGTGAGCATCCGAGACGGCGTACGGGGCGCCATCTCGTTGCCGAACTCGTCGGTCGAGGGGAGGTACTGGAGCCGGTTCGCCCCGCGCGCGATGGTCGGGAACGGGTTGCGGACCATGCCCTCGGTGAACGCGGCGCCGAAGCCCGAGCCCCACGAGGCGTCCATGTTGTCGAGGCCGGTGAGTTCCGCGCGCTCGTTGACCGGGCGTTCGGGAAGAAGGAATTCCGTCACGGCATCACCGCGCCGCCCATGTCAGGGGCGACAGTGGCGCGACCCGCCGGCAGGGAGTCGAACATGAGGCGGACGCGCTGGCCGTTCTTGAGAACGACCGGCGAGCCGTTGGGGTACAGCAACTCGATGCCGTTGCCCTGCGGGGTGTTGGCCCAGGTGCCGCGGCGCGCGAAGTCGAGAGCCGCGTTCTGCCGGTATTCTTCGGACAGCGCGGCGTTGCCGCCCGGGGGCGGAGCGAACTGTTCGGCCGTGAGGCCGTCGAGCGTCGTCTGCGCCGCTCGGGACACGCGCGAGCCCATGCCCTTCGGGGCGCGGAACGTGCCCTCGAAATCGTAGCGGTTATTGACGAGGGCGTCGGTCGCCTTGCGGACGGCCGTGGACACCGAATCGCCGCGCTGGCGGTACAGCATTGCCAGCATCTCGGCGCTGGTGATCTCGTTTTGCAGAAGGCGCTGGCCCGGCGCCCCGTCGTTCTGGAGCGTGCGCGCGAAGTCGGCGAAGCGGGTACGGACGCCCTCGCTGATGTCCTTGGCGTCCGTCGAGGTGCCGAGATTGTCGCGGAGCGTCTGCGGCCCGGCGTTCAGCGCCGATACCAGATCGACGCGCACGTTCGCATCCTCGGGCCGCGTCAAGCGGGCCACGGTGACGTAGGCCGGGTTGAGGCCCTTGCCCGAAAGCTCGTTGAGGACGTTGGGCCACATCGGGCCGTAGCGGGTCGCAAGGTTCTCGATCTCGTTGGCGGCCTTTTCGGCGGGGGCGGCGTTGATCGACGCGACCATCTGCGAAGCGCCTTGCGTGCCGAGATAGGTCCGCGACCACGACGGGACGCCCAGGTTCGCTTGAAGCTGGTCGGCGTAGGAGATCGCGGCGCGGAACGTCTCGGGGTTCTCGGCGCCGGCGGCCAGCATTTGCTGGAGCCGGGGCGAGTTCTGGACGACGTAGCCGAAGGCGTCCTGCGACAGCGCCTGCCGCTTCGCCACGATGGCCCGCTGGTAATCCTGCAACTGGCTGCCCGTCTGCGCGGCATTGGCGCCGCCGACGCGACCGGCGAGGCGGTTCAGGATTTCCTGATCCTGCTCGGGCGTCGTCAGCGCAACATCGCGCCGGATGCCGTAGAACTCTTTGGCGTTACGAAGCTGGGCCAAGAAGCGGTCGGCTTGCCCCGGGTTGTCGGCAAAAGCGGCGCGGATCGTCCGCTCGCTCAAGATCCCCGGGTCTTTGCCCGTCAGCTCGATCGACGCCAGAGTGTCGGCGAAGCCGAGGCTGAATTGCGACCGGGCTTCCGCAATGGCCTCGCGCTGTGCGATTCGGGCTTCGCGTTCCAGGCGCTGCTGTTCGGCGTCGATAGCGTTCGTCAGGCGCGCGGCCGTGTCGCCCGAAATGAACTCGGCAATCGGGCCTTCCTTCAACGCCTGCCGCGCCAAGTCTATCTGGCCTCGCTGGACCAGACCCTTGACGGCGTTCTCGGCGATGTCGGCGGAAGCCACGCGCTGGAACTCGGCGAGGGCGTTGCCCTGCAAACCGAGAGCCGCCAGCGCGCCGGGCAGGCGTTCCATTTCGACGGAGAACGCAGCCGGGTCGTTGAACACGTTGCGCGAAACTTGGCCCTGATATTCGAGGGCGTCGGTACGCCGCTTCTGCGCGCGGGACTGCGCCTCGAAGGCCGTCGCCCGCGCGAGCAAGCCGTTGCGAGTTTGAAGCTGTTCCAGTTCGAGGCGGTCGGCGAGATTGCGCGGCAGCGGACGCTCCGCGCGCATCTTCTCCATCGCCGCGTCGTACTCTTTGACGAGGTTCTCGGTGAAGCCGGGCGCCCCCGGCTCCGCGTTCGCTTCCAGTTCGGCGAGGCGCTGGGTCCAGTCGCCGCGGACCTTCGCCATGTCCTTCTGGATCGCGAAGAACTGGTCGCGCTCGAACTTCTGCTCGAAGAACTGGCCGACCTTTGACACCGCTTCGCCGACACTACCCATACCCGCGCCAAACGCCTGCGGGTTGGCGAGAGCGCCGCCCGCGCCGGCCGGGTTAACCTGTGCGACGTATTGCTGCAAACGAGGCATCAGCCCGCTCCCGAGTAGCCAGACATGTACGCCGAGCTGGACACGCCGCCCCGGTTCTGAACGCCGTACGGGTTGCTGATGGTCGGGGCTTTCGGCAGTTTGGGCTTGGTTGCGTCTACGCTGTCATAGGCTCGTGCCGCGCCGAGCAAGATCGCCGACCCCGCCGTCATGTAGCCCTGACGTTGCGCGTTCGCGCCCTGAGCCCGCTGCAAAGCGCCACTGGCCCGCAGGCCCGTTGCCTCGTTCTGCCCGTTCCAGCGGATCATCAGCGCGTCCAATTCCTCTTGGGCCGCGTTGGATTCCAGAATGTCGAGCGGCGAACCCTCCAGCGAAATCCCACTGGCGCCCACGGCCGCCCGGTTCGCACCCGCGCGCATGGCCGAGAGACGGCGTTGCCGGTCCTCTTGAACCTTTGCGTTTTGCTCCGCGATTTGCGCGTTGCGCTCGTACAGCGCGGCGTTGTAGTCGCCGGCCGCCTTAGCTGCGTTACCGGACGAGATGGCGCCAAGGGCCGTAAACGCGGCGCCGCCGACGGCCAAAGCCGTCCCGAGCGTGACGCTGCCCCCGCCAATCGCCGCCGGAAGTGCGAAAAGTTCAACGCCCGTCATTTGCGAACCCGCGCATAGAGGGAACACGCGCCGCCGTCGGGGCGGTACGCCTGCATCCTACCGCACTCTAGCTTAAATCCCAACATGTTGGCCCAGCGATGACCCTGCGGAAACTCGACATCGACCGTCATTTCGACCCGGCGCAGGGGGCACACTTCCAAGAAGCGCCGCACGGCCTTGGTGATCGGGAGCATGTGGTTCCGGGCATTGACCGACAGGTAGGCCCAGGCCATCCCGCGGCCCTCCCACAGCTTGATGACGCCGGCCGAGCCGATCACATCGCCATCTTCGTCCAGCGCCGAGAAAGCCTCGTGGGCCGCAACCGCCGCGGCGACCTCGGGCGTGATCCACGCGCGCAGATACGCTTGGTCAGGCTGGAGGACCATCGCCGTCAAATGTTCGGGCTGAAACGGGACGACCATCATGCGTCGGTCCACATCTCGGGGATGATGGCGAGAATGGTCATGGGGTACGGCTGGGACTGCCGGATGTAGATACGGCCTTCTTCCTCGTAGCCGCCGGCCCAACTTATATCGAAATCCCCATCGGCCAACGGAGGCGCAGAATCCATCGGGTCCGACGAGCCGCGGAACACGATCGTGTCGAGATTGTCGGCGTCGGGACCGGCCTGCCCGCCGAGTGTCTGCCAGAAGCGGATTGTCACTTCCGTCAGCTTTTTCTTCTTGCCCTGAATGGTGCCGCCGCCGATCTGGAGCTCAAGGCGCTCGGTCCACATGTTCGAGTTGTAGCCGAGGCCAACGATAGCCGTGGCGGCCGTGGCGCTGTTCGCTAGGGTGATCGAGCCGCTTGCGACCGTGCGCGCCGGCGACTCCCCGCCATCGGCGAGGATCGAAACGGACTGGCCCTCAAGGTGCCCGAGGCCCGAGAACGTGCCGGTCGCCACGCCGCTGTAGCGCAGGCCGGAATCGACAAAATGGGCGTCACTCTGCCCGATGCTCTCGTCCCACAGCGGGGTCATGTATTCGACGTATCGCTTCGTCGTTCCGTTGATCGTCCGCTTCACGATCATCCAGAGCTGGTCGGCGGTGCCCGCCGAG
>Ga0315904_10013961_pt1 | contig 10027 bp, 15 predicted proteins | sample LakEriMetagenome_6_FD_203529 | JGI IMG/M metagenome (GOLD analysis project Ga0315904, IMG submission 203529) | Freshwater fungal communities from buoy surface, Lake Erie, Ohio, United States - Buoy 12 MA120 | ecosystem: Environmental > Aquatic > Freshwater > Lake | place: USA: Lake Erie, Ohio...
TGCCTGTTAAAAAGAAAAAGAGCGACGTGCAGCCGTGCCAGTCGTATCGCAACCAGTATCGGTTGCGGCGCTGGTGGAACCACGACGTACCGATGATCGACTCGGATCGGTGCGAAGCCGCTTGGCCGTGGGGCCTGCCGCGATCGGCCTACACCACGACGAACACCGCGTGCGCGCGACCGGCGAATACAGCTCTCACCGGCCCCACCGCGGTGCTCGAATTCACCGTGCGCAAAACATTCAGAGTCATTGCGCGCATCGAGTACATGGGGGTCTTCAATTCTTATAAGCAAGCGCTCGGAGTGCGGCACTACGGGAAGAAGCCGAACTCGATGCTGATGGGCATGTGGGTTCTCACGGACCTCAAGGTGTACACGCGCGAGCCGGAAGGGCACCTTGCCTTCGTGCAGCAGGTTGACCTCTACCCGTACGGTACCGTGGGGCGGCGAGGGGAAATGGAAACCCACGCGCGGAACATCGCTGAGGAGTTTGCCGATGAGTACGCGAAAGCCGTTGTCGATGACATCACCAGGACCGATTAAATTTCTCGACTTCGCCGTGGACTGCCAGTCGGGCAGGCAGCACGCAGAAAGCCCCGATGGCCCACTCATGTCAGGGGCGCCGATCTGCGGCGAAGACGGGAAGCACACTTGCTACCTACCCTGTCTGCGGCGCACCGAGCTCTACTACCCCGCCTGCCGACGGCAGGGTGGGAAGTGCGGTGGGCCTGAGTATCACGTCACCATTCGTATAAAAGTGGGCGCGCTATACGCGGTGTATCGCGTGACCAACACGATGCGCCGCCGCTGCTGGCACGTCTATGTGACCGTGCACGTCGGGGGAAAGAGCAACAGTTGGGGGATCGTCGAAGACGCCCCCGTGCGCACGGCGCAGCAAATAAAAGACCTCGGGTTTCACGAAATTGTCGTGAGGATGGTCAGCGAACCCGTGGTCGCAGCTATGACGAAGGAAAGCTAAATGGACACGTGCGTAGACGAAGCGCTGAATCGCGGCGATCAGTGCACCCGCGAGCCGCGGATGCTGTTCCACAACCCGGTGGGGTTGTGCTCTACCGAACCCCTTGGGAACGAGCCGTGCCGTGCGGTTTCGTACATCGTCAGGATGTCGTACAAAGGCATTACGATCGTAGCCAAGCTCACGCTCAACGCGGCGGACAGGAACAACATGCTCGTACCGCGATGGCGCTGTCAGCAACCACACATGGGGTCCACGAAAGAGTTTAGCGACGCATGGTCGCGTCTGCATAGGAACGGCTACGACAAGAAAATGCAGTTGTACCCGCGGTGGCCTACGCGCGCGGCGTCGAAAGAGTTTCTTGAGCAGCGTCTCAGGGATAATTTGAAAGAGCACGTCGATCGTATCTTCGCGGCAGACACCGCGCTGCGAATGACGGAGCACACGCCGTGACACCCACACCCGGTAATTCGGTCTGCGCGCGCATCGGTGCGTTCGGGTGGAGACGCAACGTGTGCCCCCCGCATTCACGGGGGCAATGCCGCCGCGCGTGTATAGAGGTGAGCACGCGAATGGGTGGCTTCCAAGCTACAGCATACTTCACGCGTGACGCGACTCGCGGCGTGTGGGTGTTCGCACGCGACCATTATGGGGACGCCCGCGTGTGGGGTGTATGGGTGCGCGATGAGCTTGCGGTCAAGTACCGCGATGCCACGACATTCACCGTGGACACCGCCCGCACATTCGTGGAGCTAGACAATGCAAAAGAATACCTGCGAGAGCGCATCGACGCCGTGTGGGCCGGTATCACCGCGGCTGCTATGGCGTGCACCGACTGACAGCGCAAAGCCGCCAGAAGTCTGCAAGACCTGCGGGAGCGACCCCTGGTATCCGAATCTACCCACCGATCGGTGCGTATACCCGATGGTGTATCACATGACGATCCCCGTCCCCGGCTCTCATGTCGATGTGACTCTGCTCGATATGACTCTGCGCTTCGCTCGTGTGGGCGGTCGGTGGAGATGCGACCTCTGGGTTTCTTGGGACGCAGCGTTTCGCACTACGCTGCACCGCGACACCATGCGGCAGATTGAAAAAGCCCGAGTGATCCCCGCGGAAACCACGACCGATAGCTGGTTGGAGGGGCTCGACTGGGCGCTCACCCACGCCGAGTGGGTAGAGGCTTGCTTCATAAGCAGCCTTTTGGCTAAATAAAAAGCCCACCCAAGCCGAATGCCTGGGTGGGCTCGTTCGTGGGGGGTGAACGTGCTGCCGACTCTACAGCAGCGTTACCCGAGGAGCCACCGCGGGCCACCGCGGGCCGCGAGCAGTTCGTTCAGCCGAAGCACAGGCTTCGTGCGGAGCACCCCGTTGGCGATCGACGTGAGCGCAATCTCGCTCATGTCCCCAGCGAGCACCCGCCCCTTGGCACCGAGCTCGCCGTTGAGGTTGTAGCCCTGCGTCAGCCCCGCGCAGACCGACTCGGGGGTGTACGCGCTCGGGTCGCCTTCGAGCACCGCGTGCACCTCGGGGCCGGTGCGGTACGCCTGCGCCTCGTACGCCGCGAGCGCTTCCATGACCGTGAGGTAGAGCCACATGAACTTGATGGGGTCCGCGAAGAACTGCTCGACGTGAACGAGCTCGTGCAGCAACACGAGGATGCGCTGCTTACGGCTCCACTTGCGCGGGATGAAGATGAACATGCCGAGCGTGGTGGCGTAGTTCTCCAGAAACTCCTTCGGTGCGGGCACCCCCGGCAGAAGCCCGAGCTGGCGCCCGACCCCGAAGGCTTCTGCCACGCCGCGCATGACGAAGTTGTCTTCCTTGTCGAGCACGATGGCGCCCGTGCCCTTCACGAGCTCCGCTTCGAGCTCGGCGCACCGCTCGTCGTTCCACTCCCTGTCGATCAGTTGCATCGGGCGTCTCCTTCGGCTTCGTGGATCACCACGACGGTTGCGGTGTGCGTGTAGAGCTTGATGTGCTGATGGCACGGGCGTGGTGACACGCACCGCGGGCACTCGCTCGACGTGGCGAAGTCATCTTCGGCCCACTCATACAGCGCACCTACGTCGGGGGCGCGCAGCGGGCTCTTGGCGGCGTGCTCGGGTACTTCGACGCTGCCTTCGGCGTCGTTTTCCTCGACGATCCACCCGGCGCCGTGCCTACGAATATCCACCTCGCGGCGAACTTCGTAGGTCGGAAGGTCACTGTGCGTCGGTGGTTCCGGCATCGCCGCTGACCATGCACGCGAGGGCGGGCACACACGCATGGACGAGCCGTCCCCGTGGGGATAGCGCCTCGCAGCACACCGCCCCCGGCGTCGTCGAGCAGGGCTCCCCGTTCACCTCCACGGGCGTCCACCGCTGCGTCTGGCTGCACACCTCGGGGCTGTTGTTGTGGCAGCGGGTCGAGCTCGGGACACACCCCGAGGGGTTGGGTAGCCGGGGGCACGCCGCGAGCACGAGGGTCGCCAGGGTGAACACCCCGGCGAGCCAAACGAGCGACGCCCACCGAACGTGGCCCGACTGCCCCCGCGGGGGCTCCTCGGGCTTGGGCTCCGCGGGCTGAAACAGGCTGCGCCCGACGACGGGCCACGAGAGCTTGTTCTGCGCCCCGTTGCGGGTGACCGCCGAGAGCCGGTCGATCAGCAGCTCGACGAGCGCCTTCGGGCGGCCCTTGAGCATCGGGTTGACGAGGTTCACGAGCACGAACAGCGCGACGACGCACACCTCGAAGGGGTGCGCGAGAATCCACGTCCAGACTACCTGCATGTTCACGGTGCCGTACCTTTCTCGGGAGCGTGGTGCCGCCGAATCTCAGCGATCAAGTCCTCGTAGCGCCGCTCTTGCTGCTCGCGGAGTGTGCGCTCGGAGCGTAGCTCTTGCGCCATCACTTCGACGCGCGCCGCTGCGTCTTGCGCGACAGCCATCGCGCCGACGAGCTCTCTGTGGCAGTCGTCGCGCTGCCGGACAAGCTCCTCTTTTGCGACGTTCGCCGCGGCTTCGACCATCGCGATGCGCGTGTGCAGGTCACGGTTCTGGTCGAACAGCCCGCGAATCATCGCCTGCACGGTCATGTTCGACGCTTCGATCGCTGCGCGCTCCGCAATCACCTCTTGCGTGCGTACGGCGCTGACCGCCTCGAGCGTGGCTTGCTCGGTGCGCTCCTCCGCAACCCGTGCCGCGGTGAGGGACCGCACCTCGGAAGCGCGCCGCATCTCGCGTGAGCGAAAGTACCCGGCGGCGGCGCCGACGCCACCACCCGCACCGAATACTGCGCTGAGCAGCGGGATCAGTAGTTCGCTCATCGCCATGTCACACCCCCGCGGAGGGCTGGAGGGAGTACACGGCAAGCGGAACGACTACCGTACGGTCGCTCCCCTCGACCATCACCACGTCGTAGACGTAGCGGCCAGGGTCCATCGTATTGTTCGCCGCGGTGACGGGGAACGTCACGACACCCCGAGCCGCGTCGGTCAGCACGCCGGCCACCGAGAACCCCGGCGGCACGGTGCGCTGGAGGGTGTTTCGCTTCACCGTGAGCGTGAGGGTTTTCCCCGTCAGGTTGTGCGGGGAGCCATCGGCGTTCACGACGTAGACCGTGACCGTGAGGTTCGACTTCGCTTGCGCGGTGAGCTGGTGCCCCGCGGGCTGCGTAAGCGCGGTGCTCAGCCGCGAGCCGTCGTAGACGATCCCGAGTAGAGTTTGTGCGTTCATCACAGCCTCGCGGTGACGACGATGGTGCCGTAGCTACCGTCGTCGGGTACGACCACGACGGTAGCGCCCACGGTAACGACGTACTGGTAGTCGTACGTCCCCGGCTGGAGGTCAGTAGTAGCGAACGTGGTGTCCACGTTGCCGTCGGTGGCGGGGGATACGACCGAAGGGGTTTTCGTGACGCGCACGCCGAGGTCGCGGTGCTTCGCAACGAGGCTCACGGTAGCCGCGGTCAGGTCGATCGGCTCCCCGCCCTGTGTCAGCGTGTCGCGCAGCACGGGGAGGGTGGCGCCCTCGCTGATATAGAACTCGCTCAGGCACCCGCAGCTCATGGTCAACGCCTCCGTCGGAAGGACGATACCGCGCGAAGGCGCCCCACGGCAGTCGTGGTCGTGCGCTCCGCGGCGAGGGCTTCCGTCGTCTCTCGGCCAACGCCGACGGCGGCTGTGCTCGGGCGCTGCTGTGGGGTGAGCGCGGTCGTCGTACGCGGGGCGAGGCGGAACACGCGCAGCGCCCCGACGACGTATCCGACTCCGGCGGCCTGCGCGGAGAGGCCCGCGCGGTTTACGAGTGTGCCGGCGGCGCTGGACGTACCCGTGGAGACGGCCGCGAGTGCGCGCAGTGCGCTGAGAGCCCCTGCAACGGTGGCCGCACCGTCGGCGTGCGCCGAGAGGTAGACCGCGCGGGATAGACTGCCGCTGACGACAGCGCTTCCGGCAGCACTGCCGGCGAGGATGCGCGTCGCGACGAGGCGCCCTTCTGCGGTGGCGTCGCCGTCCGAAGAGCCGGCGAGTAGGCGCGCGACGCCGAGGGTTCCGCCGGCCGTGGCGGCGCCGTTGGCCGCGCCAGCCAGGGTTCGCGTCGCCGCGAGCGCGCCGGAGACAGTGGCTACGCCGTCCGCGCGTCCTGTGAGGAGGCGCAGGATGGCGAGGGTTCCGGCCGCAGTCGCTTCACCCGCACTCGCCGCAGCAAGACCACGGGTCGCGGCCAAGGCGCCGGCAACGGTCGCCACGCCGTCGGACTGGCCGGCGAGAGACTTTGCCGTAGCGAGGGTTCCGCTGGCGGTCGCGGCACCATCGGCGCTCGCGGAGAGATCGCGGAGAGCTCCGAGGGTCGCACTGGCTGTCGCTACACCGTCTGCGCGGCCCGCGAGTTGAGCGAGTACGCCGAGTGCTCCTCCCGCGGTGGCTACACCCGCAGAGCTCCCCGCCAGGGTGCGCGTAACGGCGAGCGCCCCGCCGGCCGTAGCAACGCCTGCGGAGGAGCCCGCGAGATCGACCGTCGCGCCCGCGTTCGAGAGGGCAACGTCGAAACCGCCGGCCCCGTTGTCGCGTAGCGAAACGTCGAAACTCACGGCGCGCCTCCCTAGGTCAGCGTAGCCGTTGCGTTGTCGCTCCGACCGAGGTGGGTGGAGTCCTCGCGGGCTGAAACGAACGTGGGGTTGACGTTCGTATCGACGAGCGCGGTGTACGAGCCGTCACCGCTGCGGTTCGTCTCGCCCGTGAGTTCGTTGAGTACCGCGTCGTACGCGAGCAGGGTCACCGTACCGCCCGAGCTCCCCGTGACGTTGCCAGTCGCGGCATAGCGGTAGGCGTGCCACGTCACCCACACGCCCGTTCCCATTCGGTACGTCGCGGTGACCGTGCGCAGCCGGTAGTTGCGCGCCGTCTCGATGTTCGCGCGCCCGGTGATCGTCGGGCGGTAGTTGAAGAATTCCGTGACAACGTGCGTCGCGCCGTACGTCCCGAGCTCGGCGTCGAGCACGACGTACACGGTTGGGATCGCGTGCGTCCACCCGTAGGAGTTGAACTCCCCCGACTGGTTTGCGAACTGGAGAACGAGCGCGTTCGTGGCGCCGACGCGCCCCTCGAACTGGTAGCCCACGTTCAGCAGCCGGTAGCTGCTCTCGGGAATGACCGGCGTGCGCATCCCCGAGCTGATCGTAGTGATCGTCGGCTGCGCGCCGCTCGTCGGAGCGGCCTGCTCCAGCAGCCAGTAGGTCGAGTGCGAGCCGCGGAACGCCGCCGGGGAGCCTCCCTCCGTCGCGATGTCCGACTCGTAGTTGAGGTAGATCACCCCGTACTGCACCGAAAACGTCGTGGCAGCCGTCGTGTACTGCCGCGCGGAGCAGTTGTTGTTGCCGCGCACGAGAGTGATCGACGAGTTGTGGTCGATCCGGTGGATGACCGACGAGCCGCCCGAGTTCGTCAGGTTCGCGAGAGTGTAGCTTCGCTCGGCCTGCGCACCGGCCCACATGCGGAACGTGGCGCCCGCGGGCGCGTTCCCGCGAATCTGCACGCCGCTCTGTTTCAGCGTGATCGTGCCCGCGTCCTCGATCCAGAGCGCTTGCCCAACGTCCTCGGCGTCCGCGGTGGTCGTGGCCTGGACGTAGATGTTCTCGTCGCCAAGGCTACACGGCAGCACGAGCGAGTTGAGCACCCTCGTCGTGGTCGTCGGGTTGTACTCGTAGGTGACGACGAGCAGCGCGCCGCAGCACTCGAAGCGCCCGGTGAGCCCGCCGCGGGCCTTTGCCGCGTGCGCGCTCGCGGTGCTGTAGGTCGCCGTGTCATAGGGGATCAGATCGCGGTAGTAGGCGCCGCCGTTGAGCGCGCCCTCGCGAAACCCGCGAACCAGCTCAGGGTCGCTGTCGATGGCGAAGTAGAAGATGAAGTCCGTCGTTGCGGCTGCGGCGTCGTTGCACTCGACGATGAAGTACGCCTGCCGGATCACCTTGCTGGCTTCGGGAAGGAAGGTGTCGAGGGCCGGAATCTGGTTCGCCGGGGCGTTGTTCGTGCCGCCCGTCGTGCCGAACTCTTGCAACACCGCCGTGAGCGTCGTGTGGTGCGACTGCAGCGGGATCACCACGGTCTTGAGCTCCGCGGTGATGCCCGCGTCGTCGTACTCGTAGGTGATGAACAACTCACACGTCAGCAGCCCGACGAACACTGCGGCGCTCGCCTGCGCGACGAACGACCACTCGCAGGTCTGCGAAGCGCCCGCGCCGAAATTCGTGACGAAGTAACTCGTCACGTCGCGCGTGAACCCAATCACGCTCTCGGGGTCGCCTGTGTTGGTTTGCGCCGTCGGCGTCCAATCTTGGTCGCTCACCGCGACGGCGCCGAGCTTGATGCCCAGGCGCACGCCGGTCAGGTTCGACGCAATCGCCGCTTCCCAGTTGAAAGAAACGACCATCGCCACGCTGCGGATAGTGCGCGAGGTCGTCTCGGGGAGATGGATTGTCGTCGCCGCGCTGTTGAACCGCGTGCTCGCCGCGAACGTGGTGTCCGCGGTGATCGACAAGACGCGGGTTTCGAGCGCGTAGCGGACCGTCTTGGTGCGCAGCGCCACGGATCACGTCTCCGTGATGTCGAGCTCACCCGCGGCGAACTGCGCCGTGTCGCCGCTGCCGATCGCCTTCGGCGTCGTCAGGTCGCCCCAGTAGAGCATGTTGCCGCCGCTGCTCGCGTCCATGATCGCGAACGCAACGACGGTGCCCCACGAAGCGGATGCCGTGGTGAACGAGATCGTCGAGGTGTTCGCGGTGGCGCCGCCCGACGCGGCGTCCCACGTCCCACCCGCGCGGGAGACGGCGGCGCGGGCGTAGCTCCCGCCCGTCACCTCGGTCCCGCCCCCGGCGTCCGTCGGGGCGACGGTGAACAGCGCGACGTACAGCGTGCCGGGGAGGCTCAGCGCTACGCCGCGCAGGAGGTCGTTGAGCAGGTTGTTCGAGAAAGCGGTGGTCTTGCTACCGGCCATGCGCGGACGATAGCACGGTCAGTAGCCGCACATCCGCGTGGCGCAGGTACACGTCGAGGCTCAGTCCGTCGCCGAGGTCAGGGATACGCGGAGCGAGGATCGCGGGGCCGAACACCTCCTCATGGCAGTCGGCTACCTCGCTGGGGAACGCACAGACATGGCCGAGCCAGCGGTGACGGTCCCAGGTCAGCCAGTGGAGCAGCTCGTGGGTCGCCACCCACGCGAGCACGTCCTCACTCGGCGTACACGCCGGGTCGATCTCGACGTACCGCGCCCCCGCGACGTACCGCCCCGAGCCCTCCACCGCGCAGCTCGACGCCGGGTAGGCGTAGATCACCACGTCCGCGCTCCCGGTGCCGCTCGCGACCCAGGTATCGCCCGTCGCAGCGAGCACGCGGAGCACGCGACCGAGGAGCACTTCGCGCTGCTCGGGTCGCCATCCCGTCGTGCCGTCGAGACTGTCCTCCGCTGCGACGCGGATTGTGCGCCCGGTGAGTCGCGCGTGAAACTCCTCCGCGGGGCACGCGAGGAGTAGCGCGCTGAGGAGAATCGCGACGGCTACGCGCAGGGCGGTCGCCAAGGAGTGCGTCACGGCCGAGGCCCACGCCCCGGGGGCCATCCGAAGGGGGGCTCTTTCGAGTCCGCGGGAGCCTTGAATGCGGTTGGCTCCGCGTTCTCTGCTACACGAAGCACGGCACGCTCCTCACCGCGCAGGCGCGCTTCAAACTCGGGCGGGATGATCGCCTCACCGGCTGCGTCTACCTCGACCGCCTCGGTCGTAGCGCAGAGGTGCAACGGGACGTGGTGGCCACCGCCCGCACGATCCGCCTCCGTAGCCTGCTTCGGGTAGCCGAGCTCCGTGCGCAGTCGCGCGCGCAGTCCGTCCACTACTTCCTTCGGTGGAGGAACTCGCTTTGCCATCTCAGTACCCCAGGTCGTAGATGAGGATTCCGTACCGAGCGCCGATATACGCGCGAACACGGCGCCGCTCCGCGAGGGTGAGCTCTCGGCTGAAACCGATGATCTCGCAGTAGGAGTTTTCAACGCCGACGGCGACACCCGGTTGCTCTCGCCCGAGGAACGCCGGGAACGACGGGTCCGCGGTATCCACAGCCGCCGCGAGCACGCCGTCCGCTCGGTACAGCCACCCGTCGGAGAGGGTGAGTAGCTTCGTCGTGGCGCCGGGGGTCCACAGCCACTCGTCTACGCGCCAGCCCGAGCCGTACACGCTCCCGGTGGTCGTGGCATTCATCGGGTAAGGCGCACCGGCCGCGCGAACATTCACGAATTGCTGGTAATCCGCGATGCGCCTGTACAGGTTACCGACGCGCCCAATCCCACCGTCGCACGTCGCGAGGTGCGTGCTGAACGACGTGAACGACGGCGCGCTCGTCACGACGAAGACGTGCGAGTTCGGCGTGTGGAGCCACTTCCAGTCGCTCGCCGCAGTCACCGCTTGCATGAAGCGCGTGTTGCCGATGGAGAGCGACGGAAGGCCACGACCACCACCCGCCGCACTGTACGGAGGCTGCGCGCCCGCGGTGTTCTGCACGAAGTCCCGCCCGTTGCCGCTCTGGTCC
>Ga0315904_10013962_pt1 | contig 10025 bp, 7 predicted proteins | sample LakEriMetagenome_6_FD_203529 | JGI IMG/M metagenome (GOLD analysis project Ga0315904, IMG submission 203529) | Freshwater fungal communities from buoy surface, Lake Erie, Ohio, United States - Buoy 12 MA120 | ecosystem: Environmental > Aquatic > Freshwater > Lake | place: USA: Lake Erie, Ohio...
TTCGGCTTCCGGCAAATGTCGGTGGCCAGAAATTGAGAAACGATTTATGGCAAAAGGACAAGATTGAGATCAACGTCATCGACCTTGGAGGTTGCCAATACTTCCGAGTATCTACCCATGTCTACAACACGATGGAAGAGATTGAGACGCTTGCGAAATCGCTACGAAGCATGCTCCGTTGATAGTAATTCAGAGCATGGTTCAGCATGGATCTCGCCATGCTCACTTTTCGCCACTTGGCAGATGAATATCTTGAAGCTTCGGCAGAAGATCGGATTTTGATCTTTCAAGTATGCCGTGAGGCTCCCATTTGGGATTGATGTTTTTTCAGTCTCCTTCGTTCTTTTCGGCTATCGTCCAGTTGACGTATAGTAGCTCGTGGCTCGTCCGAAACGAAGCCGGCAACCTTGGATTCACCAAGAGCATATCGGCGTAACAAAAGTTACCCTAGCGATGGGTTTCGCTCCACCATAGATCATGCGGCTCACCTTCGAAAGGAAGCTCGATTCGATCCAGCTCTGTCCAAAGTCGATCGGCGGTGTCTTCCATCGGTTCCATCGGCAAATCTTGTTCATACCACAACGAGAATGGCTCTGGTTCGACCGATTCGACTGCTTCAACCGCAATGGGAGTCGGCTGACGTCGCGGCTTGATGACGATCGGTTCCGGCGGCGCAATATCCTCCCGAAGAACGACGATGGGTTCTTCGAACGGCTCAGGAGCCAAGACTGGTTCACGAACCAGGATAGGCTCAGGGGCTGGTGCTGGAATATAGATCGGCTCCGGTGGAGTGATCACCACTGGCGGAACGGCCACTGCTGGAGCAACCATTGGTTCTTTCTCGACGATAACCTCTGGCGGTCGCTTGACCAGAACCGGTGTATCATGCGGTTGATAGACTTTGGCTTCACCCGATTGTCCTTGGGCTGGCAACACCCGTACTTGAACACCGATATCGTGGAAGATCCGCATAATATGCTCATGGCACGTGAACATGACCACTTGGTTGCCGAGCGCCGCAAAGTCACGAAGTACCTTGGCTGCGAAATTGGCGCGGATCGAATCGAAATTGACCAGCACGTCGTCGAGTACCAACGGTAAGGTAACGCCTCGTCGCGAGTATGCGGCCGCGAGCGATAGTCGCAAAGCGATGAACACCGCTTCTCGTGTGCCACGGCTCAATACTTCCAACGGCAAGCTTTGATTCTTGTCATTGTCGATACGCAATGCATTCTTGCCCAGCGGCGTCCAAACGCGTACGTATTTGCCATCGGTCAATTGCTTGAGGAATGCAGACGCTTCGCGCAGTGTCTCGGGTTGCCGTTCTGTCTCGTAGACTTCGCACACTTTTTCCAGCATGGAAGTCGTGGCTCCCAATGTTCTCCAATGCTCAGCGCAGAAAGAGATCTGCTTCTCGAGGCAAGCCAGTTCAAGTTTGCTTTCCGCCAATCGTCGGTCCGCAGCCAGGCTCTTCATCTCTTGGGAAGTCTCACCCTGACGCTGCAGCAATATATTGATTCGCTCCTGAGCTTGTTGCATACGTTGGCCTAGCGTATCCCATCGCTTCTCAAGCTCACTGCCAGGTGTATTCTCCAACAATCGAGCGATGGATTCGTACGGGACGTGCCCACCAATGATGCTGCGGACCCGCTTATCGAGTTCATCCACCTCTTCTTGCAGTTTGAGGTACTGATGTTTCAACGATATCATTTCTTCTAGTTGCGTTTGGTTTTCGACACCCAAATCCGCCAAGAGCGATTGCCGTGCTCGAATCCATTTTTCCATCAAACGTTGAAGCGACTTTTGTTTGCGCGATAACTCTTCGTCTTGCGATTTCAGATCTTTGCGCTGGACGAGATACTGTTTGTGTTGTGCTAACGTATTGGTTAGCTCTTGTAGCTTGAGCAGTGGGCCTTCGGAGGTCATGGGAGCAGCCGCAGAGGTCGCAGCACGAATCGAGATTTGCTCGTCCCGTTGACGTTGTTCTCGCCGATCTCTGTCCCTGCGATCGTCTCGCTTTTGATCGGAGGAGCGATTTTGGTCTCGGGTCTGTTCGACTCGTTCCAAGAGCGATTGCTTGTTCTCTTTCGGAACGTCGCGAGATTCTTCGATGGCTACTTTGAGTTGCATCGAGAGGGCTTCGATTCGTTGAAGTCCGGTCGATAGCTCGATTTTGCGTTGCGCTAATTCATCTTGCTGGGCCTTGAGTCGCTTTCGCGTTTGCATCAGCGATTCATAACCTTCGGCCAGTATACGAATACTCTTCGGGGAAAGAGACTCCGCGAGACCGAGCTGTTGGAGCACTTTCTTCCAATGAGCACGCGCCGACTTGAGGCCCTGCATGGCTTCTTTGGCTTGTTGCTTGGCCGTAGCAAAGCGTTGATCGGCCGCTTGAAAATTGTGCAACGTCGGGAGATAGTTTTCACACTGGATCAGATCGCTCTCCGCGTCCCGAATGCGTTGCTCGAGGGTCCCCTGATGCTCAGGAAGCGCAGCGAGTTGTTCATCGCGCTCAGTAATCGCTTTTCTTAGCTGTACATCGACCGCATCCAATTGCGAATCGCAGTTGTTGATCTCATCCTTGGATTCTTGCTCCATCCCTTTCCAACGAAAGAAAGTATAGATCAGCAAACCGATCCCTAGAATGACCAGCAGAAACCCGATCGTTTGATCCTGCGGACTAGGAGCAAAGCTGATGAGTGTGCCATCAAGATTGGTTTGCTGCCTCTTGGCAATCCACCAACCGAGAAACTTCCCAAGTCCAAAAATGCAGAGCATGGACCCGCCGGCAAAGGGAAGCAGCAATCGTCGCGCATCGTCGATTGGAAAGACTTCTTCTGCTTCGAGATCGACAGCTTGTTCTTCGAGCTCTTTGCGATGGCGGCGGAGTTTCTCGATCCGTTCGTCGAGCATCTGGGCCTTGCGCAGCGATGCTAAATGCTCTTGTGCATTCTTGTGAGCGGACGTCAAATCGGGTTGGCTATGCACTGCCAGAAATCCATCGATCTCGGAAGCGAGCCTGCCGGATTCTTTCTTGTCATAGCTCCCCTGCTCCTTGACTTGTTTCAGTCGCTGTTGATAAACACGCACATCGCGAGCGGGCCCTGAGAGTTGACTGATCGCTTGTCGCGAGAGGTCGGGAATGTTTGCGAGCCGTTTGTCGTTCAGCAATGCTTCTTGATCTTGCTCGGACAGCCCCAATCGTTTCGCATCCTCGATGAGTTGCTCTTGAGATTGTTGGCATTCGGATTCCAATCGTTGAATCTGCAATTGCAAACTAGTTATCCACGGTCCCTGTTCGTTGGCCGCATCGATCTTGCCTGCCAACGTCATGATCCCTCGACTGACAGGCATATTGGCTGCGCGCTCTCGAAGCGATCGCCGCTCTTCTTTCAACCTTTGAATCTGGCGTCGTTTGTCATCGATCTGTTCATGAATCTCCTGAAGCTTGGCGATCGAATTGTCCGGCAAGTCGGTCCGTGCATTGAGTGCCTTGACTTTCGTGCGAGTCGTTTCGCGGGCAAGCCACGGTTCGCGAACTTGCAGCGCCGTTTCTACCGATTTGGCTTCGAGTTCCCATTGTTCGATTCGCTGTCTCAGCTCGTCGATTTCATTCTGTTGATTTCGTCGCAGCGATGCGAGCTCGCCCCATCGGCGCCCTCGACCGGTCAACTGCTCGATTTCATCACGCAGCTTTTCTCTTCGTTGTAGCATCGTCGTCAATTGCCCAGCGTCCGCTTCGATCGAAGCGACTTGACCGCGCGCATTCTTCAATTGTCGCATCACATCGACGAGCGATACGCGATCGAGCCCACTGGAGAGTTTGTATAGTTCGTCGGCGGCAGCCGTGTCGTCTAGCGTGCTCAGTTCCTGCAACTCGCGCAGACCGATCGCAAACACATTAGTGAAGATCGATTCATCGACACTCCCGAGCAATGTTGTTAGTCGATGCTGCCCCTGTGTCACGCCATCGCTGCTGGTCACGGTGAGTTGACCGATGATACTCGGATCGTTCAGCGTTGCGCGGCGAGCAATCTCGTATCCGCCGCCTGGGCCCGTCACTCGCATGGCACCGCCCGGTTTTCCACCGAATACAGGTGGCAAGTAGCGTTGTCGTCGCTCGGCTGTAAAGCCATAAAGCATGGTACGTAAGAACTGCATCAACGTCGTCTTGCCCGCTTCGTTCGGACCATAGAAGACCGTCATCCCTTCGGGCAACGAATCGACGGAAAGCCCTGACCAGACACCAAAGCCATCGATCTGTATATCGCGAACCTTCATTACTTGACTCCTCCAAAGCGTCGCGTGGGAGCGAGAAGGTCGATCTTATGACCTCGCAACATGTCGACACCTAACAACGTTGACTTGTCCAGCATCGCGGTGATCGACGCTGGGTCCTCTTGTACGAGCAGCGAATACCACATGGCAGAACCCGCTGTCTCGCTTTCGACAATAGGCTTTAGATTAATGTTTTTACCGAGAGATTTTCGATTGTCGGTGGCTGTTCGCAAAAAGTCTCCCAAAATCGTATCTTCTTCTTGCCATTTGGCAGGGAAGGATTTCGGGGAAAGCACGTCGATATTTGTCGACCAAACGCTGCATGCGCCGTGCCCATACTCCCGCCGAACCCAACCCAGAATCTCATCCAATGCTGCTGGCCCCACCATCGAGGCATGTTCCAAATCCATCTCGATGCGCCATTGGACTATCATATGACGCGTTCCGTTCTCCGATTGGAGTTTCGAAATGCGTTTGGTCATCAATTGCCGAACATCGCGACCGAGCGCCAAATCTTCGGCGTCGAGGGTCTGTGTTACGTAACGAAATTGGTCAACATCGTTGGATACAATCTGCGCGTCGTGGTTACCGTCGACTTCCACGATCCAGCAACCATGCGCGCCGTCTTCGGTAAAGGATCGACCTTGAGGTGTTCCGCAAACACGCATGTGAGGCGCTTCGCCATGCAACGTTTGACGTTGATGTGAGCCACCCAATGCCCAATAGTCGATGCGTTGGCTGACCAACGATTCTCGCTCCGCGTTTCCATGAGCGATTGCAATCACATACGTATCGTCTTCGTCCATCGAGAATTCTGCGGACCGTACCGATTCGCGACCATCGTTGGATCGGCCTAAGATCGTGGCGAGTGGCACACCATTGCGTCGATAGACGATCGGTTCCACTTGTTTCTTCGAGAAGAGATGGACGTTGGCAGGAAGTGCGACTGCTTCTGGCCAACGGTCGGGGTCATCCACGGTTCCTGCAGCCCAATAGACAGGTATCTTGTTCTGTTGCAGCTTCTCGAAATGCTCGAGAAGAAATGCGGGGCCAGCCGCTCCACACGAAACCGGGTTCAACAGATCGCCAGACAGCAAAACGAAGTCGACGTTCTCAACGATCGCCATCTCGAAAATCGCTTCTGCAGATTTCCAAGGTGCATCCACTAATTCTTGTTTCAAATGCTCAGGAAGATCGAGCAGATCCTGCATCGGTCGCTCAAGATGAAAATCACCCGCATGGATGAACCGAATCGATTCTTTACCCATAGCACCCTCCCTGGTGTCGATAAGTCTTTACTTCGCAAAGGAATGCATTCCTCACTCCTCGCCATAGTCTAGTGGATATGCGTAGGATGTGCCAACATCGATTTACTGCGCAGGGAGGGAAAACTACATTGATTTTGGCAAGAAGGATAACGTATAGTCCCTCCACGAAATGTAGTTCGCATGGGATTTAAGCCAATGGAGTTCGCAATGACAGTGATCGACCTGCCAACGCTAGCAAAACGAGTGCACGGAGAATTGTTCGCACGAGGAGTCGAAGTGGTTCCTCCCGACGTGATCATCACCGGCGCGTCTCCCTTGGCCGATGCCCAGCCTGGACATATCACACTGATCGACCACGAGAAACATGTACCTCGATTGCAAAGTTCGCCGGCTGCTGCATGCGTCACGAAACAAAGCTTGCCCGAAATCTCGATCCCACAAATCGTGGTCCCTAATCCGCACGAAGCTTTTTCCAAGATCTGCGAGTTGTTTCGACCGCATGTGATCGTCAAGGTTTCGAGTGGTATCGATCCTCGCGCGATCGTCGCCGAAAGCGCGAGCGTCCCGGCCAATGCGATCGTGGAATGGGGAGCCTCGATCGGTGAAGCCTGCGTCGTCGGCGAACGAACCCATATCCATCGCGGCGTCACGATCATGGACGGTTGCAAAGTGGGTTCGGATTGCCAACTCTTCCCGGGCGTTGTTCTATATCCTGGTACGGTGGTCGAAGATCGCGTCACGTTGCATGCGAACTGCGTTCTCGGAGCTCATGGCTTCGGATATCGGATGGTCGATGGAAAACACGTTTCCACATCGCAATTGGGTTGGGTCCATGTGGAGAGCGATGTCGAGATCGGAGCGAACACGACCGTGGATCGCGGTACCTATGGAGCAACACGCATTGGTGCTGGTACCAAAATCGATAACTTGGTGATGATTGCGCACAATTGCAATATCGGGAAACACAATCTCATTTGTTCACAAGTCGGTATCGCGGGAAGTTCTTCCACAGGCGACTATGTCGTCTTGGCAGGACAAGTAGGCGTGCGCGATCATACGCACATCGGTTCGCGAACCATGGTTGGTGCTCAGTCGGGCGTGGCGTCCGATGTCGCAGAGGATCAGATCATGCTTGGTAGTCCTGCATTGCCACGGATGGACCAGGCCAAACTGTTTGCGGCCACGAATAGGCTCCCTGAGATGCGAATCGCACTGAAGAAGCTAGAAAAGCAAGTGAACGCATTGGAGACTCGAACTGCAAAGAGTGGCGAGTAATGCAGACTGTTGGAATTGTTGCAGGCTGGGGAGAGTACCCGATCACGGTTGCCAAAGCCCTTCGCGAAAAGGGACATCGCGTTGTCGTCGCCGCGATTCATGATCATGCATCGCCTGAACTAGAACAACTCGCCGACGCAATACGATGGATCGGCGTTTGTAAACTAGGTGGAATGCAACGCTTCTTCCAACAAGAGAAAGTCGATCGCGTTTGTTTATCAGGCAAGCTCTTCAAAGATAAGATCCTGTTTCACGGTTGGGGTTGGGTGCAGCATTTGCCGGATTGGGAATGTGCCAAGACCTTTTTCCCATTGATGATCTTTGGCAAGAAAGATACGCGAGACGACACGTTGCTGGGAGCTGCAGTGCACTCCTTTGAAAAGCGCGGGATGACTACCGTTTCAGGAACCGACTACGCAACGCAGTTGATCGCTGAGCCAGGAGTTTTGACCAAACGTGGGCCATCGAAACGAATGGAAGCGGATATCAAGTTCGGATGGAACATGGCCAAAGAAATCGGACGGTTAGACATTGGCCAAAGTGTCACGGTGCGAGACAGAACGATCTTGGCCGTGGAAGCGATCGAAGGAACCGACGCATGTATTCAGCGTACTGGGCAAATTTGTCCACGCGGAGGCTTTACGTTAGTGAAGGTCGCAAAACCTCAACAAGACATGCGATTCGATTTGCCGACCATTGGTCCACGCACGATTGAAACGATGAAGCGAGCGGGTGGACATGCAATCGCCATAGAAGCCGGCAAAACCATCTTAATCGACCGCGAAAAAACCTTGAACGACGCCCACCGCGCCGGCATCGTCATTGTCTCGCAACCGAGCTAAACCCAAGGCTACTACGCTGCTCGTCAGCGTAGGGCCATAGCCGTTACCAGACAACGGGCCCGCGTCGAACGACGCCACCACGCTGCTCGTCAGCGTGGAGCGATGGCCAGACAACGCACGGAACCTGACCAGCATCCTACGTTGACAAGCAACGCAGTGATGTGCGAACTCACCTTCTCGCGGCTCGTTTCGGCTATCGTCCCACGTTGACGAGCAACGTGGTAACGAGGAAGACAAAGGCACCGTCTGGAAAAACCAAACAGGCCAAAGAATACCGGTGCCAGGAATGTCTAGGCACTAGCTCTCACCGTCGTGTTAACATAAGGTAGTCCAACCGGAAGCCGTCGTCATTCTTCGACACGGCACCTCCGACAGGTCCGAGATCCTCTGCTATCGATCGAAACAAATCATTAAACGATGTTGCTCCAAGTACACGCAACGTACCACTAAAATTCGAGTCCTCGAAACGTTGGCCCGATTCCTCGATCAAATGCGAAAAGTCCCAGTAATCCAGCGCAAATGTGTTTCCAGGAAACTGCTGATCGAGCTTTTGCTTGACCATTCGATACCCGATCGATTCACTCAGAGAATCTTCAGGCTTGACGGGAAGTTCGGTGAAGAACCGTTCGGAATTGCTTATGATAAAGTATTCACCACGAACCCCGTAGACCCTCGGCGAAGCTGTTGTCTTCGAACTGGCTAGTGATTCAGGCAGATTGAAGGGAATCGTCATATTTTCCACATGATAAATGCCATCCGAAGTCTTTCGACTGGTAGTGGAAATGAAGTTTCCAAACGATCGATAACCCTCCAAACTGCTAAACCTCCTCTTGGAATAAACGTCACTGGACTTCTCTAGGTTTCGAAATCTGAAGATCATCGCACTTGAACCGTCGGCTAGAAGACACCGATAGGCAATCGGATGCAAATGTTGACTGTCTTTACTTAGTGAGTCTAATTTGAGCCCATGCTTTCGAGCCAATTCCCTGGCCTCTTCTTTTGCCTTCAAAATACTTGGGTCGCTTTGTTTGAATCTCAGATAATCGGAAGCAGTCCAAAAATCGGCATGCAAGGCTGAGTAACTAACAACGTCAAATGCTCCAAAGGGACCATCTTCTGGAAACACTGCTTTCGCGGGTCGCTCAAATAGTTTGTCTCCGACAGGAGTGTTCACTTGGACCCTGAGCGCCAACTCTACACCTTTCGATCTATCGGGAAACTGAAGACTTGCAAAAGTCGACGTTACGTCTGACTGAAAAAAGGGGAGTAAACGGTATGTATCCAAGGAGTTTAGTATATCGAACCAGATCCACGTCATCTGAGCCATCATAGTAGGTTCGGCCGTAAAACGTTTCTTCATGCTATCTTCAGAACGGCACAGTATCAGCCCTTGATTCCGAAAAAACAAATTCACACACGACTTCTCGCGGGAAGAAAGCGATTTGCTCGCCGAAGCAAATTCCCGATCGCTAGCAAGGCCATCTGCACCTCCCTGAACCCACCGAGTCGCCATCTCCATTAGCTGATTAGGTGAATTCGACGCGAGCAATTTCTCGTCTCGGATGGTATAAGCAACCAGACAATTATCACCTCTGCTCCACGTGTACAAATAGCAATCCCCAATCCTCGTTTCGACGCGATGAAACCCCTGCTTTTCAAATCTCTTTTCTAAATTGGAACGAAGAATCTCAATCGCGACATACTCGCTTTTCGGCTCGAGGAATAAGCACCACTTGTTGTCTCCTTGCTCCGTGAAGAGGCCGAAGGCGAACTCGCCGTCCATCGATTCCACGGATTCCGCTAACTCAGTAATCGTAAATCCTGTGGTATCCATGGAGGAGGAGTTATTGATTCTTAAGTTCTTCACGACGGCGCTCCATTGGGGAGATTTCGAGATTTTCTCGAATACAGAACCCACAACACCGCCGAACATCGTCTCCTTCGTTGTCTTGACGTCTGGAACTTGCAACCAAACATCCAATGCAACAGGGAAGATGCGAGCAGATTCAGAACCCGCTCTCAACCAACAATGGGACAGCATGCAAATTGCAAACACGACGAAATTCGATGCAAATCTAGTCATTTCACAACTCGTTTCATGGAAAAGGATTTATCACAAGATCAAAAGGAGGAATCAACTCACATGCAGCCAGACATGCCTGATATGCCAAGTAAGCTAATTGGAACGCAGCATTCTGAGCATCCCACAGAGCCTCGGCCAAATCTGCCCATAAGCCGGTAATTTCATCAATGCTACTGAGAAAAGCAACGAGGAACGAGGCCGTCGATCTGATTTCATTTTTTAATCCCATGACATGCGGCTTGATTTGCCGACCATTGGTCCACGAACGATTGAGATCGC
>Ga0315904_10013964_pt1 | contig 10024 bp, 9 predicted proteins | sample LakEriMetagenome_6_FD_203529 | JGI IMG/M metagenome (GOLD analysis project Ga0315904, IMG submission 203529) | Freshwater fungal communities from buoy surface, Lake Erie, Ohio, United States - Buoy 12 MA120 | ecosystem: Environmental > Aquatic > Freshwater > Lake | place: USA: Lake Erie, Ohio...
TGCAGGGTGATCCCTTCAGTGGCCATGCCCTCACGGGTGAGCGGTATGCACTGGCCGATGTTCGCCTTGAAATTCCGGTGGTGCCGGTCACCTTTTATGCCGCAGGTCTGAACTACGCAGCCCACGTGAAGGAAGGCGCCACCCTGATGGACCGCGCCCCTGTGCTGCCCACTCAGGCCGATATCGGCTACCGGGCCAACAACGCGCTGATCGCCCATGGCGACGATGTGATCATCCCGGCCGATGCGGGCGAGAAGATTCACTACGAGGGCGAAGTGGTGGTGGTGATCGGACGCAAGGCCAAAAATCTGAGTGAGGATGAGGCGCTGTCGTGTGTGCTGGGCTACACCATAGGCAACGATGTGAGCGAGCGTGATTGGCAAAAGCAGGATCGCACCTTCTGGCGCTCCAAGAACACCGATACCTTCAAGCCCATGGGGCCGTGGATCGAAACCGACTTCAATCTGGATGCGGCCTCCACCATCGTGCGCCTGAACGGCGAGGAGCAGCATCGCTTCCCGACCCACGACATGATCTTCGGGGTGCGTCACTTCATCAGCCGCATGTCGAAGTACCTCACCTTGTGGCCGGGTGATGTGATCTGGATGGGCACTGACGGCACCTCGCCCAACATCAAGTCAGGCGATGTGGTTGAGGTCGAGATCACCGGGCTCGGGACGCTGCGCAACCGCTTTGTGAGAGCCTCATCATGACCACATCCATCGTGCATTGCAGTCAGGCCATCATGCGCTTTTATGCTGCCCTGGATGCAGGCGACATTGAAGGCGTAGCGAGCCTGATGGCCGATGATGGGGTTTGGCATCGTCAGGGCAAAGTACTGACCGGGCCTGCCGCAGTGCTCGCGGCCTTGCGTGAGCGGCCCGCCGGGCGAGTGACGGCCCATCTGGTCAATAACCTGGTGATCGACCTGAGCGCCGATTGCACGACGGCAACTGCACGCTACATGTTGCTGGTCTTTCGCCATGATCGCGAACCGGGCGAGCACGGACCTGCCCCTGTCGAGGGCAGCCTGCTCTCGATCACCCTGACCACCGACCTCTGGCAACACCGTGCTGGCCTGGGTTGGCGCGCAGCGAACAAGGAGGGCCGTGCTGTCTTCAGCCACGGATCCTCCTGAATCGACCCGCGATCCGTCCGATCCCTCCAGCGCCAGCGGAGTTCCCTATCATTACAGCCGGCCTCAACTCGCCCTCGCGCCAGGACGCGCTCCGATTTCTCTAATGCCATGATTTCCTTCAAACCTCGTACCGCCCTTCCCGGCACGCTGGCCGCCATGATCGCGCTGGGCCTCGGTTTCGCAAATGGGGCCAGCGCACAGAACACGACCTTGCGCTTTGCCGCTGAAATCAATGGCAACGCTTTTGTCTGCGGGGACAGTTACGCCCTGGGCTCGGCCGCGGAAAAGGTCATCCCAAGTGACCTGCGACTTTTTGTCAGCGACATCGAGGCAGTCCGTCGCGATGGCCAACGTGTGCCGATCCGACTGGTTCAGGATCAGACCTGGCAAGTGGATCAGGTCGCCTTGCTGGATTTCGAGAGCGGTCAGGGGCCGTGCAGCAATGGCACGACCGCAGTCAATACGACGGTCCGGGGTGACCTGCCCGCCGGCGAGTATCGGGGATTGCGCTTCACGATCGGTGTCCCGTTTGCGCTGAATCATGCCGATCCCACCCTCGCGCCCGCCCCATTGAACACCACGGCGATGTTCTGGAACTGGCAGGGTGGATACAAGTTCATCCGTTTCGACACGCCTGGTTTTCCTCTACATCTGGGCAGCACGCAATGTGCAGCGGAGTCGCGAACCAGCAAGCCTTCCGGGCCCTGCGGCCAGCCCAATCGCATCGAGGTTCACCTTGAGGCCTTTGATCTGCAGAACGACACCGTCGTGTTCGATTTCGGACGGATTCTTCGTGGTACCGATGTCCGAAGCAACACGCCGAAAACCCAGCCTGGGTGCATGAGCTTTGCCGCAGATGCTGATTGCACCGCCGTCATGCGAGCCATGGGACTGCCCTACGATGGTCAGCCGCCCTCAGGTTCACAGCAATTGGTGCAACGACGTACTGGACCCGTCACGCGATGAGGCTGTTGCAGGACCAGCACCTCGGCTCGAGGTCGCTGCGATTCACGGTTCTGGCCGCGCTGCTGGCCTGCGTTGTGATGCTTCTGTCCGGGGCATCCCTCCAGGGCTTTCGCTGGGACCTCCCCTCGTGGGTGCCGCCCCCTGCGGTGCCTGCCGATAATCCCATGACCCGTGAGAAGGTGGACCTGGGTCGGCATCTCTTTCACGACGTGCGGCTTTCAGCTGACGAATCGATGGCCTGCGCAACGTGTCATCTGCAGGAGCGGGCGTTCACCGAACCCCGGGCGGTATCGACTGGCGTCACGGGTGAAGCGGGTCTGCGCAATGCCATGTCGCTTGCCAATGTGGCCTACCAACCCACATTGACCTGGGCCAACCCCCTGATGGAGCGACTGGAGATTCAAGCCTTGATTCCGCTCTTCGGTGAGCATCCCGTCGAGATGGGGATGGCTGGCAAGGAGAGCCTGCTCTTTGCCCGTTTGCAGGCTGATACAACCTATCGGCGTCTTTTCGAAGCCGCCTTTCCGGATGAAGCCCGATCCGGGGCCCAGACCCTTTTCAGTGTCCGTACGATCACGCAGGCCCTGGCCAGTTTTCAGCGCACCCTGGTGTCCTTCGACAGTCCCTACGATCGCTACAAGTACGGTCAGCAAAAGCAGGCACTCAGCGCCGCTGCGCAACGCGGCGAATCCTTGTTCTTTGGCGAAAAGCTCGAGTGCTATCACTGCCATGGCGGGCTGAACTTCACCGACAACCAACATCACAGCCGCATGCCTGTTGCCGAACGGGGCTTTCATAACACCGGGCTCTACAACACGAATGGTCGCGGTGCCTATCCTCAGGGCCACCATGGCGTTGCCGAGTTCACTGGGCTACCCACCGACATGGGACGTTTTCGAACGCCCTCATTGCGCAACATCGCACTCACCGCGCCTTACATGCACGATGGATCGATCCCGGATCTGGTCTCGGTCATCCGCCTGCACTATGCAATCGGCGGTCGTGCCGCCGATCTTCAGGGGTCTGCGCAGCCCAATCCACTTCGCAGTCCCTTCATTCAGGGATTCGAGATCAGCGACACTGAGGTGTCTGACCTGGTGGCTTTTCTGGAGTCATTGACGGATCGCCGCTTCACGCAGAACCCGGCGTTTAGCAACCCGTGGCCGCAGGCTCACCCCAAGGCGAAACCATCGCCCTGACCTGGCCAGGCTCCCACACACAGCACCGGAGCCATGCGCGTTCCAACTACATGGCACCATGCGGGCATTCCCCTCAGGCCCCAGCGATGAATCCCCAGCTCCCCGAGCGAATCACGCGACTCGAAGAAAAGCTCAGTCTTTCTGAGGACCTGCTCGATCATCTGAATCGCATGGTCGCCACACAACAACAACAGATCGCCGTGCTGGCCCGTGAAGTTCAGCGCCTGCGTGAAGCCATGATCACTGCTCAGGAGGGCGGCCCCGGCGGGCAGCATGATGAGCGCCCGCCGCACTATTGACAACGCCCGCCCCTGACTCGCCCCACCCTCCCATGAAACCCGATCGCTTTCTGTGTCTTGAAGACTTCGAGCGGGCAGCCCGACGCCATTTGCCGCATCCACTCTTCGAATATGTCAGCGGCGGGGTTGAAGACAACCGATCCCGCAGCGGCAATCGTGAGGCCTTCAATGACTGGAGTTTTGTGCCTCGAATGATGAGGGACATCTCCACTCGCTCGAGCCAGTGCAGCCTGTGGGATCAATCCTGGGCGGCGCCTTTCGGCATGGCACCGATGGGCATCAGCGCCCTCACTGCCTACCGGGGGGATCAGGTGCTGGCCCAGGCGGCTCAGCAAGGACAGATCCCCATGATCATGAGTGGATCGTCCCTGATTCCCCTCGAAGACATCGCGCACACCAACCCTCAGGCCTGGTTTCAGGCCTACCTGCCAGGCCGGCTGCCGGAGATCGAGGCACTGATCGATCGGGTGGCTCGTGCCGGCTTCGGCACCTTGGTGATCACGGTCGATACCCCGGCGAGTGCCAACCGAGAGAACAACTTGCGGGCCGGGTTTTCGACGCCGCTGCGGCCGTCATTGCGATTGGCTTGGCAAGGGTTATCGCATCCGCGCTGGCTGCTTGGGACCTTTGCTCGTACCCTGCTCACGCACGGCATGCCGCACTTCGAGAACAATGCGGCCACCCGAGGAGCGCCGATCGTTTCACGCACGGTCGAGCGCGACATGGCCTCTCGAGGTCACTTCACCTGGGCTCACCTGCGCCGGATCCGGCAACAGTGGCCTGGCCGCCTGGTGGTCAAGGGCATTCTTCATGAAGACGATGCATGCCATGCGCGTGATGCCGGCGCAGACGGCATCATCGTCTCCAACCATGGCGGTCGTCAGCTTGATGGAGCAGTCTCTCCGCTCAGGGTGCTGCCTGGCATCGTGGCGGCCTGCCCCGACATAGCCGTGATGATGGACTCCGGGGTACGACGGGGCACCGATGTACTCATGGCGCTCGCTCTGGGTGCGCAGATGGTGTTTGTGGGACGCCCCTTCAATTACGCTGCTGCGGTGGGTGGCCTGCCCGGGGCCAATCGGGCCGTCGACCTGCTGCAACAGGAGATTCTGCGCGGCATGGCCATGCTGGGAATCAACCGACTCGACGAACTCAGCTCAGCGCTGCTCTGGCCCCTAGCCGACGCGAGCGCTCAGAAGTAACGCGCATGAGTCTTGCGGATCGTGCGGTGGTTGTCGGCGCCCTCGGTACTGCCCAGCTTGGCCGATCTTGCAAAGAGGTCCTCGGCGCGCAGCACATCCCGAGGCACACCCTTGGCATCGCGATACAGCTCACCGAGATTATTGTGCGCGGCGGCGTGATCGAGTTCTGCGGCACGACGATAAGCATCGATGGCCTGAGGCAACTGGTTGGCGCGCTCAAGCGCGCGTCCGTACTGAAACCAGAACCGTCCGTTCTGGCTGGCGGCGCTCACCGCTTCCTTGCAGGCGGGTACCGCACGCGCCGCATCGAGTCGATCCCAGGGGACGCCTGAAGTCACCCGAACCGGGTCCATGGGCGAGCCGGCGAGTTCGTCACACGGCGTGGTCGACCGGGCGCTGGGGGCCGTCTCAGTTCGTGCGGGCGGGGTTGCCGCAGCGGGAGGGCTCGACGCGGAAGACTGAGCGGGTGGGGTCGCCTGCGCGGGCGCAGTACGCGGCGCAGTGGACGCGGGCGCCGACTCCGTACCCCCCCCCTGAGCCCATTGAGCGCACTTCTTGTACTCTGGAATGACGGCGTCCCATCCCTGGAAACGGACCAGATTCCCGAAGTATTCACCTTGCTGGCGGACCATATTGTCGATCGCACCCGATACCGCCGGGTTCCCCATCGAACTGATCAGATGGCGCCTGGCTCGGCCATAGAAATCCATGAGCGCGCTGTTCGCTCGCATTTCGGGGCCATCGGCCCGAATGGACGGTGTATTGACCATGCCCGCCGACCAGACCGTGATCACCGAGATGCAACGACTCACCCCCGCAATCTGCAACTGCTCGGCCACCTGACGCGGATCACGTTGCTGTGCCCAGGCGCTTGACGATGGGGTCAACAGCACAGAGAGCGCCATGAGTCCCAGGGCAGCGAATGCGCGCAGAAACGATGAATGCTTCGGAAATGAGCAGCAACGGGGCATGATTGAGGAGGACCTTGTGTGATGGGGTGTCGCGCCAATCGGCGCCCCCTTTCGGGGTACTGAGCGTGCCACAGGAAGGCAGGGGGCCCTCAGCCACCGGAGTCGGTTGCTCAGCTATCCTGTCGACATGACGCTCAACATCGTACGCACCTCGCTGTGGATTGATTCGGCCTTCGATGCGCTCCTGGGCTCGGAGCCTCGCGTTCGACTGGCTGTCATGGGGATCGAGAACTCACCCGAAGTCTGGCAAACCCTGACCCAGGCGCAGATCTATCACTGCTCAGCAGCCAAGGACGAACTGCCCGCTCATCTCCATGTTCGGGCAGCGCTGATCGAACGATGCCCCAATCTGCTGGTGGCCTCTTCTTCAGGTGCAGGCTACGACACGATCGATGTCGAGGCTTGCACTGCGGCAGGAATCGCTGTCGTTCATCAGGCGGGTGGCAATGCGGTTTCGGTGGCCGAGCACACCCTGGGCCTGCTGCTGGGCGTCTCGCGGCGCATGGCTGAAGGGGACCGTCTGCTGCGCCGGGAACGGGGTTTCAGCCGCGAAGAGGTCATGGGTCACGAGATCGCCGGCAAGACCCTCGGGCTGATCGGCGTGGGTCATATCGGCACCCGGGTGGCGCGTCTGGCGCAGGCCTTCGGACTGAAGGTCCTCGCCTTTGATCCCCTGCTGGATGACTCCACCATCCGCGCGCGCGGCGCCGAGCCCTGTGCATTTGAACCTCTGCTCGCCATGAGCGATGTGGTCTCGATGCACTGTCCGCGGGATGCCTCGACGCTGCGGGTCATGAATGCGCAGGCGTTTGCCCGCATGAAGCAGGGTGCGATCTTCATCAATACCGCCCGCGGTGGCATCCATGACGAGACGGCCCTGCTGCAGGCCTTGCAATCAGGCCATCTGGCCGGCGCTGGCATCGATGTCTGGGATCAGGAACCCCCGCCACTTGACCATCCTTTGCTGGCCCTCGACACGGTGTACGCCACCTTTCATACGGCCGGTGTCACGCACGAGTGCCGTCGTAACATTGCCACCATCGCTGCGCAACAGATCCTGCAAATTGCGCGAGGTGAACCGCCTCCCCGTTTGGCCAACCCGCAGGTCTGGCCCAAAGTGCAGGAGCGCTTGAACTCAGTGGTCACTTGAAATTTCCATCCCTCACGATCAGGAGACATCCCATGACCGAACGTCACTCCGATTCCTCCATAGTCCCCAGTTCAACGCTCGGGGCTGATACTGACTCCCCAGCCCCGGAGGCGCACCCAGCCTCTGCGGTCCGCCGACGTCTGACTGCCGGCCTGGTCACAGGCACGGCGCTGGCGGGAGCCCCCTGGATTGCGCGGGCAGCCTGGCCCTCGGACTCACCGATCCGCATGCTGGTGGCCTATGCGCCCGGCGGTGGGACCGATATCACCGCCCGGCTGATCGCCCCTTTCATCGAGAAGTATCTGGGGGGTGGCGCCAAGGTGGTGGTGATGAATCGGCCGGGTGCGGGCGGTGCCATCGGCTTTGCCGAGCTCGCCGCCGCCAAGCCCGATGGCAGCACCATCGGATTCATCAATACCCCCAATGCCTTGTCGATACCGATCGAGCGCAAGGTGAATTTTCATTGGCAAAACTACGACTTGATCGGCAATGTCATCGACGATCCCGGAGTCTTTGCCGTGCATGCAGACAGTCCGATCAAGTCCCTTTCGGATCTGGCCACATTCGCGCGCGCCAATCCCGGCAAGGTCACGGTTGGCACCACGGGCATTGGCTCCGACGATCATCTGGCCATGATGCTGTTTGAACGACAGACGGGCGTGAAGATGACCCATGTGCCGTTCAAGGGCACGGCCGAAACCCGCACCGGTCTGCAGTCTCAGACCGTGATGTTGGCCGCAGCCAATGTCGGCGAGGTCCTGGGCTTCATCAAGGGCGGCTCGCCCTTCCGGGCACTCGGCCAGATGAGCGCCGAGCGAACCAATCTGGCGCCCGACATGCTCACCTTCCGTGAGCAGGGCCACAACATCGTGTCGGCATCGCTGCGTGGCATTGCCGCCCCCAAAGGTCTGCCCGCCGAGATCCGCGAAGCCCTCGTGAGCGCTGTGGGCAAAGCGGCTGCTGATCCGGAGTTCCAGGCCAAATCAACCGCAGCCTTCACGCCCCTGCGCTATCTGGCGCCGCCCGCCTACGAGACCGAGCTGCGCGAGACCGAGGCCATGCTGCGCCAACTCTGGAAAGAGATGCCCTGGGGTTGATTGGCCCCGGAGATGATGCGCTCATCCGGGGTCGATTCGGCTCGGCGAAAGCAAACCCGCCGGGTCGAATTCAGCCCTTGGCGACTCCGTCCTGCAAGGCCTTGGCACGAATCTCGTCGATCGTGGTCGCTGCCGTGATGGCCTGTGGATCGATCACGAGTTCGATCAACGCCGCGGTTCCGCAGGCGAGTGCACGCTGGAGGGCGGCAGGGAACTGAGCGGTCTCGGTCACCTGTTCAGCATGACAGCCATAGGCCTGCGCCAGCTTCACAAAGTCGGGGTTGCGCAGTGCCGTGCCGTAGACCCGCGCCGGGTATTCACGCTCCTGATGCATGCGGATCGTGCCAAACATGCCGTTGTTGACCAGCAGCACAATGGGGCGCGCGCCATACTGCACTGCAGTCGCCAATTCCTGCCCATTCATCATGAAGTCGCCATCGCCAGTCACGGCAAACACCGGCCGATCGGGGTGACACAGGGCGGCGGCCACCGCCGCGGGCACCCCGTAACCCATGGCGCCAGAGGTGGGTGCCAATTGAGACTTGTGGGTGCGGTGGCGATAGAAGCGATGCAGAGGCGTTGCGAAGTTGCCTGCACCGTTGGTGAACAGCGCGTTGGCCGGCAGCACCTGATCCATGTGCAACACACACTCCGGGTAGCTGAGTGAGCCCGGCTGACTGCGTGGCACCCGCCAGGCGGCAAATTCAGCCCGCGCCTGCTCCAGTGCAGGTTTGAACCGGGCTGCGCAGGCCGGTGCACCCGAAGCATCGAGTCCAGCAAGCGCCTGCGCAAACTCGATCGAGCCCGACACGATGGGTTGGGTGGCATGGAACACCCGGCCCAACTCATCCGGCCCGGGAAAGACGTGCACCAGCTGCTGGCGTGGCGTGGGTGACTCGACCAGCGTATAGCCCTGGGTGGTCATCTCGCCAAGCCGTACACCAACCGCGATGAGCAGATCCGCATTGCGAACCCGTTCGGCCAATTTGGGGTTTAGGCCGATGCCCACCTCGCCGATGTAATGGCTGTCGGTGTTGTCATAGGCATCCTGATAACGCCAGGCACAGGCCACCGGCAAACCCCACTGATGGGCAAAGGCCTGCATGGCCGCGCGCGAGGCCTCATCCCAGCGTGAACCGCCCACCAACAGCAACGGGCTCTGAGCATGGGACAGACGCTCGGAAAACTCCTGCATCGCGGCAGCGCCGGGGGCCGGAACAGCCGCCCGATAGGGCTTTGCGTCGGCCACGCAGGCGACGGTGGTCAGCATGTCCTCGGGCAGGGCCAAAACCACCGGACCCGGGCGACCCGAGGTCGCCACATGAAAGGCATGCTGAATGAACTCGGGCATGCGGTCGGCTCGATCAATCGACGCCACCCACTTGGCCATGGGACCGAACATGCGCCGGTAGTCGACTTCCTGGAAGGCCTCACGCTCGATGAAATCGGTACCGACCTGCCCGATGAACAGGATGAGGGGTGTGGAGTCCTGAAAGGCCGTGTGCACACCGATCGAGGCATTGGTGGCACCGGGTCCACGGGTGGCAAAGGCGATGCCCGGGGTGCCCGTGAGCTTGCCCCAGGCTTCGGCCATGTTGGTCACACCGCCTTCCTGTCGGCAGACCACGAGTGGCAGCCGATCGCGCACGTCATAGAGCGCATCGAGGACCGCGAGAAAGCTCTCGCCGGGCACGCAAAAGGCGCGACTTGCGCCGTGCAGCACCAGTTGATCGACCAGGATCTGCCCGCCAGTGCGGGGCTTGAGGGCATTCGTGTTCATGGCATCAGAAGGGCAAGAAGTGAAGTTGAACGGGTCTGGACAGCTCGGTCTGAGCGCGCGGACTCGCAGGGATCAGAGGAAACAGAGTCTTCACCGCAGTGGACTGACTCAACGCATCAAACTGCGCTGATGCCAGCCAAACAGCGCGGCAGCAGCGAGCAGGCTGATGAGTGAGCCCAGGGCCATCGCGAGTGCAGAGTGCCACAGGAGCGGGGCCACCAG
>Ga0315904_10013966_pt1 | contig 10023 bp, 8 predicted proteins | sample LakEriMetagenome_6_FD_203529 | JGI IMG/M metagenome (GOLD analysis project Ga0315904, IMG submission 203529) | Freshwater fungal communities from buoy surface, Lake Erie, Ohio, United States - Buoy 12 MA120 | ecosystem: Environmental > Aquatic > Freshwater > Lake | place: USA: Lake Erie, Ohio...
GCGAGAGGAGCTGGCTGCCCGTGGGGTCGAGGTGCCCTATGCCGTGGTGTCCAATCCCGAGTTTCTGAAGGAGGGCGCCGCGATCGAGGATTTCATGCGCCCGGACCGGATCGTCGTGGGGGCAGATGACGAACAGGCCATCTTGCTGATGCGCGCGCTCTATGCGCCCTTTCAGCGCAATCATGAACGCCTGGTAGTCATGGACACCCGCTCGGCCGAGCTCACGAAATACGCGGCCAATGCCATGCTCGCGACACGTATCTCGTTCATGAATGAACTGGCCCTCTTGGCCGAGCAAGTGGGTGCAGATATTGAACTGGTCCGTCAGGGCATCGGTTCGGACCCATGCATCGGCTATCACTTCCTGTAGTCCGGAGCGGGGTATGGGGGGTCGTGCTTTCCCAAGGATGTCAAGGCTCTCATCCGTACTGCCGCTGATCACGGCCGGAGCCTGCAGGTGCTCAAGGCGGTCGAGGCTGCCAATGAAACCCAGAAGCGGGTGCTGGTGGACAAGCTCAAGGCAAGGTTCCCGCAGGGTCTGCAGGGCCTGAGCGTTGCACTCTGGGGCCTGGCCTTCAAGCCCAATACGGATGACATGCGTGAAGCGCCCAGCCGGATCGTGGTCGAGTCCTTGCTGGCCGAGGGGGCCCGGGTCTGTGCCTACGACCCCGTGGCGATGGATGAAGCGCGCCGCATTTTCGGCTCAAGGGACGGCCTGAGCTTTGCCGAGGGCCCGATGCAGGCGCTTGAGCAGGCAGATGTCCTGATGATCGTGACCGAATGGAAGGAGTTCCGCAGCCCCGACTTCGAAGCGATTCGTCAGGCGCTGCGTCATCCTGTGGTCATCGATGGGCGCAACATGTACGCGCCGCCCCTGGTGCGTGCCAGCGGCCTCGAGTATTACGCCATCGGTCGTACCGGCGCGGTCTGATCATGGGCGTCGTGCTCACAGGAGCCCCGACCCGAACCCTGCGGGGGGTCGGCCGGCAGCCATGAGGGTCCTGGTCACCGGGGTCGCCGGCTTCATTGGCATGCATGTGGCGCTGCGATTGCTCGCCGACGGACACCATGTGCTCGGGCTGCATAATCTCAACGATTACTACGATCCCGTCCTCAAGCAGGCGCGGCTGACCGAACTTGCTTCAAGCGCCGGTGCCCGTCAGGGGCGCTGGCACTTTGAAACGATCGAGATCGCTCAAGAGGGTGCTGTTGCCGGATGGATGGATCGGCATGGGCCGGTCGACCGGGTGGTTCATCTGGCAGCCCAGGCGGGAGTGCGCTATTCACTCACGCATCCGCAGGCCTACGCCGCCGCCAATCTCACCGGGTTCGTGCAGGTACTTGAAGCTTGCCGGCATGCAGGTGTGGCGCATCTGGTCTATGCCTCGTCCTCAAGTGTGTACGGTGGCAATCGCAAGATGCCCTTTGCCGAAACCGATCCCGTTGATCATCCGGTGAGTCTGTATGCAGCCACCAAGAAGGCCAACGAGCTGATGGCGCATACCTACAGCCACCTCTACGGCCTTCCGACCACGGGCCTGCGCTTCTTTACGGTGTACGGCCCCTGGGGACGGCCCGACATGGCGCCCTTCCTGTTTGCGCGGGCGATTCTCGCCGGTGAACCCATCAAGGTCTTTAACCACGGCGACATGAAACGCGATTTCACCTACATCGACGACATTGTCGAAGGGGTGGTGCGCTGCCTTGCGCGAGCACCCGAGCCGGATCCTGCCGCGGCGCTGCAGCCGCCCGACGCATCGCGCAGTCAGGCGCCTTGGCGAGTCTTCAACATCGGCAACAGCGAGCCGGTGGCCTTGCTCGATTTCATCAGTACGCTGGAGCGCGCCCTGGGGCGCACGGCGGTACGCCACCTGCTACCCATGCAGCCAGGCGATGTGCCAGCCACATTTGCCGATACGCGCGCACTGGCCGACTGGATCGGGTTTGCGCCTCACACGCCCCTGGAGGAGGGTGTGGGGCGGTTTGCCCGGTGGTATCAGGCGTGGCAGCTCAGGCGTACTGCGCCAATGCCCCCTTGAGGGTCTTGAGGGCCTTGACCTCGATCTGCCGGATGCGCTCGGCAGAGACCCCGTACTCATCGGCGAGTTCCTGAAGGGTCACTGCGCCCCCTTCCGAGTCGTCGCGAAGCCAGCGCGATTCGATGATGCGGCGGCTGCGGGCATCGAGTTGCTCCAGTGCCTGAGCGAGCCCCTCTCCCTGGAGGCGATCATGTTCGCGGGCTTCCAGTACCTGGGTGGGTTCGCTGTGCTCGGCCCTGAGATAGGCGATGGGCGCGTAATCCTCATCGTCGCTGTCAGATCCTGGCTCCAGGGCGACATCGGCCCCGCCCAGGCGGGTTTCCATTTCAACGACATCCTGCGGCCGAACATTGAGTTCGCTGGCGATCCGGGCGACGTCGTCGGGGCTCAGGGTATGGGCATCCCGCTTGAGTGATCGCAGGTTGAAGAACAGTTTGCGTTGCGCCTTGGTGGTGGCCACCTTGACCAGCCGCCAGTTGCGCAGGATGTACTCGTGGATCTCGGCCTTGATCCAGTGCATGGCGAAGGACACCAGCCGCACGCCGCGATCGGGGTCGAAACGCTTGACGGCTTTCATCAGGCCGACATTGCCCTCCTGAATCAGGTCGGCATGGGGCAGACCGTAGCCCAGATACTGGCGGGCAATGGAGACCACCAAACGCAGATGCGAGGCGATCAGGTCGCGTGCGGCATCGAGATCGGCGGTCTCGCGAAGACGGCGGGCGAGCGCCACTTCCTGCTCGGCACTCAGGATGGGCATGCGGTTGACTGCGCTGATGTAGGCATCGATGTGCCCGACCGGCGGAACAACCCAGAGCGCGCCCGGCGCACGGGGAGCAGTCGCTAGAGCAAGGGAGGAGGACATCGTCGGCATCCTTTCAGGAGGTCACAGGGCCTCGACAAACCAATGCTAGCACTCACGAAGACCGAGTGCTAAACAATTGGGGTCAGATCACAATTTCTTACAAACCGGGCTCGGCCCTCGGGCGCGGAGCGTCGCTGGTTGTCGTCTGACAGTGCTGAGGCGGCTCCTCCGCTTGGGCTGAACGCGGTCCGCGGCGATGCTGAAGCTTGTCCACAACGCCGCCGAGTCGCCGCATGAATGACTTTCGAATCGAGGTCCGCAGACTGCGACCGCAACCGCTGCTGCGGAAGATGGCGGGGCTCGCGGTGATGGTCGGTGCGCCGGTTTTCGGGCAGCCGCTGACCGAGGCGCCGCCGCCTGAGCCGGTGATCCGCTATGAGACTTCAGCAACCCTTGAGCATCACGACAACCTCTATCGGGTCGCTGATTCAAGTCTCGCGCGATCAGGCACCTTGCTCAGGCTTTCGGCGGGCATCAACCTCGAGCGGGAATGGAGTCTGCAGCGTCTGGGCGCCAGTGCCCGGGTGAGTCCAGTCTGGCGTCTGGCCGGCGCTGGGGATGATTCGGTGGATTGGGCCGTGCAGGCCCGCTGGGACTGGGCGGCCGGGCGGCTCTTGTTTGGGGACATGACGGCCGCGCTGAGTCGCGTGCAAACCCCCTGGGAAGAAATCGGCGCCGCTCAGGCCAATGACCAGCGGATCAGCAATTTGCGCCTGCTTGCGGGCTTGCGGCTGACGCCGGATTGGTCACTTATTGCAGCCACCGATGCCTGGCGCTCCCACAATTCCTTGCTGGAGCGTCAGGCGGCCGACCTCAGGCGTGAGGGCTGGGAGGCGGGGGTTCGATTCTGGCCCGATCGGGCCTTGCAGGTGGATGCCGTCTGGCGTCGCGAAGCGGGGCACCCCACAGCGGCGCAAGCGACCGATGTGACCGGCGCGCTGCTGCCTCAGCCGATCGAGAACGACTGGACTCAGGAAATGGGTCTGCTCAGAGCGCGATGGACACCCGCCGAGCGGAGTCAGTGGCTCGCTCAGCTCGGTCATGTTCGACGACAGCATGAACAGTTGGCGCAACGGGACTTCAGTGGCCTCACGGGCCTGCTGCAGGGGCGCTGGGCCATGACGGGCGCATTGGACTGGCAGGTGTCGTTGGTCCGGACCATTGACGTGCCGGAACTGCTTTCAGCCACCTATGTCGATGTCCGCTCGCTGGAACTGCGTCCGCGTTGGCAGGTCACCGGTCCGACCGCGCTGAGCGGCTGGCTGGCACTTGCTCGCCGCGCCTATGCCGGCGACCCCGGCGCTGCCCTGAGTCTGGAGACCGAGCGGCGGGATCGATGGCGCGAACTGGGCGTGAGGCTGGAGATCCTGGCGCATCGACGATTGCTCGCCCATCTGGAGATGCGCCGCACCCAGCGCCGCTCCAATCTGTCGGCCTTCGAGTTCAACGACACCACCGTTTCGGCGGGACTCATGGCGCGTTTCTAGGAGAAATCTGATGCGAACCTTCCTGATGACCTGGTTGCTGATCGTTCATGGATTCGCGCTCTTTGCGCAGCCTGCAGCTGCCCAGAGCGACTATCGGCTGGGGCCTGGGGATGCCATACGCATCCTGGTCTTCCAGCATCCCGACCTCACGCTGGAGGCGCGGATCCCGGAGTCGGGTCAGCTGGCCTACCCGCTGATCGGGAGTATCCGAGCCGCAGGTCAGTCTCCCAACGAACTGGCCCAGGCGCTTGCACACAGTCTGCGTGAAGGCCGATTTCTGGCCGATCCCCAGGTTTCTGTGCTGATTACGACGCACCGCAGCCAGCAGGTGTCGGTGTTGGGCCAGGTGACCCGACCGGGGCGTTATCCGATTGAGGTGGGGGGCTTGCGGCTCAGTGAAGTGCTCGCCTTGGCGGGGGGTGTTGCGCCGACGGGTGCCGATGGCGTCGTCCTGGTCCGACAGGAAGCGGGGAGCCGCAGTCGGCGGGTTCTGGATCTGGCCCGGTTGGTTGCCCCGACCGAGGCTGCTGACGATCCGGTGCTGCGACCGGATGATCTGGTCTTTGTCGACCGGGCCCCGCAGTACTACATCTATGGTCAGGTGCAACGCCCCGGGATGTACGGGGTGGACCGCGGGCTGACTGTGGCTCAGGCCATTGCCAAGGGGGGCGGGCTGACCCTGCGGGGCACGGATCGGGGTGTACGCCTGCAGCGCCGCCAGAGCGACGGTCGGGTCTCCGTGCAGGAGGTTCGGCTCGATGATCCGGTTCAGGCCGATGACCTGCTGATCGTTCGCGAAAGTGTCTTCTGAGCACGGCGGCCCGCACGAAAGAGCCGGCGGCCCGCACGAAATCAGCCCCATCGTCTTTGTTGACGACACGAATGGCGATGGCTTGATGCCGCCTGACGGTCACGGCAGTCCGCCGATCCAGGTCTGCTCTTCAGTCTGGCCTGCCAAGACACGTTAACGACATAATTGTGTCGTGAATGTATCGTTCTGGGGACGTCATGCAGGATGTCGATCCACGTTTGGGCCGAGAACCCATCGTCAATTCGCTGGGGCAGTTGATTGGTTTCAATCTGTGTTGCGCCGAGCGATTGCTCGACACTTCACGCGATCGCGACTTGCCCTTGCCCGATGCCAATACCCAGGCCGTGCTGGGTCAGGTGGCCTCTTTGCTGCGGGACGCCGGAAGAGACCCGGTTCTGGGTCCGCACAAAGGGTTTATCCCGGTCGATGCGCGATCGCTGGAAGATACCGACGCCCTTGACCACGCATTGCAGCGACTCAGCCCCGAGGCGACCGTGCTGAGTCTGGCTGCCGACTGCAAACCACAGACGCAAACCGTTGAACGTTTGGTGCAGTTGCGCGAACGAGGCTTTGGTGTGGCGGCCCGGGCCGACCAGTCGGCACGCGAACGCGCAGCATGGCTGGATGTCGCCACTCATCTGAAAGTGGATATCCGTCGCTTGGACGCCCAGAGCGAAGCGGTGCTGCTGCCCACGCTGCACTATGGGTCGCAGGTCCTGATTGCTGAGTCTGTGGATTCGCCCGAGGCGGCTCGCCATTGTCTGGAGCTGGGATTTCAGGCCCTGCAGGGCAGCCAGGTCGGCCCGGTTGAAACCCTGGCTCAGGTTCGTATCGGGATCGACCACGAACGGGCGCGAGAGATCCTCGCCCGACTGGCGGCGGGCGCGAGCCTCAATGACATCGATGCCCTGATCCGCGCGGATGTGGCGCTGTGCTGGCGTCTGCTGCGTTACGTCAGGACGGCCAATTTCGGGATGCACGTGCCTGTGCATTCCTTAGGGCATGCGATTGAGTTGATCGGTCGCTCACGCCTGGAGCGCTGGATTCGTCTGCTCCTTGACAGCGTCGAGGATCTCTCGCCGATCGCGGCCCGCCTCGCCCATGGTGCAGCCCTTCGAGGCCAGGCATTGGAACTGATGGGCCGGGACTACTTTGATGCTCAGGAGCGGGGCAACCTGTTTCTGACGGGGGCCTTTGCGACCCTGCCCACCGTGACCCTGCGTCCGATGGCTGAAGCGGTGCAGGCCATCGCCCTGCCAGGCCGGGTCGTCGATGCCCTGGTCGAAGGCAGCGGACCTTACGGTGCCCTGCTGAGTCTGGTTCAGGCGCTGGAACAGGATCGTGCTCAGGATATCGCTGCGCTCGCAGAGAGCTTGTCAATGTCGCCGGTGGTCCTGACCAGAGCCCACCGCCTGATGGCAGGCTTGCAGGCCTGCATACAGCCGTCGACTCCCGCCAACGGGGGACGGGGATGAGCGTGGTGATGGAGCGTTCGGCGCAACCGCAGGTCTCGATGCAGGATCATCTGCATCAGGTCTTTGCCCACTCGGTGAGTTTTGGCGATACCGGCGAGATGGCCTATCTCGGCCGTCAACCGATTCTGGACCGCAATCAGCAGCTGTTGGGCTACGAGCTCTTTTACCGTTCGGATGGCAACCAGACGCAGGCGGACTTTGCCGATGCCGTCCATGCCAGCCTCGTCGTGATTGCGGCCCTGCTGCAGGATGTCGGAACGGAGCAGGTGCTGGGAGGCAAGACCGCCTTCATCAATATCGCGGCGCAGTCGCTGAACGAGGACGCTGCGATCCAGTTGCTTGAACCCCATCGTACGGTGCTGGAGTTGCCCGCAGACTGCGCTCTGGATTCGGGCGCGATCAACCGGCTCGAGTCGCTGCGCAAGGCAGGATTTGGTGTGGCCATCGCCGTCGACAGTCTTGCGACGTTGCGTCTGCCCCAGTTCGCTCTGGCCACGCATGTGAAGATCGATCTGCACAAGATCGGAATGGACAGCCTGGAGCGATTGACCCAGTTGCTCAATGCCATGCGCGGCCGCAGGCTTCTGGTGGCCGAGAAGGTCGAAACCCGCGAGCAGGCAGCGCGATGCCTCGAGCTGGGGTTCGATGCCTTGCAGGGCTATTACTTTGCACGCCCAGAGACCCTGTCTGCGCGCAAGCTCGAACCGGGTAAAGCGGCAGTCATGCAGGCGATCCGGCTGTTGCTGCGCAATGCGGATATCGTCGAAGTCGACCAGGCCCTCAAGCGTGATATCGCGCTCTCGGTCAAGCTGCTGCGCTACATGAACTCCGCCGGCATGGGGTTGTCAAAGAAAATAGACTCCCTCAAGTCGGCCATCAACCTCATGGGCTACAGCAAGCTCGCCCGCTGGCTGACCCTGTTGCTTGCCACTGCAGACAGTCGTGACCCCACCGGACAGATCCTCGCGCGCACTGCAATTACCCGTGGTCGTCTCATCGAGTTGCTGGGTGAGGCTCAGTTTGAATTCTCACAGCGGGACAATCTCTTCATCACCGGGACGTTCTCGCTGCTTCCGGCCATGCTCATGGTGTCCATGGACGAAGCCATCACCGATCTGGATCTGCCCGCAGATGTGATCAGCGCGCTGCAGGATCGCAGTGGCCCGATCGGTTCCTACCTTCGGCTGGTCGAAGCCTGTGAGAGCCCGTCCCTGCAGGGCGTCGATCGCCTGTGTCGCGAGTTGGGCATCGCGCCCAAGGCGCTCAATCTCGCACAGATGCAGGCTGCAGACTGGGTGCAGCGGCTCGGGATCTGATCGAGCCGTGCAGGCTCAATGGACTCGCCATCAAGTCCAGCGGATCGCGGCCCTGCAGGGCGGCAATCCAAGGGACGGCCGTCTGTCTCAGCTTGCGGCGGATCCGGCTCGATAGCGGACCGCCTTGTCGCAAGGCCTGCAGCAGCGCGGGCTCATCCAGATGCATGCCCATCTGGATCCTGCGAATCAGGAGCGCATCGGTCCGTGTGTTGTTCAGCCCCCCGAGTGTGCAGCAGGCACTCAGGTAGCCGGCATCAGCGACCGCCTGACGAACCCGCCGATCGAAACGGCCGCGCGGATAGGCAAAGCTGGTCGTCGCAGTACCGAGCAGCTGCTCCAGTTCGTTTTTCGAACGGACCAGCTCGTTCTCCAGTGCAGCATCGGCAAGCATTCGAAGGTCAGGATGATTGACCGTGTGGGAGCCCACCTCGAGTCCTGCATCGGACAGTTCGCGCAACTGTACCCGCGAAAGCATGGGTCGAGCCCGGATCCCGAGGTCGCGATCAAAGCGAGCCATCGCATCGAGGGATCCGCTCACCACATAGGCGGTCGCCTTCAGCCCGCGTTCAAGTTCAGGGCCTAGATGCTCGTGGATGCAGGCAAAACCGTCATCGATGGTGATGCCTACCGTGCGCTGCGGCAACGGCCGTCCCTGCCGGAGGCACTCGGTCAGCGCCTCGATCCCCAGGGTCGTCCAGCCCTCGGCACGCAGCAGCTCAAGATGCCTTTGAAACAAGCCCGGAGTGACCGTGTAGCTGGCTTCGAGTGCGCAGCTCGGCGCACCGAACGCGTGGTACATCAGCACCGGAATGGGCTTGCGATCGACGGGTCGCAAGGACAGAGGAAGGTTGCTGGACAGGGACATGCCGGCATGCTGCACCGACTTGCATCGCAGTGCGGGCCCCAGGGCATCGGCGCGTCCGAGTCTGACTGCAAGTGACGACTTCGGTGCAGGGTGCTTTGCTTCGCAATCGGCCAGCATGCAGGGCTCGTCTGTTGAAGGATCCTGCTCATGCGTGTGACCTGCCTCGCCGCTCACGAACTCGATGACCGCCTGATTCGGCGCTGGGATGAGTTGCAGTCCCATCCGGATCATCCCGAGTGGCTGCATCCTTTCCTGAGTGCTGCATTCTTCCAGCTGACGGGTCAGATCCGCAGTCGGTCGCGGGTTGCGGTCCTCGAAGATGCCGGCAGGATGGTCGGTCTTTGGGCCTTTGAATTGCCGATGCCCGGAGTGGCCCTGCCTCTGGCCCGTCATATGTCGGACCTGCAGGGTGTTCTGCTCGACCCGCAATGGGTCCGTGATCAGCGCAGCCCAACGACCGATGATCGACAGGGGGGAGACGCGCTCATCGGCGACATCAAGGCGTGCCCGCTGCGATGGATGGCCCGACAGGGCCGCCTGCCCTTCGTGCGCTTTGATCATCTGCTGCAGTTTGACTGTCCATCACAAAGCCGGATCCGATGGATGGTCCAGCTCAATGAGGGCTTCGAGTCCTATCGCCGGGAGCAGATGTCTCGCTCCCGGTGGTGGCGACGGGCATCAGGCAAGGCGCGCAAGCTTGCCGAGGCCATGGGGCCGCTGACCTGGCACGACGAGATCCGTGATGACGCGGCATGGCAGGCTCTGGCGCGCTGGAAGTCAGCCCAATATCGAGCCTCCGGATTGCGAGACAACTTTTCGATCGGTTGGGTGCGCGATTGGCTCGAGCGCCTGCGCTGGGCGGACGGCCCATCCCTGAAGGGCTCACTGCAATCGCTGCGGGCGGGGGGGCAGATTGTCGCCGTGCATTTCGGTGTGCGCGGACATCACCTGCTTCATCACTACCTGCCGGCCTATGATCATCAGCTGTCGATGCATTCGCCAGGCAGCGTCCTGCTTGAGCAGACCATTGCACAGGCGCCGGGCCAGGGGGTGACGCTGATCGATCTGAGTACGGGAGATATGGATTACAAGCAGGCGGTGAGCAATCGCCAGGAGGCCGTGGGTATCGGCATGCTCGGTCCATCGAGTCTGTTGCAGATGGAGG
>Ga0315904_10013969_pt1 | contig 10022 bp, 8 predicted proteins | sample LakEriMetagenome_6_FD_203529 | JGI IMG/M metagenome (GOLD analysis project Ga0315904, IMG submission 203529) | Freshwater fungal communities from buoy surface, Lake Erie, Ohio, United States - Buoy 12 MA120 | ecosystem: Environmental > Aquatic > Freshwater > Lake | place: USA: Lake Erie, Ohio...
TCGGTCATGCCGGTCAGGGGGTCCACGAAGACCTTGATGATCTTCTCGGGCGTGCTGTGCGCCACTTCCTCGATGTCCATGCCACCCTCGGAGCTGGCCATCACGGCCACCTTCTGCGTGGCGCGGTCGGTCAGCGCGGCGACGTAGTACTCCTTCTTGATGTCGGCGCCTTCTTCGATGAGCAGGCGGCGCACCTTCTGGCCCTCGGGGCCGGTCTGGTGGGTCTTGAGCTGCATGCCCAGGATCTGGCCGGACAGCGTCTTGACCTCGTCGATCGAGCGCGCGAGCTTCACGCCGCCGCCCTTGCCGCGGCCACCGGCGTGGATCTGGGCCTTGACGACCCAGACGCTGCCGCCCAGTTTCTGGGCCGCTTCGACGGCCTCCTGCACAGTGAAGGCGGGGATGCCGCGGGGCACTGGCACGCCGGCCTGGCGCAGCACTTCCTTGCCTTGGTATTCGTGGATCTTCATGGGCCTCCTCGCGTTTGCTCTTGGGGTGTGGACAACAGGCGGGTATCGGGTGGTCTGGTGACGGCGGGTCCGGCGTCTCAGGTGGCAGCCGTGGCTGCCACCGCGGCAGGATTGTCTGTGCTCTGGTTGGCACCGGGCTGACGCGCCCAGCGGGGGTAGTGCAGGCGAACCACCTCGCCGTCGGTACGCAGCGCGTGGCAGCGGTCCAGCTGGAAGGGCTTGGGGTCGCCGGGGCGATCGCCCCGGGGGTGGATGACTTCGCCCACCAGACCCTGGATGACGGCAGTTGGCAGCACCTGTGCCAGTTCGGTGAGGTGGGTGCAGCCCTTCACGCCCGACAGTCGCTCGTTCACGCCCTTGCGAAAACCCTTGCCCAGGTTCAGGCCGGCCAGCGCAGCATAGGCATCGCCATGCTGCCCGCAGTGATCGGGGTAGGGCGACCACTCAGAGGCCGAACCAGCCTCCAGGACGTCGAGTTGACTGTTGACGACCAGGCGCAGCAGCAGTTGGTGAATGGGCGTGCCCGCAGGCCGCACGCTGTCCACCATCGGGGCATCTCGGGTCTTCACGTCAGTCAGCAGGGCGTCCACCTCCCACAGCCCGTCTTCTCTGGCAAACACCTCCACGCTGATGCTGCGCCGGTGCTTGAGCCGACGGTGTGGCGAGGAGGGCGGGATGGGCATGGGCGGCCGAGAAAAAAGCCCGGCAATGTAGCATGCTGCATTGCAGCAACCCGAGGCGGAGACCTCAGGTGGTGAGGTCGTCTTCTGCTGCGTGCTCGTCTCGCTGACTCAGCACGGCGCGGATGGTGTCGGCAGTGAAGCCGCGCGACGCGAGAAAGCGCATCTGCCGCGCTCGCTCCGCTGGGGAGGTGGGGGCGGAGCCGAATTTGCGTTCCCAGACACTGCGCGCGCGGCTCAACTCCGTGCTGCGCAGTTCGGAGCGGGCCTCCTGGCTGGGTTCGACGCCCAACTGCTGCAGTTCTCGTTCAATGCGAAGATTGCCGAAGCGTGCCGAACGCACCTGGATGCGCGACTCCAGCACCCGCTCATTCGACAGGTGGCCGGCGGTCTCCAGATCGTCCAGCAAGGCGCTGATTTGCCCGGCGTTGGGCACGGCAGACTGCGACAGGCGGGATGCGACGCTGGAAAAGGCAGTCGACAGGGCGCGATCGCTATTGACTACGCCCAGGGCGTCCTCGGCGGTGCCCAGGGCCCGGGTCGCTTCCAGCGCCTGCACCCAGCGCTGCAGCTTGTCTTGCAGCTCCCGGCGCGAGTGCTCTCGCTGGGCCAGCCACATCAGGGCCCGCTGCCGCAGCGATGGCGTGGGACGTCGCCCGTGCATGACCCTTGAGCCTCGGTGCTTCAACAGGCGTGTTCAGCCTTGGGCCGGCGATCGGCAGCTGGTCCAAGGGCTTCAGATCCTCAGGCGGCAGCGCCCGTGGGCAGCAGCGGGATGCCCATGGCCTCACGCACCTTGTTCTCCACCTCAATGGCCACGTCGGCGTTCTCGCGCAGGAACTCGCGAGCGTTGTCCTTGCCTTGGCCGATCTTCTCGCCGTTGTAGGCGTACCAAGCGCCAGACTTCTCAAGCACCCGGGCGTTGACGCCCATGTCGATGATCTCGCCCTCGCGGCTGATGCCTTCACCGTACAGGATGTCGAACTCCGCCGTCTTGAAGGGCGGGCTGACCTTGTTCTTGACGACCTTGACCTTGGTCTCGCTGCCGATGACCTCCTCGCCCTTCTTGATGCTGCCGGTGCGCCGGATGTCCAGGCGTACCGAGGCGTAGAACTTCAGGGCGTTGCCACCGGTGGTGGTCTCGGGGCTGCCAAACATCACGCCGATCTTCATGCGGATCTGGTTGATGAAGATGACCATGCAGTTGGTCTTCTTGATGGTGGCGGTGAGCTTGCGCAGGGCCTGGCTCATCAGGCGGGCCTGCAGACCGGGCAGGGAGTCGCCCATCTCGCCTTCCAACTCGGCCTTGGGCGTGAGCGCAGCCACAGAGTCCACAACGATGAGGTCCACCGAGCCGGAGCGCACGAGGGCATCGACGATCTCCAGCGCCTGCTCGCCCGTGTCGGGCTGGGAGATCAGCAGTTCCTGCAGGTTGACGCCCAGTTTCTGCGCGTACTGCACGTCCAGGGCGTGCTCGGCGTCGATGAAGGCGCAGGTGCCCGCCTGCTTCTGCATCTCAGAGATGACCTGCAGCGTCAGCGTGGTCTTGCCCGAGGACTCCGGGCCGTAGATCTCGATCACGCGGCCCCGGGGCAGACCGCCCACGCCGAGCGCGATGTCCAGGCCCAGCGAGCCGGTGGAGACAACCTGAATGTCCGCGATGGCCTCGCCATCGCCCAGGCGCATGATGGTGCCCTTGCCGAACTGCTTCTCGATCTGGGCCAGCGCGGCCTGCAGGGCCTTGGCCTTTTCGGTGTTGAGTGCCTTGTTGGGTGCGTCCATGGGGTGCTCCTTGTGCTGCCTGTGGGTTCTGGGACTGATGTCTCGATGGGGATCAGTATCGCAGAAGCTGGATGTTTGTACAGTGCCATGAGCTTGGCTCCAGGCACCCTTTCGGGGGCCTCTTTGGGGGCTGGCGCGGGGCCGAGCTTTCAGGCCAGCGCGTCGGGGCGTTGCGGGCGCAGTGGCCTGGGTTTACCCGATGGCGGCTTGCCTAGAATCGACAAGGGAGCGAACATGGCCGACAACTTGAACGCCGAGGCGGCCACCAGGAGCCGACCGGCCCCCAGAGGAGACAGTGATGCGGATTCTGATCGCCGAGGATGACCAGGTGCTGGCTGACGGCCTGTTGCGCTCGTTGCGCGCTGCAGGTTATGCGGTAGACCAGGTGGCCAGCGGCACCGAGGCCGATGCGGCGCTCTCCTCCCACGAGTTTGATCTGCTGATCCTGGACCTGGGCCTGCCCAAGATGAACGGGCTGGATGTGCTCAAGCGCATGCGCTCCCGGGGGGCGACTTTTCCGGTGCTCATCCTCACCGCGGCCGACAGCGTGGACCAGCGCGTCAAGGGTCTGGACCTCGGGGCTGACGACTACATGGCCAAGCCCTTTTCCCTGCAGGAGTTGGAGGCGCGCGTGCGCGCGCTCACACGCCGGGGCCTGGGTACCGCCTCGGCGCTCATCAAGCACGGTCCGCTGACCTTCGATGCCACCGGACGCGTGGCCTACTTTGACGAAAAGATGATCGAGCTGTCAGCGCGTGAGCTCAGCCTGCTTGAAGTCCTGCTGCAGCGGGCCGGCCGCCTGGTCAGCAAGGACCAGTTGGTGGAGCGCCTGTGCGAGTGGGGCGAGGAGGTCTCGACCAACGCCATCGAGGTGTACATCCACCGCCTGCGCAAGAAGATCGAGCAAGGGCCCGTGCGCATCGCCACGGTGCGCGGGCTGGGCTACTGCCTCGAGAAGATTCCGGGTTGATGCGGCCGCACGCGCGGGTGAGTGCCGCGCAACAGCGTACGCTTCGGGACACAGTGGCAACCGCCACACCCTTGAACTGGCCGCTCGGGGCCCCTTGAACTGATGGCCTCTCCCAAGGAGCAGCGTTCCCTGTTCGGCGAGATCCTGGATTGGATGCTCGCGCCCCTGCTGCTGTTGTGGCCCATGAGCCTGGGTCTGACGGGCGTGGTGGCTCAGGAGATCGCCAACCGGCCTTACGACCGGGATCTGGGAGAGTCGGCCCAACTGCTGGCGCGGCAGGTACAAATCACCCCCGGGCGCACCAGTGGCGACATGGCCCGGGTGTCACTTCAGGCCGCCCGTGCGCTGGACCTGCTGCGCTTCGACGATACCGACAAGGTCTACTTCCAGGTCCTGGGCGTGCGGGGAGAGTTCCTGGCGGGGGACCGTGACCTGCCGGTGCCTGAGGCGCCCTACCCCGAGGCGGGGGAGATCCAGTTCCGCAGCGATCAGATGTTGGATGAGCCGGTGCGAGTGGCCACACTGATGCTGCCCATTCCTGGCGAGGCCGCCGCGCGCGGCGTGCTGGTGCAGTACGCCGAGACGCTGGGCAAGCGGTCGAGGTTGACCACCGAGATCATCAAGGGCGTGATCCTGCCGCAGTTCGTGATCCTGCCGTTGGCAGTGCTGCTGGTGTGGCTGGCGCTGGCCAAGGGCATCAAGCCGCTCAACGAATTGCAGCAGCGCATTCGTCAGCGCGAGAGTGGCGACTTGAGCCCCATCGACGGCCGAGAAGCGCCAGAGGAGGTGGCGCCGCTGGTGGCCTCCATCAACGACCTGCTGCAGCGACTGGACCAGTCGATGTCGGTGCAGAAGCACTTCCTGGCCGACGCCGCGCACCAGCTCAAGACCCCGCTTGCTGGATTACGGATGCAGGCCGAGCTGGCGGTACGCGAGATTGACGCCGGCCAGCGTGACCCGCAGGCCTTGAAGGCGGCACTGAACCAGATTTCACTGTCGAGTCAGCGGGCGGCACATTCCGTCAACCAGCTGCTCGCCATGGCGCGTGCCGAGGACCAGCAGCAGGCCTTGCGCACCGAGCCGGTGGACCTGGCACAGATCGTCCAGGAGGCCATGCTGGACCTCTTCACCAAGGCGCAAGACAAGGGCATCGATATCGGCTACGAAGGGGCCGACCCTGGCGCGGCCGCCACGATGGTGGGCCAACCGGTGCTGCTGGGAGAACTGGTGCGCAATCTGCTCGACAACGCTCTGCAGTACACCCCCGCAGGCGGATCGGTGACGGCGCGCGTGCTGCCCGACCCGTTTGGCCAGGTGCTGGTGCTGCAGGTGGAGGACTCCGGCCCGGGCATTCCCGAGGCCGAGCGTGAGCTGGTGTTCCAACCCTTCTACCGTGCCCTGGGCACGGGCGTGGATGGCACGGGCTTGGGCCTGGCTATCGTGCAGGAGATCGTCAAGGGCCACGACGCCGATATCTCGGTGACCGCGGCGCACCCCCGCGCTGCCACCCCCGGACAGAGCCCGGGGGCGTTGTTCACGGTACGCTTCCCGCTGCGACCGGTCGCCACGGGCAGCGCCTGAAGACGCTCAGCTCTGCATCAGCCGCCGGCTGCGGGCCACGGACATCAGGATGCCCAAGCCGAGCCCGAGCGTGACCATGGCCGTGCCCCCGTAGCTGACGAAGGGCAGCGGCACGCCCACCACGGGCAGGATGCCGCTGACCATGCCCATGTTGACGAAGGCGTAGGTGAACAGGCTGAGCGTGATGGAGCCTGCCAGCAAACGCGCAAACTGCGTCGGGGCCTCGGCGGCGATGGCCAGGCCGCGCAGGATGAGAAAGCCGAAGCCCGCCAGCAGCACCAGCACCCCGATCAGGCCGAACTCCTCGCACAGCGCAGCAAAGATGAAGTCGGTGGTGCGCTCCGGGATGAACTCCAGGTGCGTCTGCGTGCCCTGCATGAAGCCCTTGCCCGTCAGCCCCCCGGAGCCGATGGCGATCATGCCCTGGATGATGTGGAAGCCCTTGCCCAGCGGGTCCTTGGTCGGGTACAGCAAGGTGCACACCCGGTTCTGCTGGTACTCGTGCAGCACGGGCCAGCGCACGCCTTCCGCACAGATCATCGGCTCGCTCCACACCAGGGCCGCAATGCCCACCAGGCCGGCCACCAGAAATGGCAGGATCAGGCGCCAGCTCAGGCCCGCGAAGAAGATCACGTAGAACCCGGCCGCCAGGATCAGCAGCGAGGTGCCCAGGTCAGGCTGCTTCATCACCAGCAGCACCGGCACCATCAGCAGCGCGCCCGCCACCAGGAAGTCCGTTACCCGCAGCTGCCCTTCGCGCTTCTGGAACCACCACGCCAGCATCAGCGGCGTGGCGATCTTCAGGATCTCGCTGGGCTGGATCACCATGCCCACGTTGAGCCAGCGTGTGGCCCCTTTCTTCGTGATGCCGAACAGCGCCGTGGCCACCAGCAGGGCCACCCCGATGGCGTAGAGGGGCACTGCCAGGGCCATCAGCCGCTGTGGGGGCACCTGGGCCACGACAAACATCACCGCCAGCGCGATGAGCATGTTGCGACCATGATCCACGAAGCGGGTCCCGTGGTCGAAACCGGCCGAGTACATGGTGACCAGTCCAATGGCGGCCAGGATGGCGATGGCCAGGGACAACAGACCGTCAAATCCGCTGATGGCCGGCTGCAGACGCTTCCACAGCGGCGGGCGTTGGACAACGGTGTTCATGGTGCTGAAGCGGCGGCGGAGGCCGGCCCGGCGCCGGGCAAGGGCACGTCGGCAGCCCGGCGTGGCGTGCCGATGGGGGCGGCAGACCGTCCTTCCCGGGTGGCGGCGAGGTCTTGCTCGCTGGGGTACTGGCCCAGCAACAGGTAGTCAAAGACGCGGCGCGCCATCGGCGCCGCGGCCTCGGCGCCGAAGCCGGCGTTCTCCACCACCACGGCCAGCACGACGCTGGGTGCCTCGATCGGGGCGGCCGCGATGTAGAGCGAGTGGTCGCGCTTGTGCTCCTCCAGCTTGGCCGCGTTGTACTTCTCGTTTTGCCGGATGCCCACCGCCTGGGCGGTGCCGGTCTTGCCGCCGCTGGTGTAAGGCGCACCGGCAAACACCCGGGTGGAAGTGCCCTCCACCGTCACGCCGTACAGCGCCTTGCGCACGGCCTCCACATGCTCGGGCCTCAGGGGCAGGGGCTCCAGAGCCTCGCGCGGTACGGTGCGGCGCTCGCGGGTGACGGGGTCCTCCACTTCGCGCACCAGGCGGGGCTGGAAACGCTGGCCGCCGCTGACCAGCGTGGCCGTGGCGTTGGCCAGCTGCAGCATGGTGAAGTTGTTGTAGCCCTGGCCGATGCCCAGCGAGATGGTCTCCCCCGCGTACCAGCGCTGCTGCTCCGGGCGCTTGTAGTAACGCCGTTTCCACGCGGTGGAGGGCAGCACGCCCGTGACCTCGTTCTCCAGGTCGATGCCGGTACGCTGACCAAAGCCGTAGGGCGACAGCAGCTCGTGCATCAGATCCACGCCCATCTCGTTGGCCAGCGAGTAGTAGTAGACGTTGCTGGACTGGACGATGGAGCGGTACATGTCCACCGGGCCCAGGCCCTTGTCGCCATGGCTGCGGAAGACGTGGTTGCCGAACTGGAAGGTGCCGCCGTCCTGCACGATCTGGCTCGCGCTGCGCTTGCCCGAAGTGAGCGCGGCCATGGCCATGAAGGGCTTGAACGTGGAGCCGGGGGGGTAGGTGCCCCGCAACGCGCGGTTCAGCAGCGGCTTGTCGATGGACTCGTTGAGCTCGCGCCAGCTGTCCACGTCGATGCCGTCCACAAACAGGTTGGGGTCGAAGGTGGGCTTGCTGACGAAGGCGAGCACCTCACCCGTGCGCGGGTCCAGCGCCACGAGCGCGCCGCGGCGGGTGCCGAACATGTCTTCCACCAGCGCCTGCAGGCGGATGTCGACCGACAGCGTGATCTTGTGGCCCGGGGTGGGCGGGTGGCTGTTCAGGCGTCGCACGGCCCGGCCGGCGGCGCTGGTCTCGACTTCCTCGAAGCCCGTGGTGCCATGCAGGTCGGCCTCGTAGCGCTGTTCCAGCCCCAGCTTGCCGATGTACTCGGTGCCGCGGTAGTTGGCCACGCGTTCATCGGCCCAGTCCTCCATGGCCGTCTTCTCGGCCTGGTTGATGCGCCCGATGTAGCCCAGCAGGTGGCTGCCGGTCTCGCCCAGCGGGTAGTGGCGGAACAGCCGTGCCTTGATGTCCACACCGGGAAAGCGGAAGCGCTGCGCCGTGAAGCGGGCCACCTCGGCATCGGTCAGCTTGGTGCGGATGGGCAGCGACTCTGCGCCCTTGAGCTCCTCCCGCAGACGCTTGAAGCGACGGCGGTCGCGCGGCGTGATCTCCACCACCTGGGACAGCTCGTCGATGAGCGCCTCCAGGTCGGCGCTGCGGCGCGGGGTGACCTCCAGGGTGTAGGCCGAGTAGTTGGAGGCCAGCACCACGCCGTGGCGGTCGACGATGAGCCCTCGGTTGGGCACGATGGGCACCACGGCAATCCGGTTGGCCTCGGCTTGCAGGGCGAATTCGTCATGGCGGAAGACCTGCAGCCACACCAGCCGCGCCGCCAGCAGCGCAAAGCACAGCAGCACGAACGCCGCGGCCGCGATCAAGCGACCGCGGAAGTGGTGCAGGTCGCGCTCGAGGTTGCGGATCTCAGCCATGTCAGCGTGGCTCGGGCGTGGGGCGGGCGGGGCTCACAGCGGGCGGTGCTTGTCCGGGTCGGGCGGGCGGCGTTGCGGCGCCAACAGACACCAGGTGGCCAGCGGCCACAGCAGGGCGTTCAGCAGGGGCGAGAAGATCAGCCACCAGCCCGGGAACATACCGCCCACGGCCATGCGCACGCCCAGCGACACGAGCGTGGACAGCACGAACAGCGGCAGCACCTGCAGCATCTGCTCGGCCAGGCTAAACCACAGCATCCGCCGATGTACGGTGATGGCCGCAAAGCTCAGCAGGGTGTAGGCCAGGGCATGCTGACCCAGCAGCGCAGCTTCGTGCACGTCCATCAGCAGCCCGAACAGGAAGGCCAGGCCCACGCTGACCCGCCTGGGCTGGTGCACGTTCCAGAACACCAGCACCACGGCCAGCAGATCGGGCGCTGCCGCGTGCCGGCCCAGCGGCAACAGGTTGAACCCGAAGGCGAGCACCAGCGACAGCCCGATGAACAGCGGGTTCACTGGCAGCAGCAGCTGGTCGGAGCCGCGCGGCATGATCATCGCGAGGCTCCCTTGGCAGCGGCAGGAGCGGCCGGAGCGGCAGGAGCCGCGGAGAGCTGCGCAGGCACGGGCAGCTGCTGCCCGACAGGCTCCAGCACGAGCACGTGGCGCACACCGTCGGGCGAGGCGGCAGGCGTCAGGGCGATGCGCGCGAAGCCGGAGTCGGCCCGGCGCTCGACGGCCGTCACCTTGGCCACGGGCAGCCCCGGCGGGTACACGCCGTCCAGCCCGCTGGTGCTCAGGCTGTCTCCCGCCTGAACATCGGCATTGCCCGCCATGAAGCGCAACTCGAGCCCTGGGTTGGCCCCCCCGCCGGCACCGCCAAAGGCTGCGCTGCGCTGTTGGGTGCGGGTGTTGATGACGGGAATGGCCGCGTCGCGGTCGGTCAGCAGGGTGACCTCGGCCGTGAGGGGGTAGACGCGCGTCACCTGGCCCAGCACGCCGGCCTCGTTGACCACCGGGGCACCGCGAAGCACACCGTGGGTGGCGCCGCGATCGATGAACACCTTGCGCGAGTACGGGTCGGCCGCTTCGAACAGGATCTCCGCGGGCACCGACTTCACGCGCAACGCGGGGCGCAGCTCCAGCAGAGCCCGCAGTTGCTGGTTCTCGGCGGCCAGCTGGTCGGCCCGCAGCGCCCTGGCTGACTGCGCCACCATCGCGGCGCGGGCCGCGGACTCGGCCCGCTGCGCCTCGCGCAGCCCCTGCAGGTAGTCACCCCCGCCCTCCCAGGCCTCCACCGGCACGGCCAGCGTGCGCTGCACGGGCAGCAAGGCCGTGGCCAAAGTGGCCCGAAGAGGATCGACGATGCGCCAGCGCGCATCGGCCACCATCAGCAGCAGGGCGA
>Ga0315904_10013970_pt1 | contig 10022 bp, 18 predicted proteins | sample LakEriMetagenome_6_FD_203529 | JGI IMG/M metagenome (GOLD analysis project Ga0315904, IMG submission 203529) | Freshwater fungal communities from buoy surface, Lake Erie, Ohio, United States - Buoy 12 MA120 | ecosystem: Environmental > Aquatic > Freshwater > Lake | place: USA: Lake Erie, Ohio...
AATGCAGGCAAACCCTGTCCGGTCCTTTTAGCCCTGAAAGTTATTGCGGAGGAACACCTGGAGCAATCCAGGAAGCGCAGGTTCGAATCCTGCTCAGGGCTCTGGGATCGGCGGCGTGGCGCGAACACGACACCGGCCCGCTTCGAAGCGGTGGCTGACTTCCGTGAACTCGTGGGTTCAGCACGGCAGGTGAAAATCCTGTCCGATCCTTTGCCAGTCGTACGAGTGACGTACGAGGCGTTTCGGTTGATAGTCTTTTCCAGCGGAGGCGACAATGAGGTCCCAAAGTCTGTGGTTGGTGTTGTATTCGATTTGTTTGGTTCTTCTCGGCGGTGGCTATGCGGCGATCGCAGCAGCCGAGACGACCAAGTCGGCGACACAGTGCGTGTCCGGCCAGTGCTCACGTGCGATCTCTCGCACAGTGAAACCCCAAGTTCGGCAGTATCGTCCCTTAGTCGGACGCATCGTGCCTCGTCGATAGCGCGGTAGCCCTTTCCCGCGCTGCACGGTCGCGGGCTGCGTGATGTCCCCGCATCACGAAAGGCCCTCGGGGGGCGGTTCCCCAGCGATCGTTTTGTTTGTTGTGTGTTTGTTCTGGTTGTCATCTGAAAGGGTTCATGATGCCAAAGTTATCAGGGTTTACGCTCCAAGCCGGAAAGCTTTATGCGGTCGGCTCGGGCACGAAAAAGAAACCAGTCAAGACGTTCTATGACGTCGACATGGATCAGTGGTACATCCGATTTGGCGATGCACCTTGGAATCATCTCGGGGAGTTCATCGAGCAGAATCCCGGCATCGAGATCGACGAGGTCGACGCAGAGGGTCGGCAAGTCTCAAACGATGCTCCCGAGGTCGCTTGGCCTCCGGTGGCCACGGCTGCCGAAGTCGATGTGATGCCGACGGTTCAGTCGGCTGCGTCGGCACTTCCTGAACAACAACCAGCTTGGATGGAGTGATCACCGTGACAGCGCTCGAGCAACAATTCCTCCCCCTGTCTGGCGATGTGGCCGACGCGAATCGAGACATCGTCCGATTGGCTGCGGCACGGTCGGACTCGGGCCGCAAGGAATCGAGGCTGATCGTCGGCAAGCGACTGCAAGTCTTCACGGCGATCTCCCGAGCTGCTCGCGGACTCACGATGCGTGAGATGGCTGCGATCAGTGGCCGGGGAATCAACTGTTGGACACAACCTTTCTCGGACCTAAGGGCCTGGGGAATCATCGAGACGACGGAAGAACGACGAGACGGAGGCACTGTGCATCGTCTCAAGAAAACGATTGTGGTAAATGACAAGGGAGAATGGGCATAATGGCTTGGTATTCAATTGCAAATGAAGAAGTGAACCTGACTATTGAGAAGGTGATGAAGGAGAACCATGGGGATCTGCATGCAGCAGGCGTGACGATCACCGCACTGATCGCCAGGAGCGAAGAGGGGCCGGCGATCAAGGTGCGAGGCTCCGAGGCCGCTGGATGCATCCGGATCACCAAGCTAACCGAGAGGACCTGCGGGCTCGGCGACGCTCTGATGATCCTCGACGGCGAGTCGATGATGGCTTGGAGCAGCAAGCGACTCCAAGCGGTGATCGATCACGAGCTGCGGCACCTGATGCTCGCCAAGAACAAAAAGACGGGGCACATCCAACTTGACGACGAGGGTCGGCCCAAGCTCCGGATCCGGCCCCACGACTTCGAGTTCGGTTGGTTCGCCAGGACTGCCGAGCTCTACGGCGAAGAGTCCTACGAAGTCTCCCAGGCCCGGGAGATTGTGGCCGCTCAATTCGTCCAGGCTTTTCTTCCTGGCTTCGAGATCGATCCAGACCCCACCGGCCTGGGTGCGTTCCATAGCAAGCTCGATCCAGTACGAGCGATCGGTTCGAGAGTCAAGCATGTCAACCTGACGGTTACCAAGAAAGAAATCGCCGAGCGTGAGAAGCTCCAGTCGGAAAAGACCGACGACAATGAAGACTCGGACGACTTCGAGGACCAAGTAAACCTCGTTCGGGAGGCAGCATACGAGGCCCACCAGGAGCGCAAGGCACTTCGTCAGAAAGTCGCTTCTGATCGTCGCAAAGCAGTCCACGATGACGTCCGCCGTCAATCCACCGCAGCTCTCTCGGCCAAGGCCACCAAGCCCAAGCGAGCCAGCAAGAAAGCAGACACGGTGGCATCTTGAGCAGCGAACAACAACGCCAACACACTGATCTCGCACAAGCATTGCAGCAGATCAGTCGCGATTCACTGTTCGACCTTTGTCGCAACATGATTTTTGTAAAACACGACATCCGAGACATTGTTGTAATGATCTTCATCGTGTTCATTTTCTTAGTCATCAACTTGTTTCTCACTGTCTACTGCGCCGTTTCGGTGTACCAGATCAAGCACTCCACGACTCCGAGCAAGGCAGTGCAGATGGAGGCCAACCAGTGAGCCTCGATCAAAACAAAGGGCCGATCTACGGGGTTTTGCTTCCGGATGATCTTCCGCTCGGAAGCCGTGGATTTTCTCAGGCTGTTCCAAGTCGAGACGAACTAAATCTAGTTCGAAAGAGAGTAGGGGACCGGACTGTTGCAGCTCTGGAGGTTGCCCTCTCGCTCGTCGCGGCAATCGAGCGCAGCGGCTACGACATTTCACCCTGCATGACTTGCGGATCTTCGACCGTTTGCATTCCAGACGGCCTAGCTTTGTGCAAGCCATGCGCAGAAAAGGCAGGGATTTAGACATGAACCAGCTTTACACCAAATACCACGTGCGCACTCCCGACGAGCAGCCGCTCGACTCGGGGTGCTTCGTGCTCCGACCGTTCAACAGCGACGGAACCATTCGCGATCCAGCAGCGGTCGCAGCATTGAAGACCTACGCGAATTTCCTGCCAGCAGCTCAACGTGAGCTCCGGGCGGAGATCACCGATTGGGTCGACACCCCTGGCCTGAGTCAAGCGACGCGGGAGCTTAATGTGCCATCGGGCAATTTTGCGGAACGCTGGAACGATTTCTGTCGCAGCTTGCGAGAAAATCTAGGTTCGCGGGTCGAGCGGCTGCTCGTCGAGAATACTCATCAGAGCGTCGCCGTCGAAGCACCCCCACAGCCCTGTGATCAGATCGGAAAGTGGTCTCTTTCGACGGACGAAGAAACTTACCACGGCATGTTCGATTCGGAAGAGGAAGCCATTGCCGAAGGTAGGGCGACCGAAACAGGAAGCTTCCATGTCGGCAAATGCATCCGCCCAATCCAGCCTGAAATGTTGTTCGACGACATGGCAGTCGGCGATTTCATTGAGCGCGTTTGGGATCACGAAGACTACCTCGGCGACTGGGCCGAGGGTCAGGTCAGTCCTAATGTGGAGCAGGTGCGTGAGCTAGCCGAGCAAATCAGACCCGTCATTGCGGCGTGGTTGGATCGCCACAAGCTCCGTCCAACCTTTTTCATCATCGATCCAAAGACCGTGCGTCGGATCGCGAATCTTCCACCCGATGATTCCGGCTGTTTTCACGACGACCGGAATCTCGATTAGTCACTGATTGTAACCATCGAAAGGGCATAAACGATGTACAACGAACTAGAACTTTCCGGCATGGACTCCGACGACGACAGCTTCGACAACGACAAACACGACTGGCAAGACGACCTCGTCGGCGAAGGGCTCCCGACGCCTAGCGCCGAAGGCATCTTGCTGGCCTGCGTGTCGCTCGTGGCTCTGTTGTGCGCCTGCGTGCTTGTGAGCTTTGAGCTCTGGAGGATCCTGACGAATGGATAGCTCCGGGACTGGGACCGTCTACCGAATCGCCAAGTGGACTGAGACATTCGAGAGAGCGGAATCTCGCAAGCTAAAGCAGCTCACTTGGATCGCCATGCCTGTCGGCTTTTCGTCGACCGGCTATCAAGCCATGCTGGAGGACTTTGACGCCGAACGAGCTCCAGCGATCTATGGCGCGTGGTGCGCCCTTTGTGCCTATGCTGCCTCCTGCCATGTCAGGGGGACGCTGGGGAATAGTCGGGGGATTCCCCTGAAGATCTCCCACGTTGCCAGGATCACTGGTTTTGCCGAGTCCGTTTTCCGGGACTTGTTCGCTTGGGCCTCACGTGAGGACATCGGATGGCTTGAGGCCGTCCCAGCGGGTGAGATCGCTCAGGAGATCGCGGACCAAGCGGAAAAACACAGGGATTCCAGTACGCCGGGGGAATCCCCCGACAATCCCCCGACGCCTCAGGGGAATCCCCCGAGCACACGACCGGACCGTACCGAACAGGACAGGACAGGACCTGACCTAACCGGACCAGACAAGACCCGTCGTTCGAACGATTGGACGTCGGCGGGATTGGAATTTCGGGAATCGGTTCGGGAGACCGCAGCGAGCATGAGCGAAATGCAAGCTCGCGGGATCCGGCTGGGCCTGAGTCGCGACGAGATCTGGCGGATCGCTTGGGTCGGCACCGACTTTGACAAGGCAGGCCTGCTGGACGCATTGGCACGTTGCCGAGAGCACCAGGTCGACAAACCCAAAGGCTACCTCGGCATGGTGATGGTTCGCATGTGCCAAGCCAGGGGCGAAAGCTGGGACGAGCTCAAACTGCAAGTCCCACCCCCCCCCCCCCCACCACCCAAACCCGGTTCGAATGTCGGACCGCAGATGGCCGCCGAGGTCGCTTAACTTTTCACCCCCCATGGAGGCATGATGCCAGCCAAAAAGACCAGCCCAAAACCGAACAGCCTCCTGGAGGAAGCTCGCCAGTCGGCGACAGAGTACCAACGAAAAAAGGGCATGCAGACCTGGTTTCAGGTCCTCGAAGCCAACGAGCCGAAAAAGGCCGCAGAGCTCAAGACGCTGTGCATCGACTGGCACAAGGGCGGTGAGTCGCGAGACCTGTTCCCGGGCAAAGCGGACCTTCTCCGATTCGTGAATGCGAGAGTCTGTAAGGTGGGTCGATTCGGTTTCGACACATGGATGAACGAGGTCGCTTCATGAGCCTCAAAAAACAGATCAAAGCTTGGACCCGCAACGAGGCGACCGAGTCCCAAGAGCTCTTGACCGCCAGAGCACAGCTCAAGCAGCTTGAGGTCGCGCTCAAGCGAGAGCGGTCGGCACGAGAGCTGCTCGAGCAGACCCTCGATCGACTCCGATCCTCGTCGGTGAAACTGAACCTGACGCGCAAGGCCAAAAGCTCCAAGGGCGGTGTCACCCTGCGAGTGATCGTCCCGGATTCGCATGGATGCTTTGTCGATCAGTCGGCAGCGTCTGCGATGCTTGCGGACATTGCGATGCTCAAGCCTAGTTCGATCATTCTCCTGGGTGATCATCTCGACTGCGGTGGCTTTCTGGCCGAGCACCACACCTGGGGCTATGTGGCCGAAACTGACTACACATTCGAGGACGACTGCCAGGCCACGAATCAGTTCCTCGATGCGCTGCAGTCGGCAGCACCACAAGCGACCATTGAGTACCTCGAGGGAAACCACGAGCGACGCATCGAGAAGTGGATCGTCACTGACGCACTGCGAACGGGCAAAGGATCCCGAGGCGACGTCAAGATGCTTAACGCATTGTTTTCGACCGAGACGGTGTTGCAGCTCGACAAGCGTAAGATCCCCATCTACAAGCAAGGCCAGTGGTACGACGGGTGCCATGTGCCCGGAACGATCCTGCGGGACAATTGCTACTTCACCCATGGCCAGTTCACGAGCAAGGCCGCAGCGGCCGCGCACCTTGCCAAGTACAACAGCAACATCTGGTTCGGCCATACCCACCGGATGGACATGGCGACCAAGCGGACCGTCGCCTCGGGCCCGATCGGAGCTTGGAACCCCGGTTGCTTGTGCCAGCTCCAGCCTTATTGGATGCATCAAAATCTCACGGACTGGGTCAACGGTTACGGGATCCAGTTGGTGCAGAAGGGACTCGGGCATCTCAATTTGCAGATCCCGATCATCGACGGCGTGTCATACCTATCACCGCTGATCCGCAGGGGAGCAGCGTAAGGATTTTGGGATGGTTTTTCTTAGGAGGATGAGAGTATGAAGGATGTCAAATGGCGGGTAATCAGTCCAGCAAAACACTTCGACCCGAAGGTCGTTGCCGAAGTATTGAGGGATCAAGTCGACATGCTGGTCGCAGGGATGCAGTACACGATTGACGGATCGCTAGTGGAGATTGGTTCGATCGACAGACCACCGGACCTGTCACAGACAGCCGCTCGAACAGTCGGCAAAGCAATCTATCAGATGATTCATAAAGGTGAACTCGTCAAGCCACCGCATCCCGAACCAACTTTTAAGGAATATCTGACAGTTGCTGTCGAGCCAGAACCAGTTATCAAGGATTCCTTAACAACCGAGGGAATCCCTGACACTTACGAGAGAGTCCAGCAAATTGTTGTTGTGACTGACGACAGCGGAGACGAGGCCTTGTATCTTGATGGCGTGCTGAAAGCATGGGATTCGACGATTTGCGCATGCGACATTGCTGCGATCGCTGGAAATGCAATCGTTACGGTTTCCCACACAAACGCGGGGCGAACGCTTTTGGACTGGCCAAAGAAGCTAAGCGATGTCTTTGCATCCAACTCTCCGGAAATTCCGGACAGTTCGAACCCTTCGGAAGCTCCGAACAGTTCGATCGACAACCATTCTGCTGACGCCAACAAGATGGTCATGGACGGACCAACGGAAACACAGCAAAAGCTAGATGTTCCCGAAACAGATTTCGCGAACATGCAGAACGAAAAGATCACGATCGGATACACGGTTGCTAATGCGTACGAGGCGGACGAGGAGCCGATTACCGAGCCAATCCAACGCAAGCGAGTCCTGTACATTGCTGGGCCGATGCGAGGTATCGCGTGGTTCAACTACCCGCTGTTTGATCGCGTCGCCAAGGAGCTGCGTGACGCCGGCAACGAAGTCATCAGCCCAGCGGACGAGGATCGCAAGGTAGGTTTCGATCCGTTTGCGAATCCAGCGTATCGGATCGCTGACGCCTGCACGTTTCCGTCCGAAGCTAGCTTTGAAAGCTTTGACAAGACCGTGCGTCGCTGCTTTGAGGCAGTCCTGCGGTGCGATGAGATTGTCCTGCTTCCAGGCTGGGAGGCAAGCAGCGGAGCACTAGCCGAGCTTACCTTGGCCATGTGGCTCGGCAAGCGGGTGCGAGACGTTCGAATCGACGACCAAGATCGGATCACCTATCTTGGCCAGTGGATGGGGCTCACAGGCCTGGCCATGCAGCTAAGCGACTATCACCTAGAGGTCGAAGTCCCATACCCTACCGGTCTCGCCGAGCAAGACGACGAGGACGGCGAGGACATCCTCGACAAAGCGGCGAGGATCACGCGGGGCGATCGCCAAGCGTCCTACGGGCCACCTGATCAGGACTTCCGCCGGACCGCAGGCATGTGGTCGGCTCTGTTCGAGGTCAAGCTTAGGGATGGCGTCACGTTCGAGCCTCGCGACGTAGCATTGGCCATGATCCTGTTGAAGTGCTCACGCGAGAGCCACCAGCGGAAAAAAGACAACTGGGTCGACATCGCCGGTTACTCTCGCTGCGGGAGCCAGTGCAACTGATGAACGACCCAAAGATAGACGACAATCCATTGAGCGTCGATCAAGCAATAGACTTGATCGGCAAATGGGAGACGCATCCCGGTCTGCTGCTGGCCATCTTCGACGCAGCCCGAAAGCTTCGCGACGAAGTCGAGCTTCTGCGTGACGTCAGGAGCGCCCAGCATCAACAAATCCTGGAAATGGGGCAAATGATTTCGAACCATTGCACTCGGAACGGAGCCCTACAGACCGAGCTCGACCAGCTCCGGGCCGTCGTGGCCCAGAACAACCAGAGCATCGCAGCCATCCTGTCGAGATGGATCAAACCTAGCACGAATTGAGGCAACCCATGTTCAAACTACTCGGACTGCTGCTCGGCGGCGGAGCGATCCCCCGCGAAGCAGCTCGGGCCCGGAGCAACAACGGATGCTGGCCGGAGTTGCTTCAAATTTTGATCAGTATCATGGTGGGCGTGCTTGTGGCGCTCGCTGTACTAGCTTGTGAGTGGATGTTATGACAACGACCACCAAAACCGATGACAAAGACACCCAAGCCTTTGCCTGTCTTGGCGAGTTTGTCGCGTGGTGGGAGGCTTTCAAGGCTTCGCACTGCGAGGGCATGTATACGGATTGGTCTTGCGATGCGGACCTAGTTGTCAGATTTATGTTCCGAAAAGGATGCACGATTTTCAACTACAAGCTTGACCTGAAAGATCGATACATCCCCAAAGCAATGTTCGAGCTGCGGGTCGGCTTGCTCAAATTGCAGGCGGTACCAACCATCACGAAACCCAACGATAGCGAGTCTTAGCCAATGACCAACAACGAGCAGGAATTGAAACGAGCGGCGATGTATCGCAGTCGCATGAGCGCTTTCTACGGGATGGCCATAATGTACGACGAGGCTTTTATGCGCGACAGCAACGCACAACCGCCGCCACCGGTCAAGCCATGCCTGCGATGCGGAAAGCTGAAACAGCATAACAATGCCTTTTGCTCTGCGGATTGCTGTCGAGCCTGGAAACGAAAACCCAGCGATAGCGAGTCTTAGCCAATGACCGAGCCACAGCTCGACGCGAATCCAGACTGTTCTAGGTTCAAAGATTTGGACATCTTGATCAGGCTCAAAATCATGGAGTCGTTTGGAGTACCAGTATCTTTCCTGGGTAACCAACCCAACTACTCGTCGGCACGCCTCGACTCGTGGGATTGGGGGAGCACCCTGCCAATCCTAAAACCCAACGATAGCGAGTCTTAGCAAGACTCGCACAAGCCAGAAATCGCTAGGCTTTTCTTGCCTGTGGTCCTAGTTGTGGTCCTGGTATCTTCACGCCAGAAAAAAAGCATTGCGAAAAATCTCCCTTTTGCTGATTTAGTGCATTGCATTTAATCTTCCAGGCCGATACAATCACCTGCACAAGCGACGCACAGTGCGACGCAGGGAACAGTGACACGAAAGGGCAGACAGATGAAAAGTTATACACTCGAGATGGCCGACGGATCAGGACTCAGCGAAGGTCATTTCAACAGTGACAAAGACGCGGTGGCATGGGCAGTTTCGGTCTTGGAGCAACGCGGCAATGACGCTGCTGAGTTGGTCACAGGCGATTGGGAGAGCCGTAACCCGGACAGCCTCCGCAAGCTGTTTTGGGCCGACGAAGAATCCGCCCAAGACGACACCGGCGCGAATGCTATCGCGCATTTGGTCAAAGACGATACGATGAACGCAACGGCAACAGTAACAAACACTCGTGACACGCTGGCCCGTTGGGGCAGCGTAATAAAGTGCGATGTCGAGCATGAGCTGGAATTGCTGGCCGAAGAGTTGAGCTCGGCTTTTCCCGACGATCACGCGATTTCCTTGCGGGTGGAAGTGATTAAAGCCGATTTTCTGCGCAATCTCCATAGCTTGGTTGCCGAGCTGACCAATCGAGAGCTGGAAACCCTGCCGGAATAGCTAACCAGCCGTTTCCGGGATCGGCTCCGGTTTTTGAATCAAAGACAGAGGGCAAATGACATGACGACACCAGCACCAGAAATCACACGACAAGCACTCGACTCGGGCAAGATCACCCACACAGGATGGACGCCAAGCCGCGACATAGCTGACCAATGCGGGGTCAATGTTGTAGATTATTTTGACGCCAGCGGCAAATACCTTGGGCCAGACGAAAACGGACTTGCTCCGACGTTTGCCCAGGTCCCAGCCGAACCGTTTGCCGTCCAATGGGAATTCATGGGCCGAGCGACGCAACAACACTTCGATGCGGCCCAGGCAGTGGCCGACGCGATGGAGATCCACGGGACGACTGACACGAGCAAAGAGGTCGTCGCCAAGGCTTGCGAGATCCTTGGCAGAGACTGGGATTCCAAGTCCGTCCTTGCCATGATCGAAAATTGCACCTTCGCGAGAATCGATCAAGAGGCGTCGGCGGATGCCTAAGAACACCGAACCACCCAAGCGTCCACGAGGCAGGCCGGTAACCGGTC
>Ga0315904_10013974_pt1 | contig 10020 bp, 24 predicted proteins | sample LakEriMetagenome_6_FD_203529 | JGI IMG/M metagenome (GOLD analysis project Ga0315904, IMG submission 203529) | Freshwater fungal communities from buoy surface, Lake Erie, Ohio, United States - Buoy 12 MA120 | ecosystem: Environmental > Aquatic > Freshwater > Lake | place: USA: Lake Erie, Ohio...
GAATTTTCTGTATATTTACTTGGTTCAGCTTTAACTCCGTCAAATATGTTATTACCAATGTAATTCAATAAAGAATCAATTTCTTCTGGTGTATAATTTGGTTTACCCTTTTCATCCTTGGCTACTGTTGTACTGTTAATATATAAAGTCAGATTTGCTCTTAATTTATCACTTTCAGTAACTACTACATCATCACCCATAACAAATGGAGTAGACTTTTCATTTTCACTTACTACTTCAGTTACAATAGCACCATCACTCAATACTTCTATATCTCTCAAAGCAGCTTTACCAAACGCAGCAATATTTGGCTTTTCACCTTGCCAATAATAATATGCTTCAGATGGTAAATAATTTGTTAGTTTACTTGGATTTTGTAATAATTCTTGTTCAATCTCTTTTCTTTCTGGTTGGTCATATCTACTAATATAGTCATAGTATTCTCTATCAAATCTTTCCATTATAGTATCTATCAATGTACTATCAGCTACAAAGATTTTACCCGTTGGTTTAACTCTGTATAAGTAACCTTTATCAACAAATCTACTACGGGGAATTAAACTACTATATACACAATTCAATCTACTAGGAGCATTTGGAGCAATTTCTTTTCTTTCTTGTTCCAATGCTAATTCGCCCATTTTACTAGCTAAATAATGTTTACCACTACGTGGTTCTTTTGGTATTTCTATTGCATCACCCACATTCATTTTACGCACACTACGATGATACAATGGAGTATTTGTGTTTATTTCACTAAGCAATTGTTCTAAAAATAAATGGGTTAATTTGATCATAGGTTTATAAAGTATTTGCCATTGGGACCACTATATTTGAATCGGGTAATTGGTAGAGCTATATTTAGGTTTTCACGTATGTGTGGAAAAGTGCCTTTTTGTACATAAGCAAGTGTTGCGTGTGCATTGTATGTAGGATATTTATCTTCGTTTTTATATCCGTCACATCGTCTTCTTAATTCCATTAGTGTTTCATTTGGTTCAACTTCAAATTTAACCACATCAAATAGTTCGTTTTGAAACAAGTTGAGAGCTCTTAACTTAATGTTAAATGGTTCTATACCGTTTAGAATTCTAGCCACATCAACTTTCATCAAATCTGGTGAAAACCCATACTTCAATGTACAGTGAAAATCTTGATCTGTATGTCCATAACTGGGATCGTTTGGATCTGTGTATAAGTTTTTTGTAGGAATTAATCTTTTAGCTAGATTAACCATTTTATAACCATAATCTATGGGGGGTAATGCCATCAAACAACCATATTCGTGTATTCTATTTTCTGTCAGTATACTCATATCTTATAAATATATCACAACTAAAGATACAAATCAAGAAAAGACTTGACTTTGTTTGGGGTAACTGTTAGTATACCATTATATGACTATTGATAAAACTTATAAACTAACAATCAAAGATACAGTATTCAATTTAACCGAAGAAGAAGTTTCAACGTTGTATGAAACTTGTCGTAAAGCACTGAATATCAGCATTACTGGCACAAATCCAGTAAAACCATTTGATAATCCTATTGCGCCAACATATCCTACTTGGCCTGTTTATCCAGGCACAGGCACAAATCCTATTTGGCTACCTTATGTAACTAGTAATGGTATAGGCACATATAATGTTGTGGATAGTAATTTTAAGACTACTTGTCGTACAGTTCCAGTTACTATGGTCAGTTCATATAGGGATTTAAACTTTGTTGATCCTACCCCAAACAAAGTTAGTTAAATACAAATAGTCTTATACTATTTATATAATATGCCTACTTTTGTACCAAGATATACTTCAATGGGTTATGTGGTTTGGTTAAACGGTGAAATTGGACCGATCCTAACGGGGTATGAAGTTAATGTAATTGTAAATTGGTTGAATAACACCCGATTAACAATAAATTCGTATTCACTGTTTTCATACGAAATTCGTATAAATGAAAAATTTGAGGAAGTTTATCAAATACAAGATGGTGGTAAACCAATTGGAGATGCTGTAACCGATAAACGTGATGTAGTTGCAATTGTAACTTGGTTAAATAGTTGTATATCCGAGTTAAAACATATACTAGAAATTAATTTTTACGAACCTATCATAGGTGATGATCCTACAGATGCAGAAATTCGTTCTTATATGAAATATGAAAACATGGGATATTATGATGCGTTAGAATCTATGAGAAAGAAACGATACAAAAAATTATGAGCAAACTCATTTATATTGAAAAGTTAGCAGAAGTAAAAGGTGGATTACCCGCTAGAAGTATGGACGAACATATTATGGGTGAATCCAACAACAATGGTGAATTCAGCATACCAATTGAATATAATGTAGAGGGTTATCTACTATATGAAATTGAAGTAGGTAAGAATGTGTTTATTGATAGAATCAAACGTAATGGTGTAGAAGTACGTGGTGTGTTTACTACATCCAGAGTAACAGAAGTGGGTGACAAGTATTTTAAAACACAAAATAGTGTTTATCAATATAAATTTCTATGAGTTTTGTAAAAATTTCACAATTACCAGATGGACCGTGGCGTGAATATGCGTTAGAAGCACAACGTCGTGGAATTGAAAAGATTGGTGATTGTCAATTACGTGGCACTGATGTAATCTTAATTGGTGCTATTGATATGATCCGGGAGTTGACTGAAAGGTTAACAAAGTTAGAAACTAAAAAAGATAAAGAGGGGGTATGAATGTTACCGCTGTTATAAATGTTCCTAATGTTGAACAAACTAGTATTTGGAAAGGATACTTTGAAGCTCATTTTATGAGCGGTAAAGAGATAGATGTTAAGTATCCTATTTTAAATAATAAGTGGAAGTATTCACATACAAAATATCCAACAGATAATATCATCTATGATGGATATTATTATGCATATGAAAAAGACATTGGCATAGGAATAATGATTGACCCGTGGTTTAGAGAATTTAAGACTCATATTGCAATTATAGATTCACATTATGGTTTCAAACGCTTTATGGGGTATCATACAACGGTGGAAGGTAATTCAGTATTATTGAAAATATATAAAATAAATTGATATGAATAACCATATATTGACTATACAAGAGATACAAGATGCAGGTTTTATACATACTCCATTTGTTGCTTTTGCATATAACAAGGACACTGATGCTGTTGGTGTTGATGATAAATGTGTTCCAAATTTTACTTTAACATATTTGTTGGGTGAAGAAAAGGAATGGGATATTAAACTACGAGACATCAATGGTGTAAAACAAAGAGCCATTGCTCAAATGAAAAAACTTGGTATACGATGGGTATATAGTGTATATTACGGAGAAATATACATTCCAAAAGACAATACAGGTGGTGATAGATATCATCATATATTTGCTAGAGCAAAAGTTAAATACAATTGATATGAATGAAGAAAAGCTTGATATAAAAGACAGTAATCGTACATATTACTATAACATATATGGTAAGATGGAACCAGACTATGAAAGTATGGCGGCTTATCTATTGGATGAAGGTATATTGTTTGTAAGTTCAGCAATCAGTAAACACAATGGTAAAGATTGTTTGGCATTGTATGTATTAATTAATGATTATTTTGTTCCCGCTTCAGATTCTGAGGCGGTGACATATGATGAATTGCCAAAGTTGTATGAGATGTATAAAGAACGCAAGTATGATGGTGTATCTCAATTTGTAGCAGATAAACGAGGTATTCCAAACATTTACTGGAAGAATGAAGGCAGTTCTTTTAGAACCCGGATGAAAGAAAAAAATTGATTTAATATTATATAGATTATATTTATACTTATATGACCAAAAGTGAACTTAAAGAACTAATCAAAGAAGTAATTTCTGAAATGCCATCAACAAATGAAGGATATGTTACTGATAGTGGTAAGAAAGCAGCTAAAGAACGAATTGTTAAATTGAAAGCTGAATATGACCGAATCAATAAGTTGAAGGATAGTTCTGATTATTTAGATACAAACGATCCTCAAGCTAGAAACTTTCACAATAAAAGATTGAAGGAAATACCCAAGGAAATTTCCAAAATCCGTCAAAAGATACTGGATATTTAACATATGATGTTGAGAGAATTAAAAGAAATCATTAAAGATTTACCTGATGACACTCTAATTGAAGTATTAAAAAGTGATGGTAATACTGAATATGTTATGAATATATGGGTTGATATTATTGATAATGAAAAGGTTGTTGTAATTGTTCCAAACTGATATAATTAAATTTATATAATTAATGAAAAGCTAACGGATTAATTTTCGTTAGCTTTTTGTTTGACTTGTTATAAAGTGTGTGGTAGACTGATTAAGTAAAGTGAAAAACAAATAAAAAACAAATAAAAATTATATGCCTACTGGTTATACCGAAGACATTTACGAGGGTAAGGATGTTTCATTCAGTGATTTTGCATTGAAGTGTGCAAGGGCTTTTGGTGCTTGTATTGAACAACGTGATGATGATCCTAATGATAAGCCCAAGTTGATTGAGAAGAACAATGATGATTCTTATCATATTAAACGAATTAATGAAGCCAAGAAGTGGAAAAAGCCTACCAAGGTTGAATTTGATGCTTATGTGAAGAAGCAGATTGCTTATTACAATGAGAAGATTGATAAGCAAAATAAGTTGAAGGCTTCTTATCAACGGATGTTGGATAAAGCGAATGCTTGGACTCCTCCTACAAAGGAACACGAAGGTTTAAAGAAGTTTATGATTGAACAATTGAATTCAAGTATAGAGTTTGATTGTGGATTTGAATATTATCAACGGGAACTGAATAATATTAAACAATTGACATATAATCAATATGTTAAGGATATGCGTGATTCAAACAAGAGGGATATTGAATATCATACGAATGAATTGAAGAAGGAGAATGAACGGATTGATAATCGTAATGCTTGGATTAGTGCGTTGTATAAGAGTTTGGAGAATTGAATATGAAGAGTTCATTTAGTATTACTGAGATTAAGGATGACCGAGTTGTTATTTTGGATAACAATTTGGGTGGTAGAAGTGTAACCAATGATGCTGAGAATGTTGTAGAATATTTGTATAATTTGTATGGTAACCGCCGTATATTCTATATAGACAGCGAAGGCATTTTGGATGAACTAAGGCACAACAATGGTAATTTTGTTGGCTTTGGAAGCTAAAACTGCTTGACTTTGTTTAAACTGCGTGGTAACATCATTTTGTGATAAGGAACAAAGGAAAACATTTATACAAAGTTATCCCAATGTGGATGAACCGAGAAAATGTAGAGTCTGATCAAGAGATTGAACCTAGTGTAAAACAAAATCCGTGGATTTTACAAAATGTAAAATGGGATTTTAGTCTATCAATGCCACGATGGATGTGGTTATTGATTGGGTTAATTGGACTGGTTCTTATTTTTATTTAATAAAACATATGAAGAATTATAATAATAAAGGTTTTACAATTATTGAGTTGTTGGTTTTACTTGCGATTGCAGCAATTGTATTATCAATGGTGGCTGCTTTTACGAATATCTTCAAATTTTTGTTTTGGGTATTAGTTTATTTTAGTATACCCGGCATTATTTTTGGAGTAATTCTAAAGTTGAATCAGAAATATAGATGGGTTGTAAAAGGAAATTATGGCCGATATATTGCCAACTTTATTGATAGTAATTATATGGATGATGATATAGTTACTATTAATTTGTATGCATACTTTTTTCTTTGGCCATTTTATATTCCGTGTTTTATTGCTTGGGTTGGTGGTAAAGAACTATATCATAGATATATTAAGACTATGATCTACAATGTGTCTAAGAAGAAGGGTGGATTTTTCAGTATTCCAACATTTGGTGATGCTGATAAGAAGTAAGTTAATATGAATAACAAAGAAAAAGATAATATGAATAACAAAGAAAAAGATATCGTGTCGTTATTTAACGAATTAATGTCAATGTTTAATGAGTTATTGTCTGAGAATATTGAACTAAAGAAGCTTATTAAGCGTTATAGAAATGATCCAAATGCAAAGTTTGAACCTACAGAAGAAGAGTTGAATAGTCTTTTTATGGATAAACAGGTTGATCCTGACGAACAAGATATGTATTTAAATCCAGAAAAGCATACTGGTGGTGATAAGACTAAAAAGGATATTGAATTTGAAGCAGAAAAATTGGTAAAGAGTGTCAAAGATTATGCTGATAGTATACAAAACAAAAACGAATCAGATTTTAAATACTTTTGTGCTTCCACTGGTAAATGGAATGACATAGAACTGATGAAACAAGACCCAGAAATTCTGGCTCTTAAAGACACAAAACCAAAGTTGAAGTCATTGAAACAACATAATGATAGTAAATTAACAAATGTGTTTGGTGTAAATTCTAAAAATAGTGGATTTGCGTGTCCAATTTGCACTAGTGAACTGATTTATACTAATCCTAATTTGATGTTAACCAGTCATCCTCCTAAACAAGAAGTTCGTTGTAGCAATTGTAATCACATTGATTATGTTTATTGAAATTTTCCGCTTGACTTTTTTTAACCCCGGTGGTAAAGTGGTTGAGTAATAGGAAACATCTAAAAAATTAAAAATTATGGGTTGTGACATTCATCTTTATATTGAGTATAAGAGCAAAAAGGTTGAATTTGACGGATACAAAGATAGATGGCATAGTTTTGGTAAAAGTATCAAGCCCGGGCGTAATTACGCAATGTTTGCTTTGATGGCAAATGTCCGTAATTATTATAGTGATGGTAAGTTGCCTGTCTTGGTTGAACCCCGTGGAATTCCAGAGGATGTTGGTTATATTGCAAAAGATGATAACCGAATGTATATCTGTGAAGATGAAGGTGAGAATTATACAACTATGGAACGAGCTAAGAAGTGGGTTGAGTCAGGTATTAGCAAGTTCATAGATAATCAGGAAGGAAAACCTACTTGGGTTACTCAGCCTGATTGGCATAGTCATAGTTGGTTGACTACCAGTGAGTTTGAGACTGTTCTTAACAAGTATCTTGAATTGGAAGATGGGTGGCATAAACGACGTGTTGATGAACATAACAAGATGGTTGAAGAACACAATATTCAACCTAGTAGTTGGGCATATGCTCCTCCTGCTATGAATGATGAACCAGAGTATCAAGTTGTATTGGCTAGTATGAAGCGTTTTGAGGAACTTGGATATGATGCTCGTATTGTGTTTTGGTTTGACAATTAAGTTATGAAGTATAAGATTCCTAAGTGTTACTGGTGGTATTTTCCAGATGAATATATTAAAGTCTCTACCAGTAGAGAACCTACATATTTTCGTAGATTTGTGATGTGGTTGTTTCATAATGCGGAATTTGTTATTGAATACAAGGAAGTTGACATTTAAGAATAGTTTCTATGACTGATACAAATATTGAACATAGATTAGATACACTATTAAAGAGTGGTAAGCCAATGGTTATTGCTGGTAGTTTTAATGATATAACTGAATTGACGGAACAACAGATTAGGCATTTTAAAACTGCTGAATATCTTTGGCATTTGCATCCACATAATAAAGAAGATAAGTATAAAGGAATGCATATGGGAGTATTACTGGATGAAAATCTAAATTATGTTCATATGGTATTTGGTTCTATAGATTTTGTTAATCAAGTAAGTGACGGAAAAAGATTGATATGAAAGAAGGTGATAAGTTTATTCATACTGATAGATTTGGCAATAAGCATGAATTGACATATAGTGGAACCCGCCGTGAAATCAAGGGGTGTGAATTTGAGTTTTTTTATGAAACTGGCAAGGAAGGATGTTGTTTCTTTACAGATAGTGAAGTAGCTAAGATGGAGAAAATTTAGGGTTGACTTTCTATAATTCCCGTGGTATAGTTTGGTTATGAACATTGAAGACAAACGGTATGAAAGGATAGTTGAGTTGTTGAAGGTGTGTCAATCTGTTATTTGGAAAAATGTATTGTATGTTAACGGAGAACATTTTGAATTGGTTCAAGAGATTGAGCAAGAATTGAATAAATTGAAAAAGAATTGATATGAATACACGACAAAAATTTATAGCAAGTTGCCACAATCCATATTATGGAAATTTTGCTACCCGAGAAGAAGTAAAAGAAGCTAAACAATTAGCAAAAGGAAAATACTGGCATGAATCTGGAGACGCACATTATTGTTCTTTTTCTCCCGGTGGAATCAGAAGATTTTTTGCGTATGATGGAACTTTTCATAACAATTCAGATTTACAGAATAATGTTTATGGGTTTCTCAATAAATTAAGACAAGCAAAAGCCAAGAGATGTGCGAAATTGTGGTCTATTGGATTCTGCAAAGAAGCAAAATTACTTGAAAGTTTAGAATAAGTTATGGAAAAATTTGATGAAGCGTTGGATGCTGCGAAGTTGCGTGTTATGGGATTGCGTTCAGATAATATCACAAGAACACAGCTTGCGTTGGAAGAAATTATTCACGCAATTGAATTACTATCAGATGAAGTGGCAAGGTTGAAGGAATCTAAAGAAAAAGATTGATATGAATGAAACAACAGATTCTTTACCGGAGAAGGAAACTATTAGGCATCATTTGAGAAAATGGTATTATGGATTTTTATTCCGGGTATATTTGTATATTTGGTGTAGATATTGTTACAGCTATATAATGAAATTGATGCATAAGTTTAATTTACATTATACAACCGTAGTTGAACCATATCAAAAAGTAGAGGTTGATGCAACTTTTGGAGATGTAAAAGGTAGAAAACAACATTTGTGGTGTCAATGGTGCGGACTAAGAGGAGATGTAATAAAATTTGATAAAATAAAAGATTGATATGATAAACTCAGATGTATATGAAATTTATATGAAAGTTTTGGAAAAAACCAAAATTTCCATATTTTTTGATAAAGAAGATATTATTGAACACGGATTTAAGTATGTCACCAGTAATACAGAAATTATCGGTGATAAGTCTTATCTATGTCAGCGTATAAAATTGATTCCTATTACAAAACGAGTAGAGTTTATGCGAAAATATGATGATGATAAAATAGCAGATGTCATAAGAAAACTTGGATATACGCATATTAAAAGTGTAGAATTGCATAGTTTTCCGTTTTATTTTGATACATCATCTTCACAACCAGAAAATGCAGTTACACTTATTTTAACGGGATTTACAAAATAAGGCCACTGCCGCCCAACGCGCAAAGGCGTTTGTAAAAACTATTGGTAAATGGAAAGAATAATATGACCAACGACGAAATTAATATTGCCATTGCTGAATATCATAATTGGAGAAACATTAAAGAGATTGATTATCAGCCATTTGGAACAGACCCATATATTGATGGACCTGACCAAATGTGGGTGGGAATACATCCAGAATCAGATAGTGATAGTGATGAATATGAAGCTATACCTGATTATTGTAATGATTTAAATTTAATGCATGATGTAGAGAATACTTTGGAAGATCCAATTCAACAATCTTTTTATGCTGAGTATCTTGGAGATTTTAATAGTTTTGAAAAAGGAGAATATCCAACATTCAGATTTGTTAATTCTACCGCTAAAGAAAGAGCAGTAGCATTTCTAAAAGTAGTTGGCAAATGGGAATAATAATATGACCAACGACGAAATTAATATTGCCATTGCTGAATCATCAGGTTGGCATCCACATCCCGATAATGATAAGCGTAAACAAAAGTTTTGGACATATGGAGGTGGTGGATATGTACTACCGAATGGATGTGATAAAAGAAAGGCTGCCAACCCGCCTATTGACGATGGTGCGTGGGAAAATATTCCGGGTTTACCAGACTATTGTAATGATTTAAATGCAATGCGAAATGCAGAATTAACTTTATGGCGTGATGAATGTTTAGTTGAAAAATATGAAGAAAATTTAAAAAAAGAATTTCTATATCAAGTTGGATATCAAGGTGCTGCATATTGGTTTATGGCAAATGCCCGTACAAAAGCAGTAGCATTTCTTAAAACTATTGGTAA
>Ga0315904_10013975_pt1 | contig 10020 bp, 8 predicted proteins | sample LakEriMetagenome_6_FD_203529 | JGI IMG/M metagenome (GOLD analysis project Ga0315904, IMG submission 203529) | Freshwater fungal communities from buoy surface, Lake Erie, Ohio, United States - Buoy 12 MA120 | ecosystem: Environmental > Aquatic > Freshwater > Lake | place: USA: Lake Erie, Ohio...
CTTCATTTCGCTGCGCATGAACGACGCGCATCACAAGGAGTTCGTCGATCCAAAGCCTAGTGAGAAACCCGGCAGCAGCATCGGCATGAGCGTCACCCGCTGGTATGCCGAGCATCCCGAGCACCGCATCAAGCCCGGCTCGCTGCGTGGTGCTGACCTCGTTTTGAACTGGGCAGAGCCCGAAGTGCGTGTGCAGAAGCTCGCCATGCTCCGCGAACTCATCGAGAACTACAATCTCGACGGCCTCGAACTCGATTTTCTGCGCTTCTACAGCTACTTCCGCCCCGAAACGCCCATCGAGCAACGTCGCGCCATCATGACGAGCTTCGTCCAAGACGTGCGAAAGCTCCTCGGGCCCAAAAAATGGCTCTGCGCCCGTGTGCCTTGCTACTTGCCCGCTTTGGACGAACTCGGCCTCGACTTGAAAGCCCTCGTCGCCGCCGGTCTCGACATGGTGAATGCCTCCGCACACTACTTCACCACCCAGCAGCACGATCTCGCCGCTATTCGCCGAATGACGACCGGTGCCTCGCTCTACTTCGAGCTCTGCCACACGATCTGGAAAGGCGACAAAGTGCAGGCAGGCTACGACGTGTTTCCCTTCCGCCGCGCCACTCGCGAGCATCTGCACACCTCCGCGCATCTCGCCTTTGCACGTGGAGCCGACGGCATCAGCCTCTTCAACTTCGCCTACTGCCGCCAGCACGGTCAGGGAGAAGGTCGCGGCGAATTCGGCGAACCGCCGTTTGAAGCACTTAAAGCGCTGCGAGAGCCTCAAGCACTTGCCAAACAGCCGCAGCATTGGTTCATCGCGAGCGGTTGGCGTTCACCCGGTGCCCAACCGCTGCCCGTGCCGAGAAAACTGGAACTGAACAAGCCTGCGAAGTTCAACTTCGATCTCGCGTCGCCTCATGGCGGGGCTCGGGTGCGCATTCAGACAGATCGGACCGATCCGACCGATCTAGTGGCTCACTTCAACGGCGAAGCCATTTCCCCAACCGATGACGTCTCCGAGCCATTCGCCGTGCCTTATCCCTCCATGCTCGGGAAGCCGGAAGAACTCCGCGCATGGCTCATTCCCGCCCGTTTGCTCCGTGAAGGCAAAAATAGCCTCCAAGTGACGCAAACTGGCGGAGAGCCGGCGACGATCGTGTTCGTTGATCTGGCATGTCCTGCCTCCGATTCCTGATTTGCCTCAATTTCCATACCCTCGCCGCCGCCGAGACGCTCCAGACGGACCTACTCAGCGTCGGTGGCACCGAGTCCGGATGGGCGGCGGCGATTCAAGCGGCGCGGATGGGACTGAAGCCGATCACGGTCGTGGGTCCGTCTGAAGCCCGGTGACGCCGATGCGGATGGCGTTCCCGATTTGAATGATCCGCTGCCGTTTGGTGCGTTGGAGTCGAGGTTTTAGTCGATCTGATTCTTTGCTCCCCAACCTCCGCAAACAGCGTTTAACTCCAACTCATGAAATCGTTCCTTTTCCTGTTCGTCGTCAGCTCGCTTCATGCTGCTGAGCCATCTTCATCCGACGCCGTGCTCCAGAGCACGGTGGATCGCGCCCGCATTCTCTCTCAGGTGAGATGGACGCCTGTCGCTGGGACGATGCCCAACCGGAAAGGCGGGTTCTTTGAGGCGGGGAAGGAGAACATCGGCGTGCCTTACTCCAGCGTGCGGTCGGAGGGGCGCTACATCGGTTTTGACATCGGATTGCGCACGTTCCTGGCAGCGGTGGAGAATCCGCAGAGCGTGCTCTACACGGAGAACCTCACAGGCAAGGTCTCGAACGCTGCAGCCTACTACGGCAGCGTTTGCTCCGCCTACACCAGCTACGCGCTGGGCTGCGGGATCTGGGAGGTGAGTCGTCGTTATGGTCCGCAAATCAGCGACGGCATCCGGTTGGTCGAGCCGCAGTCTGCAGACGCGGCGCAGCCGGGTGATGTGATCTACACACCGCACGCCACCGAGACCTCCGGCTCGCATGTGGAGATGGTCACAGCGGTCATCAAGGATGTCGCAGGTCGTGTGATCTCCGTGCGCGTGGACGAAAGCCGCCCGCCGACCACCGCCACGACGGAGCGCAGCGCCGCCGCCTTCAACGCACATCTCGCCTCGCGGAACAAGCAGCTCTTTCGCATCACGGATCGCGAGGCTTGGCGCGGTGCGAACCGCTCTGAACCGCTGCTCTTTCCGAACTACGAGGCCGATGCAGCGAAGTCGACGATCAATCGCGCGCTGCTCCTCGATCTCGGCGACTGGGTGCCGTATCAGAAGGGCAACCCCGTGAAGTTCAACGTCATGGACCGCGATCAGCTCGGCGTGAAGTCGCTCGTCATCCGTCGCGGCGACCAGTTGGTGGAGGAAATTACTCTCGCTGGCCCCGGCGTGCATGAGCGGACCTTTGACACCTGCGGCGACTACACCGCGCAGGTCATTCACCGCGATGGAAAGCCCAGTCAGGCATGCGAGTTCGCTGTCTGTGATCTCAAGCTCACGCTGCCGAAAGACAAAGTGTCGATGAAGGGCGGCTGGCAGGTCGGATTCAGCGCAGAGAACATCCAACCCATCGTCATCTACCTCTGGAACGAGGCGGATAGCTACGGCCGCCATCCGCTCTTCCTCACCGAGGAGCAACGACACGCTGGATCACTCACCATTCCCGCGAATCTGCTCAAAAAGCCCGGCAAGCTGCAAGTCTGGCTAATCGGCGAGCACAAGCTCGGCCGCCTAAAACTGCGGAAGGACATCACGATGGTACCGTGAGGCGTCGCGTTGCTCCTCATCGAGAAGGGGGGCGGAGTTCGCGGTGTTGTGCCGCAAGTTGCCGATGCGTGTGCCGTTCACAGGACAACCATGCCCCACCAACCTCTGCTCCTCCTCACCAGCCTTTGTCTGGCCTTCGCATCGCTGGATCTTGTCGCCGCGGCGCCGGTTTTTCGTGCGGGGGCGGCCACGAGCAACATCACGCCGACCATCGCCGTGGAATCTGGCGCTCGCACGAGCCGACCACCGGCGACGCATGTTCATGATGAGCTGCACGCCCGTTGTCTCGTTCTTGATGATGGGGAGGCGAAGCTGGTGCTGGTCGTGTGCGATTTGCGGCACATTTCGGCCGAAGTTGCTGCCGCCGCCAAAGTGATCATCGAGAAGACGACCGGCATCCCGCCACAGTGCGTGGTCATTTCGGCGACGCATTCGCACACCACGGGCGGTGCCAAGCTGGAGGAGCGCGAGGGCGAGCCGTATTTTGAATACAGCGCGTTTCTCACCCGGCGCATCGCCGACGGCGTATTGCGGGCTCACAATCAGCTCGAACCGGCGCAGATTGGTTGGAGCCTCGCCGAGGAGCCGACGCAGGTCTTCAATCGCCGGTGGTTCGTGCAGCCCGAACGCGGCCCGATCTACGGCGCTCACGACAACGTCGAAAAAGTGGACACGAATCCCGGTTACAAAGGTCTGCTGCGGCCTGCCGGTCCCGTGGACCCGCAGATCACGTTTGTGTCCGTGAGATCGACTTCCGGCAAACCGATATCGCTGATGGCCTCCTACGGACTGCACTATGTCGGCGGCGTGACGGAGAACACGATCTCGGCGGATTATTTCGCGATCTTTGCCGACCGCGTGGGCGAGCTGCTTGGTGCTGACCGTCATCAAGATCCGCCGTTTGTCGGCATCATGGCCAACGGCACCAGCGGCGACGTGAACAATCTGGAGCGCTACTCCGACGAGGAACTGGCCAAGCGAGGTCCGCAGTCGAAGAAGAAGTATCAGCCTTTCGAAAAAGCCCGCGAGGTGGCTGATCTGTGCGCCAGCAAAGTGATCGAGGCTCACAAAACGCTGCAATGGCACGATCACGTGAAGCTCTCCTCGGTGCAGCGCACGCTGACCTTTGAGCGGCGCTATCCGACGAAGGAGGAGGTCGCATGGGCGGAGTCTGTGAAGGCCCGAAGGATCAAGCCGATGAGCGCCAGCCGGTATAGCACCTACAGCACCGTGCTCGCGTATGCCTCGCCAGACATGCCTCCGACCCTCGACGTGATCGTGCAGACGCACCGCATCGGCGATCTGGCCGTGGCCGCGATGCCGTTCGAGGTGTTCGCGGAGATCGGCTTCGAATTGAAGCAACGGAGCCCCATCCAGCCGCTCATGAACATTTCCATCGCCAATGGCTCCCACGGCTATCTGCCGACGCCCGAGCAGCACAAGCTCGGCGGCTACGAAACCTGGATCGGTGTCAACAAAGTGCAGCTCGACGCCTCCGTGAAGATGGTGAACGCCCTCGTCGAGATGCTCGGTGAGCTGTCGGCGAAGAAACCCTGATCCGAAGCCGCAAGCCTTTCCCATGATGAATCACACGCTCACACTCATCGCCGCCGTGCTGGCCGCTATCGTTCCTGCACGCGCCGCCGATCTCGTAATCGCCTCCAAGGACTCGCCACCTTTGCCGATCATCGTCTCTGCCGACGCTCCGCCGCGCACGCGGAATGCGGCGGAGGTGATGGCGGGTTACATCGAGAAGATCAGCGGGAAAAAGCCGCTCGTGATGCTCGGCGCGTCGTCTCCAGCGCCGGACAGCGCGATCTGGGTCGGCGTGCAACCGGAAGTGAAGGCGTTGTTTCCGAAGGTGGACTTCGATTTCAAACATCCTGAAGAGATCGTCATCGCGGCGAATGAAATGCATGTGGTCATCGCCGGGCGGGACCGCTGGGACCCGCAGCACATGGAGGCGAAGGGGCGCCTGAGCACGAAGACAGGCATGCAGCAGGAGTATGGCACGGCGAATGCGGTTTATACCTTCATTCGGGATCAGCTGGGCGTGCGCTGGCTCTGGCCGGGTGAGGACGACGTGCTCAAGCAAGCATCCATCAGCATCGCGTCGATGGAGCAGCACTATCATCCCCAGATCCGGGCACGGGCGGGGCTTTTCACCAAACTCGAACTGGGTGATCACAAGGAAGGCCCTGATATGGAATGGGCACGCGTGCAGCGCCTGCAGTTCGACTCAATGGAGCTCGATGGCGGTCACGGCTTCGGCCACTGGTGGGAGACATATTCGAAGACGAATCCCGAATACTTCGCGCTGCATCCCGACGGCAAGCGCAGCCCGCATCCCACGCCGAACAACACGAAACTCTGCGAATCAAACCCGCAGGTCTGGCAGCAGTGGCTCGCTGAGGTGGATGAGCAGCTTCGCGAAAATCCCACCCAACGCGTCTTCAACGCCAGCGAGAACGACGGCTACGACTTCGGCCATTGCGTGTGCAAAGACTGCGTCGCGAAGGATCATCCCGATGGCGAAAAGTTCACCTTCCGCTGGTATCAAAAGCAGGAGGAACGTCCCGCGCTGACCGACCGCCAGGTCACATTCGCCAACACGCTCGGGCGCATGCTGAAGGAGCGACACCCCGACAAGGAGCTTTATGTGCAACTGCTCGCCTACGGCTACTCGCGCACCGCGCCCATCGTCGCCGTGCCGGATGACAACGTCATCATCGCCAATGTGAGCAACTTTGCCCTGCGCGGCCCGAAGGAACGCGTCACTCCGATGAAACAGCACGCCGAATGGGCCGCAAAGGCGAGGCACATCATGTGGCGGCCCAATCTCGGTAATCCAGCCGGTTTGAGCTGGGGCATGCCCGACGTGGCGATCACGCAGATGGCTGAAGATTTCCGCTTCGCCGCCGACACGCACTGTATCGGTCTCTACTTCGACATGTTTTGGTATCATTGGTCCACCCAAGGACCGCTTTACTACGCCCTGGTCCACCTCGCGTGGAATCCGCACACGGATGTGAAGGCGCTGATGGACGACTATCACCTGCGCACCTACGGCCCGGCTGCGGCGGACATGAAAGCTTACTGGGAACTGCTGGAGCGCACGCGCATGGAGTTCGTCGCCGAGAATCCGAGTCCCTTCCGCGCCTTTGATGTTCCCCAGAAATACACCGCCGACCTCTTCGCCAAAGCACAGGCGCATCTGGACGCCGCCGCTGAGAAACTCGTCGCTGCCGATGAAAAATTCCGCCGCCGACTGCACTTCGCCCGCTGTGGCTTTGAGTTCACCAAGCTCTGTGTCGATACCCGCGCGGCGATGCAGCAGTTCGAGGCCAGCAAAGGCAAGGACGAGGCAGCCAAAGCCCGTGTTCTCGCCAACTGGGAGCGCACCGTGGTGATGCAGAAAGAGTTCCCGCGCTATGCGATCAACTGGATGGCCACCTTTCACACGCCCGGCGCTACCCCCGGTGGCAAACGCGACAAACGCGGCGAAGGCCTCCACCCCGTTTCCCCCATCACGCCCTACACGCTCAAGCGGATGCAGGCCGTGGGCCTGGAGTGACGATTCACCACACACTTGAATGAACCGTCTCCTGATTCTCGGCGTCGCATGGCTCTTGCCATGGCTTTCGCTCTGCGCCGCTGAAAAGCCGATCACGCTCTGGCCCGATGGCGCACGGGGCGCTCTCGGCACCTCGCCAAAGGACATCCCGACGCTCACGCCCTATCTCCCCGCCAAATCGAGCGGCGCGGCGATGCTGCTCATCCCCGGCGGCAGCTACAGCGGCATCTACGAAGGTCAGGCAGAGCCCTTTGCGCTTTGGCTCAATGAGCACGGTTTGACGGTGTTTGTGCTGCGTTACCGGCTCGGCAGCGCGGGCTATCGCTATCCCGCGCAGCTTCAAGATGCGGTGGAGGCCATGTTTCAGATCCGAGGCAACGCCGAGAAGTGGAAGATCGACTCCAAGCGCATCGGCGTGATGGGATTCTCCGCTGGCGGGCATCTCGTGTCCACACTCATCAACCGGCCTGAAGACGGCATGATCCTCGGCAGCGACCGCAGCGTCAGCCCGCGTCCCGATCTGGCCATCCTCTGCTATCCGGTCATCAGCATGATCACGAAGCCGCACGCCACTTCGCGGAAGATGCTCATTGGCGATTCACCCGATGAAAAAATCGTCCGACAGACCTCCAGCGAGCTTCAGGTGAAGCCCGGCCTGCCGCCCGTCTTCCTCTGGCACACCCTGGAAGACAAACTGGTCCCTGTGGAACACGCGCAGCTCTATGCCGCCGCTTTGCATGCGAATGGCGTCCCTCACGAGCTTCATCTTTACCAGCACGGCGACCACGGCACCGGCTTGATCGGCACGGAGCACCCGTGGTTCGCGGATTTGCTGTTTTGGCTGCGTGGACACGGGTTTGTCGAGACACGACAAAAGTGAGCCCGGGCTGGCGTTTGGTTTCGGGATGAAAATCTGCCTTTTCGCCCTTCTTTTCGCCTCCTCAGCCCTCGCGGAGGATGTGCCTGCCTTCAAACCGCTCTTCAATGGCAAGGATCTCACGGGCTGGGTGGATGTGAACACCTCCAAGGACACGTGGAGCGTCAAAGATGGCCTGCTGGTGTGCAGCGGGCTGCCCATCGGCGTGATGCGGAGCGAAAAGCAGTATGAAAACTTCGTCCTGCACATCGAATGGCGGCACATGAAGCCCGGTGGGAACAGCGGCGTGTTTTTGTGGAGCGATGCGACGCCCGCGCCGGGTAAGCAGCTCCCGAAAGGCCTCGAAGTGCAGATGCTGGAGCTGCAATGGCCTGCTTTGCACCCGACGAAGGACGGGCAGCCGAATCATCCCGGCTACATCAGCGGCGAACTCTTTGGCGCGAACGGCCTGGAGATCGTGCCGGAGAATCCACGTGGCAAGCGCAGCATGTCCTTTGAGTTTCGCTGCAAAGGCGCGGGCGAATGGAACACCTACGACGTGGTGGCGGTAGATGGCGTGGTGAAGCTGAGCATCAACGGCAAGTTCGTGAACGGCGTGAGCCAGTCCACCGTGCGCAAAGGCTATCTTTGCCTCGAATCCGAAGGCAGCGAGATCCATTTCCGCAACATCCAGCTCATGGAGCTGCCCTCAGGCCGCGTGACACCGGAACAGACGGCTCCGGTGCTGCCAGCGAAGTGAGCAATCACATCACCATGCCACCATCGACCGTGAGCGTTTGACCGGTGACGTAGCGTGCATCCGGGCTGGCGAGATAAACGGCGGCGGCGGCGATGTCGGAGGCCTGACCGAGATCGCCGAGCGGGATCTTCTTGAGGATCTCCTCTTTAACTTGGTCGTTGAGCACATGCGTCATGTCCGTGGCGATGAAGCCGGGGCAGATGCAGTTTGCGGTGACGCCACGACCTGCGAATTCGCGGGCGAGCGACTGGGTGAAGCCGATGAGGCCGGCTTTGCTGGCGGCGTAGTTTGCTTGACCCGCGTTGCCGATGAGCCCGATGACGCTGCTGATGTTGATGATGCGCGCGCCCTTTTGTTTGAGGATGCTGCGTTGCACGGCTTTCACCATGTTAAAAGCACCCTTCAGATTGGTGTCGAGCACGGTGTCCCAGTCTTCCTCGCTCATGCGCAGGAGCAGGCCGTCCTTGGTGACACCGGCGTTGTTCACGAGGATGTCCACGTGGTCAAAGTCGGCGATGATTTGCTTCCCGATCTCCGCGCAGGCGGCTCCATCGGCCACATCGAGCGCGTAGGCTTTCGCGGCACCCGGGTGGGCGGCATTGATCGCATCCGCGGCGGCTTGTGAATTTGCCTGCGTGCGGCTCACGACGGCGACTTTCGCGCCCTCGGCGGCGAAGGCTTCAGCGATGGCTTTGCCGATGCCGCGTCCGGCACCGGTGACGACGGCGACTTTGTCTTGGAGTTTTCCCATGAAGTCATTTAGACAGCGAGAAACCCTGACGCAAGAAAAGAACCGCCATGCCCACTTTGGATCACGAAAACCAGCTCCGCGCCGCCGGGCATGCGATCGTGGCGGGCGTGGACGAGGCGGGCAGGGGACCACTGGCCGGGCCGGTGACGGTGGCGGCGGTGATTTTGCCGTCGGATTTCACGCATGCGGTGCTCAATGATTCCAAGCAGCTCACGGAAAAGAAGCGCGAGGCGATTTATGAGGAGATCACCACCGATCCGCGCATCCGCTGGCACTGCTGTGTGGTCGAGCCGGACGAAATCGACCGCATCAACATCCTCCAGGCCACGTGGGAAGGCATGCGGCGCTCCGCGTTGGCGCTCGATCCCCGGCCGCATGCGGTTTTGATCGATGGGAAGCCAGTGAAGAAGTATCCGCTGCCGCAGGTGGCGCTGGTGAAGGGGGACAGCCTCAGTTTCAGCATCGCGGCGGCGAGTGTGATCGCCAAAGTCACGCGTGACCGCATCATGCTGCGGCTGGCGGAGGAATTTCCGCAGTATGGCTTTGAGGTGCACAAAGGCTATCCCACGCCGAAGCATCTCGCGGCTTTAAAAGAACACGGACCCTGTCCGCAGCACCGGCGGAGCTTTGGACCGGTGGCCCAATTGGAACTGAATCTATGAAACGAGTCATTGTTTGGATGCTGATGATGACGATGCCGGTGTTCGCGGCGGATACGCTCAATGGAACGGTGATGTGCGGCTATCAGGGCTGGTTCAGCACGCCTGCGGATGGCCTCGGGTGGCGGCATTACGGCTTTGAAAAGCCGGGGCAGTGTCACATCGACCTCTGGCCGGATGTTTCAGAGCTGGATGCGGATGAAAAGCACGAAACGCCGCTGAAATTCGCGGATGGGAGCCCCGCGCACGTTTTCAGCTCGGCGAATGCGAAGACGACGCGGCGGCATTTTGAGTGGATGCGGGAGGCAGGCATCGACGGCGTGTTTTTGCAGAGATTTGGCGCTTCGCTGCGTGATCCGCGTTCGCGCGCGTTTTGCGACACGGTGCTCGAAAACGTGCAAAAGGCCGCGGAAGCCGCCGGAAGGTCGTTTTGCGTGATGTATGACCTTTCGGGCCTCAAAGCGGGCGACATCGAAAAAGTCGTGATGCAGGACTGGAAGCGTCTGCGGAAGGAAAAGCGTGTTTTGGATAGTCCTGCCTATCAAAAGCATGGTGGGAAGCCGGTGGTGGCCGTGTGGGGCATCGGTTTCGGCGACAAACGCGATTACACGCTCGATGAGTGTCACGCGCTGCTGCGCTTTCTGCACGACAACCCGG
>Ga0315904_10013977_pt1 | contig 10019 bp, 8 predicted proteins | sample LakEriMetagenome_6_FD_203529 | JGI IMG/M metagenome (GOLD analysis project Ga0315904, IMG submission 203529) | Freshwater fungal communities from buoy surface, Lake Erie, Ohio, United States - Buoy 12 MA120 | ecosystem: Environmental > Aquatic > Freshwater > Lake | place: USA: Lake Erie, Ohio...
GTAACAACATATTGTTTCGTGGTGTAAACAACGGTCGGAGAGTTAAAGGCAAAGTGCCATACTCTCCGACTTTGTTTTTACAGTCTAACAAATCCACCGAATGGCGTTCATTGTTTAATGAACCATTGGAGGCTATGAAATTTGAAACTATCAGAGAGGCAAGAGACTTTGTTAAACGTTATGAAGAAGTTTCAAACTTTAAAATCTATGGTAATACAAGGTATGAATACGCATTCATTGCTGACAACCATAGAGGTATCATTGATTGGGATATTTCTGATCTATCAGTTGCAATAATTGATATTGAAGTTGGTTCAGATAATGGTTTTCCTGATCCATATAAAGCACACGAACCAATCACTGCCATTGCAATTCACCAATTGAATGGTGGCACTACAGTCTATGGTTGTGGTGAATATAAAGTTCAAGGTGAAGAAATCTATATTAAATGCAAAGATGAAATTGATCTATGTAAAAAGTTTCTTACTGATTGGTCTGATAATTGTCCTGATGTTGTAACTGGTTGGAATACAAAGTTCTTTGATATACCTTACATTGTTAATCGTTTGACACGTGTACTTGGTGAAGATAGTGTTAAGAAACTATCACCTTGGGGTGTGTATTCTGAACGCAAAACAGTTTTTAAAGGCAGAGAACAAACTGTTTATGATATTGTCGGTGTTGCTGCACTTGATTACATGGAACTATACCAATGGTATGCGCCAGGTGGTAAGTCACAAGAATCATATCGGCTGGATAATATTGCACAAGTAGAACTTGGTGAAGGTAAGATTGCATATGATGACTATGATAACCTGCACCAACTTTATAAACAGAACTATCAGTTGTTTATTGAGTATAATATTAAAGACGTACATTTGATTTTGAAGATGGAAGATAAGTTGAAGTTGATTGAATTGGCTTTGACTCTTGCATATGATACCAAGTGTAACTATGATGATGTATTTGCACAAACGAGAATGTGGGATGCATTGATCTATTCCTACCTACTCAATAAAAAGATAATTGTGCCGCCACGCCGTATCAGTAAGAAGTCTGAAGCCTTTGAGGGTGCATATGTTAAAGACCCGCAAGTAGGTTTACATAATTGGGTTGCATCATTTGACTTGAACTCACTGTATCCACATTTGATGATTCAATATAACATTTCACCAGAAACTTTGGTTGATATAGACGATTACACCGATGAAATGAGAGAAGTAATTTCTACCGGCGTTTCAGTTGATGACTTGTTAATGAAACGGGTAGATACTTCTGGGCTTACTAATGTTACATTGACACCTAATGGTCAGTTCTTCCGCACCGACAAACAAGGTTTTCTTCCTACGATGATGGAAGAAATGTATGAAGATCGTAAGAAGTTTAAGAAGTTGATGTTGAAGTCACAACAAGACTATGAAGATGAAAGTGATCCAAAGAAAAAATATGAAATTGAGAAATTGATTGCACGATATAATAATCTTCAGTTAGCAAAGAAAGTTTCATTGAACTCTGCTTATGGTGCGATGGGTTCACAGTATTTCCGATTCTACGATTTGAGACAGGCACTTGCAGTTACCTCTGCTGGTCAGTTGTCTATTCGTTGGATTGAAAATAAACTAAACCAATATCTAAACAAACTACTGAAAACTGAAAAAGATTATGTTATCGCCTCTGATACAGATTCAATTTATCTCAACCTTGGTCCGTTGGTTAATAGTGTCTACAAAAAAGGAAAAGAAACTTCAGCAATTATCTCCTTCATGGATAAGGTTTGTGAAGATAAAATTCAACCGTTTATTGATGAGAGTTATAAAGAACTTTCTGACTATGTACATGCGTATGACCAAAAAATGATTATGAAACGTGAAGGTCTTTCAGATAAAGGTATCTGGACTGCCAAGAAACGTTACATTCTCAACGTGTATAATAATGAAGGTGTTCAGTATAATGAACCACATCTAAAAGTTATGGGTCTTGAGATGATCAAATCATCCACACCTGCACCTGTTCGTGAGAAGATGAGGCAATTAATTAAGTTGTTGATGATTGCTGAAGAATCAGATATACAAAAGTTTATTGCAGACTTTAGAGAAGAGTTTAAAACTTTACCTGTAGAAGAAGTTTCTTTTCCACGTGGTCTTAATGGTCTGAAAGAATATTCAGATTCAAAAACATTATATAAAAAAGGCACACCGATTCACGTTAAAGGTGCAATTCTATATAATCATTTTCTAAATGAAAAGAAACTGACTACAAAGTATCAGTTGATTCGTGAAGGTGAAAAATTAAAATTTACGTATCTTAAATCACCTAATCCATTTAAAGATACAGTAGTTTCTTTTCCAACACGATTACCAAAAGAGTTTGGTCTGCAAGAATATATTGATTATGATACTCAGTTTGAAAAAACATTTTTGGAACCCGTTAAAGTTATTCTTGATTGTGTTGGTTGGCAGGCTGAGAAACAATCTACATTGGAGAGTTTTTTTGGATGAAAAATATTCGTATAATTAAAACTGGTATTAATGTTTCAAAGATAAAGAAACAATTGGAAGAACATGCGTCTGATTGGAATTATCAGAAAGAACTGCAACATGCCACGGTACTTGATCCAGATGTATATCTAAGTCAAAGTGGTGTGTTGCAATTAGTAATTGGCACGATTGATAAACCTGGTGATTATGTTTTTGATTCTGAAGGTTGTATGGAAGCACCAGCATATTACCGACATACTGAAGCTGTTTCATTTATGAAACGACACTTCAAAGATTTTAAACGGTGTGGATTTCTTTCTATACCTGTAGGTGGTGAAGTTGGCAAACATATGGATTTTGGCACTTATTACCTTAATAAAGACAGATATCACTTGTCAATACAAGGTCGTTACGTGTATACTGTAGGAGATGAAAGTTTAGTTATTGAGCCAGGTACATTATTTTGGTTTAATAATAAATTAGAACACTCTGCCAAAAACATAGGAGACAATGTACGCATCACGTTAGTATTTGATGTGCCACATAACAAACGTAATCCATGATACATGCTATATTACCATTTCTGACTGCAATTGCTTTATCTACTATTGCAGCATACTATTCAGTAATAGGCCTTGCACAGATATTTCCAGGTTCATACTGGCCGATTATCATTATGGGTTCTGTACTTGAAGCCGCAAAATTAGTAACAGTATCTTGGCTACATACTCATTGGAAAGATACATTCTCTGCATTGAAATTATATTTTTTAATTGCAGTTATATTACTCATGGCAATTACATCGATGGGTATCTTCGGTTATCTGTCCAAAGCACACATCGAACATTCTACTGGTATCACACCACTGGTTGAGAAGGAAATGATTTATGAGGAAAAAATTAAAGCACTCAAAGAGAACATCGAGACTAATCGCAAAAATGTCTTGCAGTTGGATGCGGCGGTTGACCAAGTCATGGCACGCTCGACGGACGAAAGGGGGGCAGAGAGGTCGAACCAAATCCGCAAAGCCCAACAGAAAGAGCGCACACGAATCTCTGATGAGATTGCTAGGGCGCAGGCCGAAATACAGAAAATTACGGAAGAAAAGTCTCCTATATCCTTGGAAATTAAAAAGGCTGAGTCAGACTTGGGGCCTATAAAGTATGTTGCTGAAGTAGTTTATGGTACACAAGATCGTGATTTGATTGATAGAGCAGTTAGATTAGTGATCTTTATTATTATTGTAGTATTTGATCCACTTGCAGTATTGTTACTAATTGCCTCCAATCAAACATATCGTAGGCAGAAAGATAAACCTGAAATAGAAATCAAAAAGGTAGTGAAGAAGAAAAAGATTGACAAGAAGGATGGTCCTAGTTTAGAATCATTCTTTGTAGATGATAAACATCAAGTAATACCAAAAGATAAAATTGCTGATATGAATGGAGATATGAATGAGCGTTCTTGATAAGTTGAAAAAGAGTTCAACGATTAAAGAGACTTCCATACTTGCGAAGTCTCAATTCTTTACTGAGAAAGATATGATTCAAACTGATGTGCCTATTGTAAATGTGGCACTATCAGGTAATCTAGATGGTGGTCTGACACCAGGTCTGACTATGTTTGCAGGTCCATCAAAACACTTCAAAACTGCATTTGCTTTGTTGATGGCATCAGCATACATGAAGAAGTATTCAGATGCTGTAGTTCTATTTTATGATTCTGAGTTTGGTACACCACAATCTTACTTTGATACATTCAACATTGACACTGACCGTGTGTTGCATACTCCAATTACCGATGTTGAACAATTGAAACACGATATTATGGTTCAGTTACAACAGATTGAAAAAGGTAACAAAGTTATTATCATTCTTGACTCAATTGGTAATCTAGCATCAAAGAAAGAAGTTGATGATGCAACAGAAGGTAAGTCTGTAGCAGATATGAGTCGTGCAAAACAAATGAAGTCGTTGTTTCGTATGGTCACACCACACTTGACTATCAAAGATATTCCAATGGTTGTTGTGAATCATACTTACAAAGAGATTGGTTTGTATCCTAAAGACATCGTTGGCGGAGGTACAGGTTCTTACTACTCAGCAGATACAATTTGGATTCTTGGTCGTCAGCAAGAAAAGACCGGCACCGAAATCACAGGATATAACTTCATCATCAATGTTGAGAAATCACGTTTTGTTCGTGAGAAGTCTAAGATACCTGTAACAGTTTCATTTGATGGTGGCATCAATAAGTATTCTGGTCTACTTGATATCGCACTTGAAGGTAACTTTGTACAAAAACCATCCAATGGTTGGTATGCAAAGGTCAACCAAGATACAGGTGAGATTGGTGACAAGAAACGATTAGATGATACACAGAATGCTGAATTCTGGAATGATATTCTTGCTAATGAGAAATTTAAAGAATATGTAAGGAAACGATATGAGATCACGTATAGTAGCATTCTTGGACAAGATACAGTTTTGGAAGAAGAAGATGTCTCCAAAGTATAAAGTAGATATTGATTATCAGTTTATACCATCTGATGATGAACAGATAACAGGCATCGGCATACTAAAAGGAAAGTATGCCGGTGTTCTGTATCATTATGGTAAAGCAAAGGTAATAGAAGAAGGTGAGTTTGCCAGACTCTACTTTGATTATACCATTGAACATACGCCCACTTTCAGCGTTCATGACTTGACAATTGATCAGGAATTTCATACAATGATAGGTGACATCTTAACAGAAATCTTAATGAAACAAACCAATGAAACGACTAGAGACGACAATATTAAAGAATTTGATATTTAATGAGGACTATGCTCGTAAGATTTTACCTTTCATAAAATCGGAATACTTTACCGACAATACCGAGAAAATACTTTTTGAAGAAGTCAATGAGTATATTAATCACTACAAGAATCTTCCAACCTATGAATCTTTGGTAATTAATTTTACAGAATCTAAAAAACTGACCGAACAACAAGTTCGTGATTCAGTTGAAATGCTTCGTGAAATTAATGCAGAGAAAGAAGAGAAATCGGATAACGCATGGTTAATTGATAACACTGAAAAGTTCTGTCAAGATAAAGCAATCTATAATGCTATCATGAAGTCTGTACAAATTCTTGATAACAAATCCGAAAATGATAGTAAAGGTTCTATACCAAAGTTATTGAGTGATGCACTTGGTGTATCATTTGATTCATCCGTTGGTCACGATTATGTTGAAGATGCGGATAATCGGTTTGACTTTTATCATAAACACGAAACAAAGATTCCATTTGACCTAGACATCTTCAACAAGATTACCAAAGGTGGTTTGCCACAGAAAACGTTGAACATTGCTTTGGCCGGCACAGGCGTTGGTAAATCTTTGTTCATGTGTCACGTTGCTGGTTCGTGTTTGTCTCAAGGTCTAAACGTATTGTATATCACAATGGAAATGGCCGAAGAACGAATTGCTGAACGTATTGATGCCAATTTATTGAACATTGATATTGCAGACCTGAACTCTATCAGCAAACAAGATTATGACCGTAAGTTTTCTGCATTGAAAGTAAAGACACAAGGCAAGTTAATCATCAAAGAATATCCAACTGCTGCGGCATCTGCACTGCACTTCCGTTCTTTGTTAAATGAATTGCAACTAAAAAAGAGTTTCAAACCTGATATCATTTTTATTGATTATCTTAACATTTGTGCAAGTGCTAGAATCAAGGCTGGTGCGAATGTCAATAGTTATTCTTATATTAAGGCTATTGCGGAAGAACTCAGGGGTCTTGCGGTTGAGTTTTCGGTACCCATAGTATCTGCCACACAGACAACACGTTCCGGCTTCACCTCCAGTGATCCAGGTCTTGAGGATACTAGTGAATCCTTTGGTCTACCCGCAACTGCTGATTTTATGTTCGCTTTGATAAGTACCGAAGAGTTGCAACAATTGAATCAAATTATGGTCAAGCAATTAAAGAACCGATATAATGACCCGAATACATTCAAACGATTCATGGTAGGTATTGACAGAGCCAAAATGAAACTGTATGATGTAGAACAGTCTGCACAAGAAGATTTGGTTGATGCTGGTCAAGTAGATGACAAGCCATTGAATTCGTTTGGTGATCGTGAACGACTAAGTGGTATGAAGAATAAGTTTGGAGGATTTAAAGTATGAGTTACGTGAAATATTATGATAATGTTTTGCCTAAGACATTTTGTGATTCTGTTATAAAGAAGTTTGAGAATCATCCAAAACAACAAAGAGAAACTTTTTTAGAAGGGCATCGTTCATTTACAGAATTGAATTTGAATGAAAACATTGTAAGTTGGAAATCTGAAATAGAATATCTTGTTGGTACAATGCAAAGTTATATGGACGTGTACAAGAAAGATATTGGCATAGATTTAATGTCGTGGCCAGAAAACTTTGGTTATGAACAATTACGAATGAAACGATATTTACCAAATGACCAAGATGAGTTTAAGTTTCATGTTGATGTACAAGACTATGCCTCAGCACGTAGATTTCTGGTGTATTTTTGGTATTTGAATGACGTAGAAGAAGGTGGTGAAACTGCATTTCAACTGAACAGAGGACAACCAGTTAAAGTCAAAGTGCAACCTAGAACTGGTCGTTTGCTGATGTTTCCACCATTATGGACACACCCACATGTGGCATTCAAACCAGTTGGCGGACCAAAGTATATTGTCGGTGGTTACTTACATTACGTTTAAAAATTATGAATCTAACTAAAGATCAAGCAGTATATTGTGCTAACATCTATTCACAATACTTTGATAAATTTCAGAGAATTGATGATTATATTCGTGATCAAAAACTAAATTCTTTATCTGAAAGACCTCCTACTTTGTTTGGTATGGGACCAGAAGAAGATTTATTTTCAGACTTTGATATACACCCACAAGATATGGAGTTTGAACTTGTAGAACTACCACAAAATAATTGGGACATTTATTTGAACATGATTTCTTCACATTCAAATATGACTAGTATTCCTGGTAGATGTTTTCGTTTGGCGGTACAAGAAAAGAATACGAAGAAGTGGGTTGGTTTCATTCGTTTAGGTTCTCCTGTTATCAACATGAAACCACGTAATGAGATGTTGGGTGGTGTATTTTCTCAAACACCCGAATCTGCAAAGTCATTTAATCACACCTCAATTATGGGTTTTGTGATTGTGCCTTCACAACCATTTGGTTTCAATTACCTTGGTGGTAAGTTACTTGCCGCAATCTGTTGTTCACATTGGGTCAAAGAAAAGTTAGATGCAAAGTATGATATGAATACCTGTTTGTTTGAAACAACGAGTCTTTATGGTAGTTCAAAGTCATCATCACAGTATGATGGCATGAAACCATATTTAAGATTCAAAGGTTTGACTGACAGTAATTTCTTACCAATGATGCACGGTAAACCTTATGATGATTTAAAGAACTATGTTGAGAATGCGATTGGTGAATTTATACCTGCTGATGCATCGTCACGTAAACTGAAAGTCTCAAACGCAATCATTTCAATGACCAAAGTGGCATTGAAAGGTTCACCAGAAGGTGAGAAGTTTGCACAGACCGTGGAGAATGCCTTGTCGTTGACAGAAAAGAAACGATACTATGCCTCAAATTATGGTTATAGTAACTTTACAGATGTGGTCATGGGCAAGACAGACAAGTTGATTCCAGACAAGGAGAACTATGATAAGTTTCATCTGGAGACGATCATAGACTGGTGGAAGAAGAAGGCCAGTACCAGATACGATACACTAAAGTCAGAAGGTCGTTTACGTCACGAAATAGAGGTCTGGACAGGTGAGAAAGAACTTGACATAATTCGGTAACGGTGATAATATAAATACTCAGTTAGTCAACTACTGGGTAAAAAATGGCCAAGATAAAAGCAGATGCTTCTACAAAAAACAACGATACAGAACCTAAACAATCTGGTGCCGGTGCAGAAGTAACGGCATTGGCGGAATCGTTGCAAGCCTATGCTTGTGCAACAAGACAATTTTTAGGCAAACCTTTAACCGATATATCAGAGGTAACAGAAAAAACTGTTGCTGATGCAAATTGTGACCGAACACTGAAGAAGTGTATGGCTGGATTGGATGAACAATGGTTTTACAGTATTGTTCTCACTGCAAATAAAATATTTGATGAAGTTCCTGATGCCAAGGGAGGTAAAAAATATACATTTCATCGGGGTGGTTCACTTGTAGATTCAATCTATGATGAATGGAGAAGATTTAAAAAAGGAAGTGGAATTACTGGTGATGATAAATGGAATCCTGCCGACATTTGGATGATTAAAAAAACACATAAACATGAATTTGGATTTCCTACATTACAAGATTACAATGCGTACATGTATGATGTTTTTGCCAAAACTGAATGTATTGGTATATCATTAAAGAAATTAGAAAAGAATGGACAACCACATTCTAAAATTTTTAATGCAGGTAAACCTCTTACAGCACAATACAAAGGTATTAAACTTGGCCAAGTCATGACAGACTCAAAAGATATTTACATTCAGTATGAAACCGAAGGTAAACTTGGTGAAGTTCAATTAAGAAATTTTTCTTCACGACCAGTACCATCATCATGGCAAGGAGAAATTAAAGGTAAGGCAGCTGCAGGAGGTAAAATCGGCGGTGGTATAATTTTTGAAGGTGCTCTTGATGTTGGTGTAAGAAAATCAGAATTAACTTTACCTTCACAAGTACCAATTGAGAAACCAAAAGATGCAGACTTCAAAAGATTTGCCACAATATTTAAAGAACTATCTGGTAGTAAAGAAAAACTAGAGACTTTGATTATGAAAGCTAAAGCAGGACATAGAGCAGACAAGACATGGTGGATGTCCAAATATATTGGACTTGATTTAGTTTATACTGTACAAAAATCAGGAAAAATGAATGATTTATGTTCATTTATATTTCAATATGCATCATCAGCAACAAAAAATAGTTGCATTTTCATAAAGTATAGTTAATATGAAATTCTCAGAATACATAGCAGAAGCAAAAGAAGGTAAGAACGTTCACCTAGAACATCTTGAAGATAATGTATTGAACAATGGTGTGTCTGGTGCAAGAGAAGCAATCAACTTTTTGCGTTCACTTCGTAACATGTTAGCCGGCCATTCCGATGTTAAAGTAAATGTTACAACAAAATGGGATGGTGCACCTGCTATTTTTGCTGGCATCAATCCAGAAAACGGTAAGTTCTTTGTTGGCACCAAATCAGTATTCAATAAGAATGCTAAACTAAATTATACTGATGCAGACATTGATGAGAATCATCCATCAGAAGGACTGAATGATAAACTGAAGATCGCACTTGCATACTTACCTAAGTTGGGCATCAAAGGCATTTTGCAAGGTGATATGATGTTTACTAAGAGTGATTTGAAACATGAAACAATTGATGGTGAAGAGTATATTACTTTTCAACCAAATACGATTGTGTATGCAGTGCCAGTAAATACTAAACTTGCCAAGATGATGATGGCAGCAC
>Ga0315904_10013980_pt1 | contig 10017 bp, 2 predicted proteins | sample LakEriMetagenome_6_FD_203529 | JGI IMG/M metagenome (GOLD analysis project Ga0315904, IMG submission 203529) | Freshwater fungal communities from buoy surface, Lake Erie, Ohio, United States - Buoy 12 MA120 | ecosystem: Environmental > Aquatic > Freshwater > Lake | place: USA: Lake Erie, Ohio...
GCGATCTACAATCGAGAGGAATCCAAATAAAAAATCCCTTCCTGAACTCCTCCCATCCCATCCTCCTCCTCTCCAATCTTTCTCCCCGACCGCGCACCCTCCGCGTTCCTCTGCGCGTCTGCGTTTAGCGGTCCCCAGGGTCTTCTTTGAAACGCAGAGACGCGGAGAGCGCAGAGATCTGCAATCGAGAGGAATCCAAATAAAAAATCCCTTCCTGAACTCCTCCCATCCCATCCGCTCCCCCTTCAATCTTTGTCTCTGACCGCGCACCCTCCGCGTTCCTCTGCGACTCTGCGTTTAGCGGTCCCCAGGGTCTTCTTTGAAACGCTGAGACGCAGAGAGCGCAGAGATTTTAGATCGATAGCAATCCAATACAAAACCCCAATCCGCAACTCCCGACCGCGCACCCTCTGCGTTCCTCTGCGACTCTGCGTTTACCGGTCCCCAGGGTCTTCTTTGAAACGCTGAGACGCAGAGAGCGCAGAGATTTTAGCTCGATAGCAATCCAATACAAAACCCCAATCCGCCACTCCCGACCGCGCACCCTCTGCGTTCCTCTGCCCCTCTGCGTTTACCGGTTCGGAAATCCTTTTTGAAACGCTGAGACGCAGAGAGCGCAGAGATTTGGATGGCACATAGAATGTGCCGAATACCGCGAGCTCGATTTTTTCTGCCTATCCATTTTTCTGCCTCTCACCATCGAGATGCTTGAAGATCGAAGGTTGCTTGCAGGCAATGAACCCCACGTCAACACGATTCCTTGAAAACAGCATGCGATGGAGGTCGACAAGACATTCACAATTCGCGTCGTGAATGCGAACGACGCTCCGGTCGCGGTAGCGGACTCGTACTGGGTTTCGGTCGGCACCTTCCAGATTCTCGATGTTCTGGCCAACGACTCGGATACTGACGGCGCGATCGATCCGACAACGATCGAAATTGCTCAGCCACCGTCGCATGGCACAGCGACGCCGTTGCCCGACGGCACCGTGCGTTACACACCCAACGCAGGTTACCGTGACGATCGCAACGGTTTTGGATGTTCTCCGCAATGACAATGATCCAGATGGCTCGCTCGATCCTGCGACGCTAATGGTTGTCAGCGGTTCCGATATGGCCGATGTGGTGGTTCAGGCTGATGGGAAGATTCTCTTTACCCCGCGAGCAGGCTTCTTGGGTAGCACTCAGTTCCGTTACGTGGTTTCCGATAACGAGGGGCGTCCGAGTGCACCGACTGACGTGACGGTACTGGTAGTGGTTTCGATCGATCAAAACCCTAGGAATCGATTCGATGTAGACAACGATAAAACGGTGTCTCTACTCGACGTCCTTGAAGTGATCAATCACATCAATTCGGGGGGGAGCACGAGTGGTGAGGGAGAAGTGGCGGCTTGGTCGGATGGGCTAGGGGAGCAGTTCTGCGTCACTCCAGCGATTCCCCGCTGCCCGTCGGACAGCGACCGCGATGCCGATCGGTTTCGGTGGTAGGAGCAACTAGGACGCGAACCGACGGTCACCGCCCGCCCCGTTCGATGGCTATTCCATCGAGAACTAGAACGGCAGTCTCCCAAGCCCCCGAAAGCCTCTTGGGATCGTGAGGACCGCGGGAATCGAAGGAATACCGTGCCGTCAAACGAGGGGATGATCCGCGAAACCGATCTGATCGATCGCGTATTCGAGGAAATTTTCGCCGTGGAAAAATCGCAGGCAATGAAGCGACCGTGACGCCAATAGATGCGGGTCGCGGCTTCGAAAAATCTTGAAATTCCTTGCCATCACTTCGTGCTGCGCTTAGACTGCTCCCCGTCTAATGGAATTTTCTTTTTTGCATCTTGACAGACTGTACCATGACTAAAAGTATCGCGAATCGAAGAAGAGAACATCGGCGTCGGAACCAGATCAAATCAAGGAGGGGTTTGTGTTTCGAATACCTCGAATCGCGAAGACTAATGTTTGCCGAGAGCTTCGATGGAGTAACCGCTCCGAATCTACCGGCCGGGTGGTCGCAAACGTCCACGGGCACGAACGCGTGGAACACGGTTGCGGGCGCGTTAAGCCACTCGGCACCCAATCATGCATTTGTTGCCAATCCGAGTACCGTGAGCGATGCCCGCCTGACGTCGGCGGTTTTTGTGCCAACTGCGGGCATGTCGGTTTTGAACTTCCGGAATTTCTATGACACGGAAGACGACTGGGATGGTGGCGTATTGGAGATTTCCATCAACGGCGGCGGTTTTTCCGATATCCTGGTCGCGGGTGGTTCATTCTTGTCAGGGGGGTATACCAGTCCGCTCAATGCGAGCGACAATCCTCTTTCTTTACGCCCTGCATGGCATGGAAACTCCGGTGGCTTTCTATCTACCGTTGTCAGGCTACCCGACGCATCACTCGATCAGAATAGTGTTTTGCGATGGCGATTCGGCTCCGACGGTTTATTTGGAGATGTCGGCTGGAGGATCGATACCGTTTTCCTAAGCGCGCCACCGACCCTGGATTTCGGCGACGCACCGGATAGCTATCCGGTGTTGCTATCCGATGATGGGGCGAGGCACACGGTGGGTTCACTCTTTCTCGGATCCGGTGTTGATCCTGAATTCGACGGATCTCATTCCGTAGAAGCGAATGATGACGGTTCGGATGAAAATGGAATCACGTTTACTAATCCGATCGCCGCTTTAGGAAATGTCTCCATCGAAGCCGTTTCTTCGCAGGCAGGTGGTTTGTTGAACGCGTGGTTGGATTTCAACCGCGATGGCGATTGGTCGGATCCGGGTGAGCAGATCTTTGCGGACCGATCATTGACGGCCGGTGTTAACACGTTGAATTTTGCGGTCCCTGCCGACGCCAAGTCGGGCCCGAGCTATGCAAGATTCCGTCTGAGTACCAACCCGGGCTTGACCGTCACTGGATTGGCGACGGATGGGGAGGTTGAGGACTACCGAGTCACCATTGCAACCCCTCGCACATGGATTCCGCTCGGACCATTCTCTGCGACCAACGGCCAAGTAGAAAATATGCCGAAACGGCCGATTTCGGGCGCAATGCATACCGTTTTGGCGCACCCGACCAACGCGAATATTCTCTATGCAGGTTCTGTCAATGGTGGGGTTTGGAAAACCACGAATGCCACGGATACAAATCCGCATTGGGTTGCTTTGACCGATGCGCTCCCCTCCCAGTCGATCGGCGCTTTGACGTTTGACTTGGCTGACGGTTCCAGCAACACCATTTTCGCGGGCACGGGTCGATACAGCAGTTTCGGGCGAGAAGGAAATCGCCGTGTTGGGCTCTACAAATCAACGAACGGCGGCCAAACATGGCAAGTGATCGATGGTGGAGGGATCCTGGCTGGCAAGAATATTTCCGGGGTCTATGCCAACGGAAATACCATCGTCGTTTCTGTCAACGTAGCCGATTCATTCACCTATGAGAATATTGGCATCTTTAGAAGTACCAACGGTGGCGCGAGCTTCACTCAGATGTCAGTCGGGAATGGAGCGGCGACCGGTCTGCCTGGCGGGGTCAGTTACGATTTGGTCTACGACCCGATCAACCCAAACATACTCTACACGTCAACCGTGTTTTCGGATGGGGTCGGAGGTCTTAATGGAGTTTACAAATCCACGAACGCGGGGGCGACGTGGACTCGTGTGAGCACACCCGCGATGAACGCTCTGATCGTTAACAATACGAGCAACTTGGAGTTGGCGGCGGGGCGCAATAACGAGGTTTACGCGGCAATCATCAACGCGGGAGCATTCGCCGGATTGTTTCGCTCACCCGATAATGGTGTGACCTGGGTGCAGATGGACAGCCCTCGCACCAACGAAAATGGTATCGATGTGGGACTCAATCCCAGTGGCGGTAAGGGGCCAACGGAAGGTGCTCCTGAAGGAATTGCCGGTGGGCAAGGTGCGATCCATTTTGCAATTGTTGCGGACCCCACCAATGCAAACATCGTCTATGTTGGGGGTGACCGCCAGCCACGTTCGAACGGGGATGCTGGTACATTTCCCAATTCGATCGGAGCACTGGACTTTACTGGGCGGCTATTCCGAGGGGATGCTAGCCGGCCAGCAGGCACCCAATTTGTCCATCTCACCCATAGCAATGCTCTAGGTGCAGCGGGTGGAGGAACCGCCAGCAGCAGTTCGCCTCACGCGGACTCCCGGGAAATGACGTTCGACGCCAACGGCGATTTGATCGAAGTCGATGACGGAGGGATTTACCGTCGCACTTCCCCGAGAACGAACACAGGTGACTGGTTCTCTATCAATGGCACCTTGCAGGTTACCGAGGCGCATGACGTGGCATGGGACTCGCTGAACAATGTCGCGATGACCGGAAATCAGGATACGGGCACGACCTATCAGACAGGAGCAGGGGCATCGTTATGGGATTCTTTGTCAACTGCAGATGGTGGTGACGTCGCCGTCGATAACTTGCAACTCGCGGGAGCCAATCAGTCGGTTCGATACTCGAGCTTTCAGAATCTCGGCGCTTTTCGTCAGACGATCTGGGGTGCTAGTGGCGAACTGTTAGCAACATTTTTTCCTACACTGACTCTCGTTGGCGGAGGCCCGGCTCTCGCGCGGGCGTTTCGTACCCCTCTGGAGACAAATAATGTGGCAGGGGGACGTTTGTTGATTCAGGGGACAAACGGATTGTACGAGTCGACGGATTCTGGCGCGACCATTACTTCCATTGGAAATGGGGTCGGCGTTTCCAGTATTGCTACCAACGCGATCGTGTACGGGGGTACCAAAGATGGGGTTGCTAACCCGGACTTGGTTTGGGCTGCGAGTAGCAGTAATGTCTTCGTGCGCACTGCAGGCACTGGAAACGTAGTGGCGACGCCTGGCGATCCAACAACGGCCACGATCCGTGATTTGGCTGTCAATAGCAGAGACTGGGCGAATGCGTATGTTATCGACGACAATCAAGTGTTTCAGACGGTGAATACCGGAGGGAATTGGACCGATATCACCGGCGATTTGATGTCGTTTGCGACGGACCTCCGGTCGATTACACACGTAGCAAATGCAGCATTCGACGCTATCATCGTCGGCACAAATGCAGGGGTTTACGCGACGCTCGCCTCAGCGATAGGTGAGTGGTTCGTTCTTGGAAGCGGATTTCCTAACGCGCTTGTCTACGACATGGACTACGATGCGACCGACGACGTTCTCGTTTCGGGAACGCTGGGTCGCGGGGCATGGATGATGGAATCCATATCATTGATCCTGACGCCGAATCAGCCTCCGATCGATATCGGCTTGTCTGCGACGACCCTACCAGAGAATGCGGGCTCCAACGCACTCGTTGGCGTCCTTAACACACTCGATTTCGATCCGGATCAATCATTTACTTATTCGCTCGTCGCGGGTGCCGGAAGTACGGACAATGCGGCCTTCAATATTGATGGTTCGACACTACGCGCTACCAATAGTCTGGATTTTGAGCTCAAGTCGACGTACTTGGTGCGTATTCGTTCGACGGATTTAGACGGGTTGTTCGTGGAGAGAGCGTTCACCATCACGTTGACCAACGTCAATGAAACTCCAACCAGCATCAATGTGTCCTCCTCGTCGATCACCGAAAATGCCGGAGTCAATGCCACCGTCGGGGTGTTGAGCACCGCCGATCCCGACGCTGCAAACACCTTCACCTACACGCTTGTTGCGGGAACAGGGGATGTGGACAACGCAGCCTTCAACATCAATGGCGCAGCGCTGCGAGCGACCAACAGTTTCGACTTTGAGACGAAGCCCAGCTACACTGTGCGAGTCCGCTCGACGGACCAGGGAGGTTTGTTCACCGAGAGCGTATTCACCATTTCGGTGGTGAATGTCAACGAAGCCCCCAGCGATATCGGGCTCTCCAATGCGAGCATCGCAGAGAACTCCGGGCCCAACGCGACCGTGGGTGCCTTCAGCACGACGGATATCGATTTCGGGAATACATTTACGTATGCACTCGTTGGTGGTACCGGAGGGGGCGACAATGGGTCCTTCAATATCAGCGGCTCCACCCTCCGAGCAACCAACAGTCTCAATTTCGAGGCCAAGTCCAGCTACAGCGTCCGCGTCCGCTCCACGGACCAGGGAGGTTTGTTCACCGACAAGGTCTTTCTGATCACGGTCACCGATGTCAACGAAGCTCCTTCGAATATCACTCTGTCGTCGACCTCGATTGCGGAAAACGCTGGGGACAACGCCACCGTGGGGACCTTTAGCACGATCGATGCCGACGCCGGTAACACGTTCACCTACTCGCTGGTTGCGGGTGTTGGAGGTGGCGACAACGGAGCCTTCAATATCGTCGGCAATAGCCTTCGAGCAACGAACAGCCTCGATTTCGAGGCCAAGCCCATTTATGCCATCCGAGTCCGCTCCACGGACCAGGGTGGATTGTTTACGGAAACAACGTTCACGATCACCGTCACGAACGTCAATGAAACACCGATCGACATCGGTATTTCCAATTCGAGTGTGGCGGAGAACGCAGGCGTCAACGCTACGGTGGGAACGCTTAGCACCGTCGATGTCGATGCCGGGAATACCTTCACATACTCGTTGGTGGCCGGTGCTGGCGACGCCGACAATGGAGCATTCAACCTGAGCGGAGCTATCCTAAGGGCGACCAGCAGTTTCGACTTCGAGGCCCGATCTAGCTACAGCATCCGCATCCGCTCGACCGATCAAGGAGGACTGTTCACAGAAAAAGCATTCGTGATCGCCGTGACGAATGCTAATGAGGCGCCGGTCGATATTGTGCTGCTCAATGGGAACGTCCCGGAGAACGCAGGTGCCAACGCCACCGCGGGAGTGCTGAGCACGATCGATATCGATACCGGGAACACCTTCACCTACACCCTCGTAACCGGCGCCGGAGATAGCGACAACGCCGCTTTCTTTATTGTTGCCGACTCCATTCGAACGATCGGTAGCTTCAACTTTGAGGCAAGGTCCAGTTACAACATCCGAGTTCGCTCCACGGATCAGGGAGGCCTGTTTACCGAGAAAGCGTTGACGATCGCGGTGACGGATGTCAATGAAGCACCGACAATCATCAATCTTTCCAACGCGACGATTCCCGAAAACGCGGGTAGCAATGTCACCATCGGAAACCTCAGCACGATCGATATCGATGCTGGGAACAGCTTTACCTACACCTTGGTTCCCGGGGCTGGGGATACGGACAATGCCGCCTTCAATATCGTCGGCAATACCCTGCGAGCCAACAACAGCTTCGACTACGAAGCGAACTCGAGCTATATCATTCTCGTTCGCTCCACGGACCAGGGAGGCTTGTTCGTTGACCGTGCGTTCGCGATCCTGGTAACAAATGTCAATGAAGTACCGACGAACATCAGTCTTTCCAATGCGATCATCCCCGAGAACGCGGGCTCCAATACCACGGTAGGGACGTTGAGCACTGCCGATCCAGACGAAGCGAACACGTTTACCTACAATCTGGTCTCGGGACCTGGGGATACCGACAACTCGGCGTTCAACATTGTCGGCTCGACGCTTCGCGCAACCAACAGCCTCGATTTCGATGCAAAGTCGAATTACACCGTACGGGTTCGTTCGACCGATCAGGGAGGACTTTTCTTCGAGAAAGAGTTCACGATCTCGTTAACGAATGTCAATGAATCCCCGACCAATGTCAGCGTCTCTCCATCGTCGATTGCGGAAAATGCAGGAGCGAATTCCACTGTGGGGACGCTGAGTACCACCGATCCGGATTTCGGAAATACATTTACGTACGCCCTCGTAACGGGAGCTGGTGATGTCGACAACTCGGCATTCAATATCAGTGGCTCCGCGTTGCGGGCAACCAACAGCTTCAACTTCGAGTCCAAATCGAGCTACACCGTTCGCGTTCGCTCGACCGACCAAGGAGGCCTCTTTACCGAGCGAGCATTGACCATCGGAGTTGTCGATATCAACGAGCCCCCGACCGATGTCAGCTTGGCTGGAACGAGCATTGCGGAGAACAATGCCGCCGATGCCACGATTGGGACGTTCAACACGACCGACGTCGATGCTGGTAGCAGCTTTACGTATTCCTTGGTCGCGGGTGCCGGTGATAATGACAACCTAGCGTTCAACATTAGCGGATCGACCCTTCGGGCAAGTAGTGTCTTCGATTTCGAAACCAAGTCGAGCTACTCGGTGCGAGTCCGTTCCACGGACCAGGGAGGGCTATTCACGGAGAAAACGTTCGCAATCACCGTGACGGATGTCAATGAAACCCCGACCGATATTGCTCTTTCCAACGTGCTGATCGCAGAGAACGCGGGCCCCATCGCAACGGTGGGGACTCTGAGCAGTGTCGATCCCGACGCCGGAAACACCTTCTCCTACGCGTTGGTTGCCGGCGCTGGCAGCACTGACAACGGAGCTTTCAGTATCAGCGGCAATACGCTTCGTGCCTCCAACAGTTTCGACTTCGAGACCAAGTCGAGTTACACGGTGCGTATCCGTGCGACCGACCAAGGTGGACTGTTCACTGAAAAGGCATTCGCGATCGCGGTTGTCGACGTCAATGAAACCCCGACCAACATCGGTCTATCGAACGCGAGTGTTTCGGAGAATGCTGGAGCTAATGCAACCGTAGGCGTCTTCACCACAACCGATATCGATGCTGGAAATACATTCACCTACTCCCTGGTCGCTGGGGCTGGGGATAGCGATAACAGTGCGTTCAATATCAGTGGCAATACCCTTCGTGCGACTAGTGGCTTCGATTTTGAGGGCAAGTCACTCTACACGGTGCGTGTCCGCTCAACCGATCAAGGGGGGCTGTTCACCGAGAAGTCGTTCATCATCACGGTTGTCGACGCTAACGAAGCACCGACGAATATCGGCCTGTCCAGCGCAAGCGTTCCGGAGAATGCGGGAATCAACGCACCCATCGGAACGCTCAGCACGAGCGATATCGATGCCGGGAACACGTTCACGTACGCCTTGGTCGATGGCGTAGGTGACGATGACAACCCAGCGTTCGCAATCCTCGGATCGACGCTTCTCGCAGTCGACAGTTTCGATTTCGAGGCCCGATCGAGCTATACGGTACGAATTCGCTCGACCGACCAAGGTGGGCTGTTCACCGAAAAAGTGTTTGTGATCACGGTGACCGATGTCAATGAAACCCCGACCGATATTGCTCTTTCCAACGTGCTGATCGCAGAGAACGCGGGCCCCATCGCAACGGTGGGGACGCTGAGCAGTGTCGATCCCGACGCTGGAAACACCTTCTCCTACGCGTTGGTTGCCGGCGCTGGCAGCACTGACAACGGAGCTTTCAGTATCAGCGGCAATACGCTTCGTGCCTCCAACAGTTTCGACTTCGAGACCAATTCGAGTTACACGGTGCGTATCCGTGCGACCGACCAAGGTGGCCTGTTCACTGAAAAGGCATTCGCGATCGCGGTGGTCAACGTCAATGAAACGCCGACCAACATCGGTTTGTCCAACACGAGCATCCTGGAGAATGCAGGAGTTGACGCAACGGTAGGAAGCTTTACGACGACCGATGCGGATGCTGGCGATACCTTTACGTATTCGTTGGTAACCGGTGCGGGTGATGGTGACAACGGCGCGTTCAATATCAGTGGCAATACCCTTCGTGCGACTAGTGGCTTCGATTTTGAGGGCAAGTCACTCTACACCGTACGTGTCCGCTCAACCGATCAAGGGGGGCTGTTCACCGAGAAGTCGTTCATCATCACGGTTGTCGACGCTAACGAAGCACCAACGAATATCGGCCTGTCCAGCGCAAGCGTTCCGGAGAATGCGGGAATCAACGCACCCATCGGAACGCTCAGCACGAGCGATATCGATGCCGGGAACACGTTCACGTACGCCTTGGTCGATGGCGTGGGTGACGATGACAACCCAGCGTTCGCAATCCTCGGATCGACGCTTCTCGCAGTCGACAGTTTCGATTTCGAGGCCCGATCGAGCTATACGGTACGAATTCGCTCGACCGACCAAGGTGGGCTGTTCA
>Ga0315904_10013981_pt1 | contig 10017 bp, 9 predicted proteins | sample LakEriMetagenome_6_FD_203529 | JGI IMG/M metagenome (GOLD analysis project Ga0315904, IMG submission 203529) | Freshwater fungal communities from buoy surface, Lake Erie, Ohio, United States - Buoy 12 MA120 | ecosystem: Environmental > Aquatic > Freshwater > Lake | place: USA: Lake Erie, Ohio...
CGCACCGCCGTGCAACGGACCCCAGAGGGCATTGACGCCCGCCGAGACCGAGGCGAAAAGGTTCGCTCCCGCGGACGCCACCATGCGCACGGTGGAGGTGGAGCAGTTCTGCTCATGGTCCGCGTGCAGGAGCAGGAACAAATTCAGTGCCGAAGCCACCTCGGGCGTCGCAACGTAATCGTTGTACGGCTCCGAGAACATCAGATGGAGAAAATTGTCGCAGTAGTTAAGCGAGCGCTTCGGATGATTGAGTGGGAGGCCGCGGCTGATGCGGTACGAATGCGCCGCGATCGTGCGCACCTTCGAGATCGCGATCGCGACCGCCTCCTCGAAGTGCTCAAGGTCACGCTGGTGATTGTTGGTCGCGAGATGCGGGTAGTAGCAGCCCAGCGCATTCATCAGCGCCGACAGCACAGCCATCGGGTGCGCGGCCGGGGGGAAGCCTTGAAAGAGCCTCGTCATGCCCTGATGCAGCGGCGCGTGCTGGGTCAGCAACGACGAGAAGTGCGTCCGCTGCTCCGGCGTCGGCAACTCGCCATGGATCACCAAGTAGGCCGTCTCGATGAAGTTCGATTTTTCCGCCAGCTGCTCGATCGGATAGCCGCGGTACCGAAGAATGCCCTGTTCGCCGTCGATGTAGGTGATGTTGCTCTGAGCTGACCCGGTGTTGGCAAAACCGTCATCAAACGTGATGTACCCGGTCTCTGCACGGAGCTTGGAGATGTCCACCGCTCGCTCATTCTCTGTCCCGATGATGATGGGCAGGCTGAGCTCCTTGTCGTCGATTTTCAGGGTAGCGGTCTTGGGCATAGGGATGACCGAAGCAAAATCCCCAACGCTTGCAAAGCAAAGTCGCCCGACCCGGCTTCCGCCCGGGGAAGCAGAAGCAGGAGGCGCACAGCCCTTTAGCGGAAGTTGGGGACCACCGCTTAGGTCGACGCTACACGCACGAAATTGCCGTAAATCTTCAGCCCGGCCGCCTGACTCTTCTCGGGGTGAAACTGGGTCGCAAATACCCTACCCCGGCCAATCGCCGCACAGAAAGGGCCACCGTAGTCGCATTCCGCCAAGATCAGCGACCGGTCCGCCGGCCGACAGTGGTAGCTGTGGACAAAATAGAAGGATTCACCCGCGCTCGGCAGCCCGATCGCCAACGGCGAGGCCGACTGGAGAAAGCGAACGTCGTTCCAGCCCATGTGCGGGATCTTGAACTCCGGAGGAAGCCGGAACCGGACCACATCCCCGGCAAAGATGCCCAGTCCCCGCGTATCACCCTCCTCCGAGCGATCGAAGAGGGCCTGCATGCCTAGGCACACACCCAGAAACGGTCGGTCCGCCGCAATCCAGCGACGCACCCCTTCGTCGAGTCCCGTCCGCTGTAGCGAGGCGACACAATCCCGCAACGCGCCGACACCGGGTAGCACCAAGCCACGCCACGGGGCCGAGGGAGACTCCAGCTCTTCACGCGTCCGCAGGACACACACCTCTCCGCCCGAGGCCTCCAGCGCCTTCGTGACGCTACGAAGGTTGCAAATCCCTGTATCAATGACCGCGATCAAGAGGCGACTCCGTCCGAGGTTACTCCGCGCTCCAAGCCGCTCGGGTCAAAGCAACCCCTTCGTGGACGGCAGCTGGTCCGTCACGCGTGGGTCGATCTGAGTGGCGACGTCTAACGCCTTGGCCAGTCCCTTGAAGACCGCTTCGGCCGCATGGTGCGGTTCCTCGCCGTACTCGAGCTTCACGTGCAGGTTGCAGGCCAGTGCATTACTGAACGCACGGGCAAACTCCTTCACGAGGATGAGATTGAAATCGCGGACGAACGCATTCGGCACCGACACGTCGTACACAAGGCAGGCCCGACCACTCAGGTCGACCACCACACGCGCCAACGCCTCATCCATCGGCAGGAGAAAAAATCCGTAACGGCGGATGCCGCGCTTGTCGCCCAAGGCCTGGCGGAAGGCGTCGCCCAACACCAAGCCGACATCCTCGACCGTGTGGTGATAGTCTACAGCGACGTCGCCACGGCAACGCACCTCAAGGTCGAACAGCCCATGCTTCGCGAAGAGCGTCAGCATGTGATCAAAGAACGGAATCCCGGTGTCGATCGTCGACGCGCCCGTGCCGTCAACCGCGAGGGTCAACGAAATGTCGGTCTCCGCGGTCTTCCGCGTGAGGGTCAGTGAGCGTGTTTTTGCCATGCAAGAAGGACGTCGTCCACAGCCGCCATGTCCGCATCCGTCCCGACGCTGATGCGGAGGAAGGAGGCGGTCAAGGGATGGTTCGGGAACGACCGGACGAGGATCCGCCGGGCCCGAAAGGCTTCGTCCAGCGAACGAGCCACCGCGACGCCGGTCTCCCCGCGGGCGTTGCGCGGCTCCACGAAGATGAAGTTCGCTTCCGATGGGTAGGCGAACCAACCCAATCCTTGGGTCCATGCCTGCCAGCAGCGGTCCCGGGTCGCCCGCACGCGCGCGATCAGGTCCGCATAATAAGCCGTATCCTCAAGCGCCGCGATCGCTCCCACCTGGGACAGCCGATTGACGTTGTAGCTGTCCCGTACTCGATCAAGGAAGCCGACCATCTCGGGATGCGCTAAGGCGTAGCCGACCCGGAGCCCGGCGAGCGCATGGGCCTTCGATAGGGTCCGCACAATTACAAGGCGCGGATGACGCGCCAGCAGGGAAACGCCATCGTGGCGGGCAAAGGGCGCATAGGCTTCGTCGAGCACGAGCACGCCGGAAAACCGCGCGAGGACTTCCTCGATCTCCGCAGCGCTGAACGCCACACCGGTCGGCGCATTCGGGGAGGTCAGGAAAAAGGCCCGAGCGGGCGACGCCGCGATCTGCGCCACGGGCAGCTTCATACTGCGTTCGAACGGGATCGTCTCCGATCGGCCATCCTGGATACCCACCAGCACCGGATAGAGCGAGTAGCTGGGGAACGTGAACCCCGTCGCCGCCCCACCGCCACCGAAGCAACGCACCAGCAGATTGAGCACGTCGTCGGATCCGTTGCCGACCAGCACATTCGCGGCCGTCAGACCCTGCCCATGATACGCCGCCACCGCCGCGCGAACCGCCGCACTCGAGGGATTCGGGTAAAGCCGCAGTCGCGCTCCACCGTCCGACAGCTCGCGCTGGATCGCTTCTGCGACGCGCGGGCTCGGGGGATAGCCAGATTCATTCGTGTTGAGCTTGATCCAACCCGACTCTCCCGGCTGCTGCCCCGGAGTATAGGCATGAAGCCGCGCAATGTGGGGAAGGACGAGGTCGGAAAGCGAGGACATGGGAGGACGCGATGCCACCGCCAGACTCAGTCGACCCGAACCGCTACCGAGCGACCGTGCGCGGCAAGCTGCTCCATGGCCGCAAAGGCCGCCACGACCGGTGCCGCCTTGCGCAGGCTGTTCCGGTCGTACGCCAAGACACTCGTCCGCCGCATGAAGTCCGCCACGCGCAGGCCGCTAAGGAAGCGCCCCGCCCCGCCGGTGGGCAGGACATGGCTCGGTCCCGCCGCGAAATCGCCCACGGCAGTCGGCGTGAAATTGCCCTGCATGATCGCCCCGGCAGTCGTGATCGCGCGCGTCAACCGAGCCTGCGCCGCCGGACGCACGAGCAGCTCCAGGTGCTCCGGAGCAACCCGGTTTGCGACCGTCACCGCCTCGTCCAAGGAACGCACCAGCACGGCGAGAAATCCCCCCTGCAGCACCGGACGGATCCGGTCTGCCCGCGGCAGCGTCTTAAGCTGACGCTCCACCTCCGCCGCGATGCGCGTCATGACGCGACGAGACGTGGCCACAAGGTAGATTTTTTCCCGGCCGCTTCCATGTTCCGCCTGCGCCAGGAGATCGGCCGCGGCGTAGCGTGGGATGGCAGTCTCGTCGGCGATCACCATGACCTCACTCGGGCCCGGGAGTGAATCGACGCCGACCGTCCCAAAAACCTGACGCTTCGCCTCGCAGACGTAGGCATTGCCCGGACCAAAGACTTTGTCGACCGGGCGAATCGTGGCGGTGCCATAGGCCATGGCACCAATCGCCTGGACTCCGCCGATGCGATACACCTCCTTCACCCCGGCGAGCGCGAGCGCTCCCAACAAGGCGGGCGACACCTCACCCTGCGCATTGGAAGGGGTAAAGGCAGCGATCTCGGGACAGCCCGCGATCCTCGCTAGGGTCACGGTCATCAGCACCGTCGACACCAGCGGTACCTGTCCACCGGGGACGTACACCCCGACACGCTGCAGCGGAAAATGCCGCTCGCCGACCCGCGCCCCATGCAGATTCCGCGCAGTCCAGCCCTTCGGCAGACTGCGGCGGTTGAACGCCAGCACGGCCGCGAGCGCCGCGCGGATCGCCCGACGCTCCGCCGCCGGCAAGCCGGACGCCGCGGCCTTCAACTCCGCTTCCGAAACCCGGAAGCGCCGCGGAGTCAGGCGAGCCCGGTCAAACGTTGCCACATACTCCACCACCGCCTTATCCCCTCGCCGACGGACGTCCGCGAGGATCGCCGCCACCGCAGTGGAAACGGCAGCGGATCCCGACGCCGAGTCGGCGAAGGCCCGCAGCTGCGAATCAAAGGCACGGTCGTTGAAGGAAAGAAGGCGCACGGGAAGACAGGATGCAGAAACATCCCGAGCCAAGCGGACCGCGACGAACGCGGCAACGACGAACGCGCGCGTCTACTCCCACTCAATCGTCGCAGGTGGCTTGGAACTGATGTCCAACACCACGCGCGACACCCCCTGAACTTCGTTGGTGATGCGCGAGGAGATCTTCTGCAACAGATCGTAAGGCAAACGGCTCCAATCCGCCGTCATGGCATCCCGCGACTCGACAATCCGCAGACCGATGACATCGGCATAGTTCCGCTCATCACCGACCACTCCGACGGACTTGACGGGCAGGTAGACCGCAAAGGACTGCCACACCTTCCAGTACCATTCGCTGGCCATCATTTCCTCCTGCACGATCGCATCAGCCTCGCGCAGCACATCGAGACGCTCGCGGGTGATATCGCCGACCACGCGCACCCCCAAACCGGGGCCCGGGAAAGGCTGGCGCCACACCACCTCGCGCGGCAGACCGAGGGCGGAGCCGACCGCACGCACCTCGTCCTTGAACAACTCCCGCAGTGGTTCGAGGAGCTTGAGCTTCATACGCTCCGGAAGGCCGCCCACATTGTGGTGCGACTTAATCAGCGCGGCGGGATTACCGGCGATCGCGACGGACTCGATGACGTCAGGGTAGAGCGTGCCCTGGGCGAGAAACTCGGCCGCTCCCACACTGCGCAGCGACCGCTCGAAGACCTCCACGAACGTGTTACCGATGATCTTGCGCTTACGCTCCGGGTCGTTGACTCCCTTAAGTCGGCGAAGGAACAACGCCGAAGCGTCGACGACCCGCACATCGATGCGAAAATGTTTCCGGTAGAGCTCCTCGACCACGGCGCGCTCGCCCTTCCGCAGGAGTCCATTGTCGACGAACACGCACGTGAGCCGGCTCCCGATCGCCTGATGGATCAGCGCGGCAGCCACCGATGAATCCACGCCTCCGGAGAGACCGAGGAGCACGCGGGACTTCCCGACCGTCGCGCGGATGTTCGCAATCGCGTGCTTGATGAAATCCTTGGTCGTCCAATCCTGGCGAGCGCCGCAGACCCCGACGAGGAAGTTACGGAGCACATCGACCCCGCGCTCGGAGTGAGAAACCTCCGGATGGAACTGGATCCCGAAGAAATTGCGGCGCCGATCCTCGATGGCGGCGAACGGAGAGTTTTCGGTTGTGCCGATGGCGACGAAACCAGGCGGAAGCTCGGTGAGTTTGTCACCGTGGGAATTCCAAACGGTGAGCTGCCGCGGCAGCTTCGCGAACAGCCGACCCGGGCGCTGGATCCGCAGCGTCCCATTGCCGTACTCGCGACGCTCTCCGCGCGCGACGGTGCCACCGAGCAAGCGGCCCATGAGTTGGATCCCGTAGCAGATGCCCAGCACCGGGACGCCGAGATCGAAAATCGCACGGTCGGGCATCGGCGCTCCCTTGGCGAACACGCTGCTCGGCCCACCGGAGAGGATAATGCCGATCACCCCATCGGCCTTGAGCGCGGCGGCGGAGGTACCGTACGGGTAGATCTTGGAGTAGACGTTGCACTCCCGGATCCGGCGCGCGATGACCTGCGTGTACTGGGATCCGAAATCGAGGACGGCGATCGTCTGGTTCATGGAGCGAGGAACGGAGCTAACAAACGAGTGACCTGAGTGGTGGGAGAGGCAAGCGCCTAGAAACGCAAGCGGCCCTGGGGTTTACCGCACAGCGGACAGTGGGCGGTTTCCGCGCCGGGCGCGCCCTCGTAGGGGCGCTGGCAGCGCGGACAGAAGAAGGCGTGCCGACGGCCCGGGCGCGAGAGTCGCCGCGGACGAACGCGGTCATAGTACACCCAGAGCCCCAGGTAAAGAAGGGCAACCGCGAGGCAGTAGGCGACGGCGGCATGGGTGAAATCAAGCACGGGGACGAAACATGAAGGGCACCGCGGTCCGGCTCAAGTCGGCGCGCGGCGCCCGGTGGGAACAAAAAGCGCCGAACCGAAGTTCGGCGCTGTACCGGAAACGTCCGATCTGCGGGACCGGGCCCGCTTAGGCGGAGGCGGCCGGAGCGGCCTCGGCAGCCGGGCTCTCCTTAGCCGGCTTGGCGGCCTTGCGACCCTTGGACTTCTTGTAGCCCACGTCGTCGGCCTTGATGAATTCGATCAGCGCCATTTCGGCGGCATCGCCGCGGCGCTGCTCGCTCAGCTTGTAGATGCGGGTGTAGCCACCCGGACGGTTGGCGAACTCCTTGCACTTCTCATCGAAGAGCGCGGTGATCGCAGCCTCGTCGCGAACATCGCGGAGAGCGAGGCGACGGAGGTGCAGCTTATCCTTCTTCTCGGTGGCAGCCGCAGCCTTCTTGGCCTTGGTGATGACCTTCTCGACGAAGGGACGCAGTGCCTTGGCCTTCGTGAGCGTGGTCTTGATCCGGCCGTGCTCGATCAGCGAGGCCGCGAGATTGGAGAGCATGGCGGCGCGGTGTTCCCGCGTGACGCCGAGCGATGCATGATGCTTATTATGACGCATGGGTGTGGTGGTTTGATCGGTCCCCGATCGGCAACCCGGTCGCAGCGTTGGGCGGCAGCGGGCGGCGCGAGGGCCGGAAAAGGGTGATGAGCCCACCGCGCCGGCCGTCGGGAAGACGACCGGGCGGCGTGGTAAGGTTTAGGACTCCTTCTTGGTATCGAGAAGACGCTCGTCGAACTTCATGCCGAGCGACAGGCCCAGCGCCTCGAGCTTCTCCTTGATCTCGTTGAGCGACTTCTTGCCGAAGTTGCGGTACTTGAGCATCTCCTGCTCCGTCTTCATGGCGAGTTCGCCGACGGTGGTGATGTTCGCGTTGTTCAAGCAATTCGCCGCGCGGACGGAGAGCTCGATTTCGTTGACCGACATGTTGAGGAGCTTGCGGAGCTTGTTCTGCTCCTCGCTGACCTCGGACTGTTGGTTCTCGAACTCGTACGCCTCGTCGCTGACGCGATCGAAGACATCGAGATGGTGCTTGAGAATGGACGCGGACTGCTTGAGCGCCTCGTCGGGGGCGATGCGACCGTCCGTCCAGACCTCGAGGATCAGCTTGTCGTAATCGGTGATCTGGCCGACGCGGGTGTTCTCGACCGAGTACTTGACGAGCTTGACGGGCGAAAAGAGGGAATCGATCGGAATGACGCCGATGGCTTGGTCTTCCTTCTTATTCTGCTCGCCCGGATAGTAACCGCGACCGGTCTTGATCTCGATCTCCGCCGAAAAGGCGCGCGACTTGTCGAGTGTGCAAATCACCTGAGTCGGATTGACGATGGTGATGTTCGAATCGGCTTGGATGTCGGCCGCGGTGACGGGGCCATCGCGATTGACCTTGATCTGGAGGGTGATCGGCTCGCGCTTTTGCGAGACGATGAGCACCTTCTTGAGGTTGAGGACGATGTCGGTGACGTCCTCGACGACCCCATCGACGCTCTGGAACTCGTGGTTCACGCCGTCGATGCGGATGGAGGAGATGGCAGAGCCCTCGATGGAACTCAGCAGGACGCGGCGAAGGGAGTTGCCGACGGTGTGTCCGTAGCCGGCTTCGAACGGCTCGGCGATGAACTTGGCATAGGTGGCGGTGGCGCCTTCCTCGACTTTGGTGAGCTTGTTCGGGAGTTCGAACTTTCCGAGGCGTTTGGGCATGGCGGGGAGCGGGTGAGGGATGAAGGTTGGTCCGGTCAGAAGCAGCCTGGCGGCGGCGAAGCGTGGAAGGCGCTCGTTGACCGGGACCAGGTTAGAAGCGCGAGTAGAACTCAACGATCAACTGTTCGTTGATCGTGGGATCCATCTCTTCGCGCGTGGGCAGACGGTTGACGACTGCCTTGAAGTTCTCGGCATTGAGCGTGAGCCAGCCGGGGACATTGCGCATCCGGTTCTCCTCGAGATTGCGGGTCGCGATCTGGCGGGAGCTCGGCGTGTTCTTGATCTCGATCTCCTCGCCGGCACGGACGTTGTAGCTCGCGATGTCGACCTTGTGACCATTCACACGGACGTGGCCGTGGTTGACCATCTGGCGGGCGGCGGCACGGCTCTTGGCGAACCCGAGCAGGTAGACCACGCTGTCGAGGCGGGTCTCAAGCAACTGCAGGAAACGCTCGCCGGTGACGCCGCGCTCGCTCTTGGCGATCTCGAAGACACGACGGAACTGGCGCTCGAGCAGACCGTAGATGTAGCGAAGCTTCTGCTTCTCGTTCAGACCGACGGCGTACTCGGAGAGCTTGCGGCGGTTTTTCGGACCATGTTGGCCGGGGGGGAAAGGACGACGCTCGTACGCCTTGGTCGCGCCGAAAATCGGCTGACCGAAACGACGACTCATGCGGGTGGTAGGACCTGTGTAGCGGGCCATGATGAACCTTGGCTTTTAAAGGATAGAGAGGAGGGTGGAGACCGCTCGCTTAGACGCGGCGGCGCTTGCGCGGACGGCAGCCATTGTGCGGGATCGGCGTCACATCGACGATCGAGGTGATCTCAAGCCCGATGGCCTGGAGGGCACGGACTGCGCTGTCGCGTCCCAAGCCGGGGCCGGAAACGCGGATGACGACGTCCTTGAGGCCGTGGGACATCGCGTTGCGCGCGGCATCTTGGGCAACGACCTGGGCGGCGTAGGCGGTGGACTTGCGGGAACCGCGGAAGTTGCACTTGCCGGCGCTCGACCAGGCGATCACCTGACCCTTGAGGTCGGTGATGGACACGATCGTGTTGTTGAAGGAGGCGAGGACGTTGACGAAGCCCGTGGTGACGTTCTTCGAGCCCTTAGCCTTGCGGATCTTGATCGCTCCGAGCTCCTCCTTGAGGAGCTCCTCAGCCGTCGGCTGACGGGCGACTCCGCCCACCAGTTCAACCGGCTTGGCGGGGGCAGCAGCAGCGCCTTCGGCCGCTGGAGCGGCAGCCGGGGCAGCGGCGTCAGCGGCCGGAGCAGCGGACTTCGCGCCCTTGGCGGGCTTCTTCTCGGCGGGCGCGGCACCCTCGGGGGCAGCGGCTGGCTTCGGGGACTTCTCCTTGGCGGGACCTGACTTTTCTTCGGCCATGACGGTAAATTATTCCTTGGCTTTGGTGACACCCACGGTCTTGCGCGGACCCTTGCGAGTACGGGCATTCGTGCTGGTGCGCTGACCGCGCACCGGGAGGCTGCGGCGGTGGCGAATGCCGCGATAGCAATTGATCGCCTGAAGGCGCTTCAAATTCGCCGCGAGCTCGCGGCGAAGATCGCCCTCCACCACCCACTTGTGTTCGGTGATGATATTGAGGATCTTGTTCAGATGCTCCTCGGTCAGTTCCTGCGCGCGCAGGTTCGGATCAATCCCTGCTTCCTGCAGGATCTGATCAGCGCGCACCGGACCGATGCCGTAGATGTAACGGAGCGAGTAAGAAACTTTCTTCTTCGCGGGGATTTCAACGCCGAGGAGACGA
>Ga0315904_10013987_pt1 | contig 10015 bp, 10 predicted proteins | sample LakEriMetagenome_6_FD_203529 | JGI IMG/M metagenome (GOLD analysis project Ga0315904, IMG submission 203529) | Freshwater fungal communities from buoy surface, Lake Erie, Ohio, United States - Buoy 12 MA120 | ecosystem: Environmental > Aquatic > Freshwater > Lake | place: USA: Lake Erie, Ohio...
GACGATTTTGGCGAGCGGCTTTGCGCCGATTTTGGCGGCGGCTGATTCACTCGCGAGCACCACGGCAGCAGCACCGTCGGAGATCGACGAGGAACTGGCGGCTGTCACGGTGCCATCCTTGCGGAAAGCGGGTTTCAATTGCGGGATCTTGGCGATGTCGCAGGTGAACGGCGTCTCATCACGATCTACGACGACCTCGCCTTTGCGGCCCTTGACCGTGACGGGCACGATTTCTTTGGCAAACGCGCCCGACTCCACGGCAGCGAGCGCTCGGCGTACCGACTCGGCGGCGAAGGCGTCTTGGTCGGCTCGACTGAACTGATAGCGCCCAGCCGTGTTCTCGGCGAAGCAGCCCATCATTTGTCCGTCCCAAGCGCTTTGCAGGCCGTCGTAGAACATATGGTCGAGCACTTCGCCGTGACCCATGCGATAGCCGCTGCGCGCTTTGGGCAACAGGTAAGGTGCGTTGGTCATCGATTCGAGTCCGCCAGCCACCATCACGCCAGCCTCGCCCGCGCGAATCTGGTCAGCGGCCATCATGATGGCCTTGAGCGCCGAGCCGCACATCTTGTTCATCGTCGTGGCAGGAATCGAATTCGGGATGCCGGCGGCAAGCGCGGCTTGACGAGCCGGCGCTTGTCCGAGGCCGGCGGGCAGCACGCAGCCCATGATGACTTCGTCCACTTGCTCTGGGGTGATTCCCGCCGACTCAATGGCCCCGCGGATAGCGGCAGCGCCCAGTTGCGGGGCGGTCACCGGGGCTAACACTCCCTGAAAAGCACCGATCGGAGTGCGACGCGCGGAGAGGATCACGACGGAATCGGACATGACTGAACCTGTACTAGAGTGAGGCTGGGAGAGCCGACAAGTGTAGCCAAGCGACACCGCTCGCGCACCCCGGCCCAGCCCGGGTCATTGCCCTCGTAATCAGCCTCGATCAGGCTCGTCTAAACGACTCAGGATGGCCGCTCGCGTGTGCTCACGCAGTGCGGCGACTTGCTGTTCTGGGGGCAAGTCGGCGTCGGGTAGGACAGGATCGAGAAACTCGACCTCGACGCGGCCGGGTCTTGGGAAGAATCGCGGACTAGGCAGGATCTGGCGCGTGCCGCGAAGTACGCAGGGGACGACCGGGCAGTTGGCGGCGACGGCACTCTTGAACGCCCCGTTGTTGAATTTCAACAGACCGGGTTCACCCACGAATGTGCCCTCGGGAAAGAACAGCAGCGCTTGGCCACCCGAAACGGTGCGTAGTACTCGGCGTGCATCGAGTCCACCGCGGTGGCGGTTGAAGCGCTCGACGAACTCGGTGCCGAGTAGTTCGAGCAGCAGACCCGCAAGCGGCACCGCCGCCATTTCACGTTTGACGACGTAGGCGAATCGCTCGGGCAGCACCGCCTTGATCACGATGGCATCGATGTAGCTCGCGTGGTTGGCTGCAACGACGCACTGACCTTGCGGTAGGTGTTCTACCCCGGTGACGTGCAGCGGGTGGAAGCTTCCGCGCATGACGAGTCTTGCGGCGATACCGGCATAGTGCCGACGGCGTTGCACGTTCGGCACAAATAAAAGCAACAGCAACAGACCGAGTGCGATCAGCACGAACACGACCCAGGCGTAGGAGCCGTAGAGCACCCGACCGATCAAGCCGACGGCGGACTCACGCTGCAGGTTGTCTCGACCTTCTGACATGGCGCGGTATCCTTGGGTGCGAGCACTGCAAAGTCAATGAACGACACGTCACACCAATCAGACAACGCACCCGAGGCTGTGGGTATCGAAATCCATCCCGTCGTGCTGCGATTTCTGGATGTCTTATGGATGGAGCGCGGCCTCTCGCAGAACACGTTGGCGGCGTATCGTGCCGATCTGCTTGCGCTGCAGCGATGGCTCGCGCCTCGTGCGATCGATGTCACCTCGGCCTCTCGTGCCGATCTGCTGGCGTATCTGGCCTTACGTGCTGAGAAGGGCGCCAAGTCGCGATCGACTGCGCGGCAGTTGTCGACCTTTCGTCGATTTTTTCGACACCTCGTACGCGAGCGACATCGCGCCGACGATCCCACGCTCGACATCTCGGCGCCGCGACTTGGGCGCCGGCTGCCTAAGTCGCTGAGTGAGGCGGAGGTCGAGGCATTGCTTGTGGCGCCCGCCGGCGATGAGCCACGGGCACTGCGTGATCGGGCGATGCTCGAGATGCTCTACGCCACGGGCTTGCGAGTCTCGGAGTTGATTGCCTTGCGTTACACGCAGGTGAATTTGAACCAAGGCGTGGTGCGTGTGACGGGCAAAGGTAATCGTGAGCGCTTGGTGCCGATTGGTGCGGCCGCTGCCGAGACGCTGCAGCAGTTCGAGCAGCGCGGGCGCGCCGCTTTGCTCGAGGGTCGATCCAGTGAGCATCTGTTTCCGACCCGCGAGGGGGAGCCGATGACCCGTCAGGCGTTCTGGCACCTGATCAAGCGTCATGCGCGTACCGCTGGTATCGACAAGCCCCTCTCGCCGCATACCTTGCGGCACGCTTTCGCAACCCATTTGTTGAATCACGGCGCGGACTTGCGAGTAGTGCAGATGCTGCTGGGGCACAGCGATTTGTCGACCACGCAGATTTATACCCATGTCGCGCGCGAGCGCATGAAAGCGCTGCACGAGACACATCACCCGAGAGGCTGAGTGTTAGACTTCGGCGCATGAAAATGCAGATGACCCAGACCTTGCGTCGAAGCTGGCTGTTGATCGCGCTAGCGGCAATTTGCACCATGCCAGCGTGGCCGCAAAACGCGTCCCAAGCTGCTGCGAAGAAGCCGGATCCGCGCGCGGAACTCGTCAAGAAAATGCCGGGTAGCAAGCTCAGCGATTTTCGGCCCTCGCCCTTGCCTGGAATCTTTGAATATGCCCGTGGTGCCGATGTCATTTATTTGAGCGCCGACGGAAAATATGCCTTCGATGGGGATCTCTACGATTTGGCGACGGAGAACAACCTCAGTGAGACTCGGCGTCGCGAAGCGCGTCTGGCGCTGATCGGTCAGGTGCCCGAGGCGCAGATGGTGGTGTTCGGCGCGAAAGATGCCAAGCACACCATCACCGTGTTCACTGACATCGATTGCGGCTACTGCCGCAAACTGCATTCGGAGATGCCCGAGTACAACAAGCTCGGCATCCGCGTTCGCTACCTCTACTACCCGCGCATGGGTCCTGATTCCGAGGGTTGGGATAAAGCCCAAGCCGTGGCCTGTGCGACCAACAAGACCGATGCGATGACGCGCGCGAAACGCGGCGAGTCAGTCAAAAGCGGCAAGTGCAACGCCTCGTCGATCGTGCAGCGCGACTACGAGTTGGGCCAGGAGATCGGCCTGCGCGGAACGCCCGCCATCATTCTCGAAGATGGAGAATTGCTCGCGGGCTATGTGCCGCCCGCAATGCTGATTCGTCGTCTGGAGCCGCCGGCGGCTCAGCGCTAAGGCCGCTCGTCCGTTAGCGTTCGAGCTTCAGCGTTCGAGCAGGCTCAGCTTACCCGGCTTGCCGTCCCAGTCTTTGGCGTCGCTCGGCGCATCTTTCTTTTCGGTAAGCACCGGCCACTTGCGTGATAGTTCGGCGTTCAGTTCCTTGAACGACTCCTGTCCGGAGGGCAACTCGTCTTCGGAATAGATCGCCTCGGCCGGGCACTCCGGCTCGCAGAGTGTGCAGTCGATGCACTCATCGGGATCGATGACGAGGAAGTTTGGGCCCTCGTGGAAACAATCCACCGGACACACTTCCACACAATCCATGTACTTGCACTTGATGCAGTTCTCGGTAACGACGAACGTCATGGGCAACCCCGATCTAAGCTGAAGGCGAGACTCTAAACCCGCCGGTCTATATCCGTGAAGTGGTGGCGCTCGACGCCCGCTGCCCGGTCTTCGAAGAATCGTCGCAGGGCGAACTCCGTGCTCGCAAACGCGATGTCGTCCCAAGGCATATCTGCCTCGGAAATCATACGGGCTTCGAGGCTTTCGGTACCTGCACCGATCTCGGGCGAACGCAGCTTGGCGCGAAAAAACACGTGCACTTGATGTGCATGCAGAATATGCACGATGGCCAGCAACGAGCCAATTTCCACATCCGCCAGCGCTTCTTCGTACGACTCGCGCGCCGCTGCTTGCTGCAGGGTTTCGTTGTTTTCCATGAACCCGGCGGGGAAGGTCCAGTAACCATGGCGAGGCTCGATCGCTCGCCGGCACATAACGATACGGCCGTGCTCGTCCTCGGGGATGCAACCCACGACGAGTTTGGGATTTTGGTAGTGGACCGTGTGGCAGGCAGGGCACACGTGGCGTGGCAGGTGCTCTCCCTCGGGGATACGCACCACCACGGCGGTGCCACAATTGCTGCAGTAGTTCATGAATGATCAGGTGGTGCCGGGAGAGGGAATCGAACCCACACTCTGTCACCAGAACCGGATTTTGAGTCCGGCGCGTCTACCAGTTCCGCCATCCCGGCTGAGGATGTGCGCGCATTATACGTGAAAGCGAGCCCGCGCTTGCCTAACATGCGCGCGGTGCGTGCCTCAGACTTCGATTTCGACCTCCCGGCGGACCTCATCGCCCAATTTCCGTTGCCCGACCGGACGGCATCACGCCTGCTGGTCGTCGACGGGCAGACGGCCATCTGGCGAGACGCCCAGTTCCGTGAACTCGGCCAATGGCTCCGTCCGGGTGATCTGCTGGTTTTCAACGATACCCGCGTGATCCCAGCGCGGCTGCACGGTCGCAAGCCGACCGGTGGCAGTGTCGAGATGCTGCTCGAGCGTGCACTCGAGGGGCGCGAGGCGTTGCTGCATATGCGGGCGAGCAAGCCGCTACGAGACGGCTCTATCGTCGAGACGTCCGGTGGGTCGGTGCGGGTGCTCGGTCGGCAGGATGATCTGTTCCGAGTTGAGCTCCCAGAGCCTGCGCTCGCGTTCTTCGGACGACATGGCGAGATTCCGCTACCGCCTTACATTGCACGCGAGACGGTGGCCGACGATACCGAGCGCTATCAGAGTGTTCTGGCTCGGGTGCCCGGCGCCGTGGCAGCGCCGACGGCGAGTTTGCACTTCGATCGTGCGCTGCTCGAGCAATTGGCTGCGTCGGGCATCGAACGAGCGACGATCACCTTGCACGTCGGGGCGGGCACTTTCCAGCCGCTGCGCAGCGACAATATCGAAGAGCACGTGATGCATGCGGAGTACGCAGAAATTCCGCCCGACACCGCAACCACCATCGCGCGCGTTCGTGCCGCCGGAGGGCGGGTGGTTGCGATCGGAACGACGGTCGTACGCGCGCTCGAGTCGGCTGCTATGGCGTCTGCGAATGGCGTCATCGACGCGTGGTCCGGTGAGACCCGCATCTTCATTCGCCCGGGCCATCGCTTTCGGGCGATCGACGCGCTGATCACGAACTTCCACTTACCGAAGTCGACGTTGTTGATGTTGGTGAGCGCCTTTGTCGGTCGCGAGACGATGCTCGCCGCCTATGCGCACGCGATCGAACAGCGTTATCGCTTCTTCAGTTACGGTGACGCCATGTTGCTGACCCCCGCCTCGGATGCGCATTCATGAGCCCGAATCAACCGAATCGATTGAGTTTCGACTGTATCGCCACCGACGGTGCGGCCCGTCGCGGTCGAGTGCACGCGCGGCACGGCAGCATCGAAACACCAGCCTTCATGCCCGTGGGTACCTACGGCACGGTGAAGGCGATGACGCCGGAGGAGCTGACGGGTCTCGGTGCTGAGATCATCCTCGGCAACACGTTCCACCTCATGTTGCGACCCGGGCCCGATGTCGTGGCCGAGCTCGGTGGCCTACATCGCTTCATGAATTGGTCGAAGCCTATCCTCACGGATTCCGGCGGCTTTCAGGTCTTCAGCCTCGCTAAGCTTCGCAAGATCGACGAGGAGGGCGTCCGCTTTCGATCGCCCATCGATGGAAGCGAAGTGCGTTTAACGCCTGAGAGTTCCATGGACGTGCAGCGCGCCTTGGGCTCGGACATCGTGATGATGTTCGACGACTGCACGGCGTGGCCCGCGACGCACGATCAGGCCCGCCTGTCGATGGAGCGCTCGATGCGCTGGGCGGTGCGCTGTCACCGCCACTACTACGGTGGTGGCGCCGAGGGCTCGGCTCCCGTTCCCGGGGATCTCTTTGGCATCGTGCAGGGCGGCATGTACGGCGATCTGCGCTTGGAATCCTTGCGATCCTTGATGGAACTCGATTTGCCTGGGCTTGCGGTCGGCGGGCTTGCAGTGGGCGAGCCTGAGCCCGAGCGGCTGCGAGTGCTCGAGGAACTCGTGCCGCACATGCCGGCCGATCGACCGCGTTATCTCATGGGGGTGGGGCGACCTGAGGACATCGTCGCCGCCGTTGCTCGTGGTATCGACATGTTCGACTGCGTCATGCCGACTCGGCACGCCCGCAACGGTCACCTGTTCACCTCGACCGGGGTGATCAATATTCGTAATGCGGCGCATCAACGCGATCCAAATCCGATCGACCCTGCCTGCGGCTGCTACACCTGCCGGCACTATTCGCGGGCCTATCTGCGCCACCTCGATCGGTGCAACGAGATCTTGGGGTCTCGGCTCAACACCATCCATAACCTGTATTTCTACCTCGACCTCATGCGCCAGATTCGCGCCGCCATCGAGGCTGGGCAGTTTGCGACCTTCGTCCGAGATTTCCTCGACCGACGGCGCCCCGGGGCGCCTGTGGCATAATCCGCGGCCTTTTTCGCCGCCTTTGCAGGACAGGAGACGAACATGAACGGATTGATTCCCGAAGCCTATGCCCAAGCGGGTGGTGCGGCTCCCGGAGGCCAGCTCGCCCCCTTGTTGATGATGGTGCTCTTCATCGTCATTTTTTACTTCCTGCTGATCCGTCCGCAGCAGAAGAAAGCGAAGGAGCATCAGGCGATGCTCGGCAAGCTGTCTTCGGGTGATGAGGTGCTCACGGCCGGCGGCATCGTCGGCAAGATCGTCGAGGTCAGCGACGGCTTCGTCACGCTTGAAATTGCCAAAGACGTCCACATCAAGGTGCAGAAGTTCCAAGTGAGCTCACTGGTGCCAAAGGGCACGTTGAAGGGCGGTTAAGTCATGCTTGAATTCCCGCGCTGGAAGTATGCGATCGTCGCGATCGTCCTTGTTTTTGCAGCCATATTTGCGTTACCGAACGTATTCGGCGAAGACGCTGCGCTGCAGGTGGCACGCAAGGATCGTGAGGCCGTCTCGGAAGAGGGTCGTGCGTCGGTCGAGACTCTGTTGCGCGGGAGTGGAGTGACGGTATCGCGCAGCTACGTCGACAACGGTCGACTGATGCTGCACTTTGGCGAAGTCCCGGAGCAGCTCAAGGCTCGCGATCTCGTCAATGAGCAGTTCGCCAAGGAATACGTGACGGCACTGTCGTTTGCCTCGCGAGCTCCCGATTGGCTGCGCAACCTCGGCTTGCGACCCATGCCGCTGGGTCTCGATCTGCGCGGCGGTCTGTATCTGCTTTACCAAGTGAATGTTGACGGCGCCGTGGGTCAACTACTTGAGGTCTATGAGCAGGATCTACGCCGTGCGCTCGCGCAGGCGAATGTGCCGTTTACGGACGTTCAGCAGATCACCGAAGACAGCATAAAACCCAATGGGATGCGGGTTTCCTTGGCGCCAGGCGCGGATGCAGAAGCCGCGCGCGAGGTGCTGCGACGTGTGTTGCCCGATCTGGTGCCGACCGAAGTGGCTACGCCGAATGGCCCTGCGCTACAGGTCGTGTTGAGCGCCGCACAGATCAAAGAGCGCCAGGACTACGCGATCTCGCAGAACCTCACCACGATTCGCAATCGCGTCAATGAACTCGGTGTCTCTGAGCCCGTTGTGCAGCGTCAGGGTATCGATCGAATCGCCGTGCAGTTGCCGGGTGTGCAGAACTCGGCCGAGGTCAAAGATATCCTTGGCAAGGTGGCGACCCTGGAGTTCCGCTTGGTCGATATGCAAAACAGCGTGTCGGATGCGGTACAGCGTGGCCGTGCGCCGATCGGATCCAAGCTCTACGAAACGCGCGATGGTCAGCCGACGCTTTTGAAGCGCGACATCATCGTCACAGGCGATCAGTTGGTCGACGCGGTGACGGCTGCGACGGACTCGGGGCCGGGCGTGTCGGTGAAGCTCGACAGCAGCGGTGGCGAGGAAATGCTGCGCACGACCCGATCGAATCTCGGCAAACCGATGGCGGTGGTGTTCATTGAGCAGCGTCGCGAAGAAGTCGAGGTGGCCGGCGAGAAGATCGTTCGCGACATCAAGGACGAGAAGGTCATCAACACGGCGACTATCCAGGGTGTCTTCTCGAATAACTTTCAGATCACGGGCCTCGGTACCAACGAAGCGCGTGAGCTTGCGTTGCTGCTGCGTGCAGGTGCGCTCGCAGCGCCCATCTTCGTCATCGAAGAGCGGGTCGTGGGCCCGGGCCTTGGCAAGGAAAACATCGACAAGGGCCTGACGGCGCTGATGATCGGCATGGGACTGCTGTTTATCTTCATGCTGGCCTACTACCGAGTATTTGGCATCGTTGCCAACATCGTGTTGCTCGCGAACGTGGTGCTGCTCGCTGCTCTGCTAACGGCGTTCAAGGCGGCCCTGTCGCTGCCCGGTATCGCGGGTATCGTGCTCACGGTTGGCATGGCGGTGGACGCCAACGTGCTGATCTACGAGCGCATCCGTGAAGAAATTCGCAACGGTGTGACGCCGCAGACCGCGATTGCCAAGGGCTTCGAGAAAGCCTTCTCGGCCATCGCCGATTCCAACATCACCACCTTGATCGCCGGTATCGTGTTGTGGGCGTTCGGCACGGGTGCCATCCGCGGTTTTGCCGTGGTGCTCTCGCTCGGCATCATCACCTCCATGTTCACGGCATTGTTGGGTAGTCGCGCTTTGCTGACGTTGATGTACGGCGGTAGCCGTCGCCCCGAGCGCTTGGCCATCTGATCGCCGTCACGAGGTAACCGTCATGGAATTTTTCAAGGGCAACTCCGCGATCGGCTTCATGCAAGGTCGCAAGCTGGCGTACCTCGTTTCGACGATCCTGTTCGTCGTTTCGATCGGCGCGCTGGTCTTCAAAGGTCTGAATCTCGGTGTGGATTTCACTGGTGGCGTCACCATCGAGGCGAAATTCACCCAACAGGCACAGCCGGAGACCCTGCGCCGCAGCTTCGAGGCGGCCGGTTTCGAAGACGTGCAGGTTCAGAACTTCGGCTCCTCGCGCGATGTGGCGATTCGCTTGCCGCCACCCTCAGGTGAAACAGCTGATGCCATTCGCTCGCGTGTCGAGACGATATTGCGTGCTGCCGATGCCAATGTGGTGATCAGTCGCGCCGAGATCGTAGGACCTCAGGTCGGTGCCGAGCTTCGCAACTCGGCGATCGTGGCTCTCATCAGCACGCTCATCCTGATCTTCATCTACGTTTTCTTGCGATTCCATGCGTGGCAGTTGTCGGCAGGTGCGATTCTTGCGGCGATTCACGACCCGATCATCGTGCTCGGCTTCTTTGCGATCACCGGCATGGTGTTTGATCTTTCGGTCGTGGCGGCACTGCTCGCCGTCATTGGTTATTCGCTCAACGATACCGTGGTCGTATTCGATCGTATTCGCGAGCGCTTTGAGGTGAACAAGCGCATGGAGCCCTTCATGGTGCTCGACCAGTCGGTCAACCAGACGCTCTCGCGTACGATCATGACGAGCTTGACCACCTTGATCGTCGTCATCGTGTTGCTGTTGCTCGGTGGTCCGGTGTTGCAGAGTTTCTCGGCGGCACTGGTCGTCGGTATCCTCATCGGTACCTACTCGTCGATCTATATCGCCGCCTCTGTCGCGCTCGATGCGGGTTTGACCGCCGAGAGCCTCTTCCCGACCCGCAAGAAGCTCGCCATCGACGACATGCCCTGAGGGTGTAGCCCTCAGGCGCCTTGCCCCCCTACAATCGGGCGCAACATCCCGAGGGGGGCAAGATCATGAACTGGCGCATCAAGC
>Ga0315904_10013989_pt1 | contig 10014 bp, 14 predicted proteins | sample LakEriMetagenome_6_FD_203529 | JGI IMG/M metagenome (GOLD analysis project Ga0315904, IMG submission 203529) | Freshwater fungal communities from buoy surface, Lake Erie, Ohio, United States - Buoy 12 MA120 | ecosystem: Environmental > Aquatic > Freshwater > Lake | place: USA: Lake Erie, Ohio...
GTTTGACAATCTTTGTAACTGGGTAGAAAACAGCTATATGAACATAAACTAGCGTTACAGATTGCTGTTGATTTTGTCCGTCCGGTTGTAGGAACTGGACAGACCGGACAGGGCAGGACATCTGCCAGAGCTTTCAAGCGGTTTCTGTTTGCGTTGCTCTATCGCTTGTCCGGGTCGCTTGTCGCCTTAGGGCTAGCTCCCCTGACTGTACACGCCCTCGGCTCAAGATCGCCGTCGGGCTATGTTTGTGATGCTTCGTATATGAGAAGCGTCAGGCGATATAGTGTTCAGTCGTTGCTCTTGTCGCAAGAGCGTAGCACAAAGCTAAGGTCTACAGACGAGAAAGTCAAGTGGTATGTGTAGATTTATATGTGTGGTTGTCAGGTACTTATGTAAATACCTACTAGATTAGTAGGAGTTTATTCTGCGTATTTGTAAGGGTACACGTAATGTACCTAGTAAAAACAGCTATTGGTGGTGTTGTTATCTTTGTGGCTATGAAACTAAGTAACTATCTATCATTAGCCGAGGTAACACGGAGTGATACCGCCAAGCGTAAGGGCATTAGCAACGAGCCTACTGCTGAGCATCTGGAGAATATGAAGACTATTGCTGTTGAGGTGTTCGACAAGGTACGTGAGTACTTTGGTGTGCCGATCTTTGTTAGTAGCGGGTACCGGTCTGCTTCTTTGAACAAGGCTATCGGTGGTAGTTCTACCTCGGACCATAACTTGGGTCGTGCGCTTGACCTTGATCAGGATGGCCACGGTAATGGTGTTACCAATGCTGATGTGTTCAAGTTCATCAAGGACAACCTAGAGTTCGATCAACTGATCTGGGAGTTCGGAACAGATAAGAATCCTGATTGGGTACACGTAGGTTACCGCAAGGGTGCTAACCGCAAGCAGATCCTCAAGGCTGTTCGTGAGGGTGGTAAGACAAAATACGTACCGTATAAATAAATAACTTTGTAGTTATGAAAGCGAAGATGACTGTTTACCAGAACGGAGGCAAGGCTCCGATCGTTCCGGATCCAAAGAAGAAGAAGCCTATGACGGCTGACCAGAAGTTCAATGCAAACGCAAAGGCTCGTGAGATGGAGAACCTGACCGAGATGCGCAATCAACTCAAGAAGGCTGATCCTGATGCTGTTCCTGCGTTTGATCGTGAGCTGAAGGCTAAGGGTATGATGGTTGCCAAGAAGCCCGTTAAGAAGTACGCTGGTGGCGGTAAGATGAACGTAGCTGGTGCTACCTCTGAAGACCAGTACAAGTATATGGGCTACGGCAAAGGCGGTAAGATGTACTCAAAGGGAGGAATGATGAAGTACCTCAAAGGTGGACAGGTGAAGCTTGACGCTAACAAGGACGGAAAGATCTCTGGAGACGACTTCAAGATGCTTAAGAAGAAGTAAGATGAAAGCCAAGAAGTACAACTACGGAGGCAAGATGGAGGAGATGTCAGGTGAGGAGATCGAGATCAAGTCTATGGATATGGCCTCAGGTATGAAACAGCTAGAGGCTGCTGTAAAGGCTTCTGGTAAGACGCCTACGAGCTTTAAGTTCAAGGCTTGTTTCTACGAGGATGAGGAATGAGGTACTGATTGATTACGTGTTCCACTACAGCCCGTACCGGGACCAGTGGGCTGCAATCCCTCGTGACCATTACCTTGACTACTTCAACGGTATCTACGATCGTGTTGTCTTCCACGACTCTATCAACAGCTTAACGAGCTATATTCTCAAGCAATGGCAAAGTCAGCAAAAAAGCGAGGGGTAAACCTACGTGGCGTAAAGCGCGTCAGTGCTGATCGTGCCGTTGTTGGAATTCGCAACTTCCAATTGCTAAACAAACTCAGCAATGAAGACTAAGAAGTTCTACGACGAGAATCCCGACAGCTACGAAAAGAAGAAGGCGTACGACAAGAAGTACCACTCCACTCGTGAGCGCAAGCAATATCGTGCGTTCTTGAACAAGAAGAACCGTCAGGCTGGCACTTATGGCAACGGAGACGGTAAGGACTACGACCACGACGAGAAGCGTTTTATCTCAGCAGTACGTAATAGAGCTAAGAAATGAAGACTAAGAAGAAGATGACCGTTACCCAGAAGTACAACTCAATGAAGCGTCAGGCTGAGGAGGCTGGTATGAAGGTATACGAGAAGGATGGAAAGCTTAAAGTTGTACGCAAATGAAAGCTAAGAAAAAATATAATGAAGGTGGTGTTCTTCCTATTGGAAGATTAGCCAGAGAGAAGAAGCGTGCCAGAGATCTCAGAAAAGGCTACAAGCCAACAGAGAATAACGAGACTCACCGTATGGGTCTATGGGAGGACGGAGAAGGAAAAACGAAACGCTACATTGTAGCACCAACTATCTACCCAAAAGACAAAGAAGGAAACTACGAAGAGCAGAGCTTGGATCAAGCCATTGAGCGTGGAGAAACCTTTGAGTTTAAAAACAAACGTATTGCTGAGCGATTTGGATACGGTAGCTGGAAGAAAGGAAGAGATCTTCGCGAGGCTATGAAAAACTATCGTGCAGATAAACGAGAAGAACGTAAGCGATGAAAGCTAAAAAGAAACAGACCCACGTAATGGTGGACGCACCCGAAGGACATCACTGGATGATGGAGAAAGGTCGTTACTACCTTATGCCGGACAAGGACGGTAATTTCACTCCCCACGCTGGAGCTTCGAAGGAGGCAAAATTTCGCTTATATCAATCCCATTCTCGATAGCTTTAGCTATCAGCTTCTTTCCTAGCGGGGTATCCTCGTGACCACGCAACCTTTTCTTTAGCTTACCACCAATAGGAAGACCTTCTTTTTTGTCTGGTATCTCAAAGTTCTCGGCCCTTGGGTGGTAGTCAAGCTCTACCTTCTCTCTTCCTGAAGCTATCGCCTTCCACCGATCGGCAATCATACGACCTTCCTGAGTCAGCGCATAGCGCTTACGGTAGTTCCATCTGTTCTCATCACGAAACCACATAGACGTATCCTGGTGTATATGGACGTCCCTAGACGAGAAGTAGTCGAACAGCAATCCCTTCTTGCGCATCTTGACAGTCAGCCAGTCTTTGGTCTGGTTGTAAGACTTAGATAGCTGTTTGGCCATCCATTCTATGGTGAAGAACTCCAGATCGTAGGCATAGATAAGGAACTGGACGTACATAGGCTGTAGCCCGTAGTGCTGTTTGATAAACCTGTCTGCGTGCCATACGTACTTGTACGACAGATCACCACGCTCGTCGCGGTAGGCGAAGTCCCTGAACTTAAGGTCCTCCTTCTTTTTGAACTTTTTAGCCAATGAAGTAAATTGTATCTTTGTAGCAAAAGTAAATAATATGGCAACACTTAGCGGTCAGAAGGTTAAAGATGCGTTTGCTTCGCTGCTGAAGCTTTCTACTAACACAGCCACTACTACGTTGAAGAACGTGGAGTCTGGAGACGGCGTAACCACTGCGCTTCAGATTGGAACCACGAAGGTTGGCGTAAACGGAACCCTTGAGTTCCCTACTGTTCCTGCTACGGGCTCTACCGAGCTTGACGTTCTTTTGCTCAACGCATCCAATCAGGTAGTAAAGCGTACGCTTAACTCAGGAGCTTTTTCTGGTGGAGCTGTAACTACGGCTACCTTGCCGCTTGCTATCACCAGCTCTACGGTTCGCCTTGACAACCCGTCTTCTATCTCTGACATTGGAGGCATTGCCAATGGTGATCGATTTCTTGTTTGGGACGTAAGTACTTCTTCTTGGCGACGTATTGATTACTCTACCCTTAAGGGGGTAATTAACCCAGGCGGATACCAGTCAGCCCCGGAGCTTGTGTCTCGTACAAGTGCAGCTTTAACGCTAACTGGCGTAGCACAATACTTGGAGTTCCAGCCTATTGGTACGACAGGAACTGATTCCAATGAAGTTGGTGACGCCTCTACCTACTTTGAGCTCACCTCTGTATATGGTGGGACAAACGATTCGGTAACCATCCTGTCTGATGGCGGAATCTACCAAATCACCCTTGCTTCTGCAATCACTACGGCTGCTACTAGTTCAGCTGTTGTCTTTGAGTTTAACATTAACGGTGTTACTGTAAACATATCAGAGACAGAATTTAAGACTATAGGTGGACACTTTGTCTCAGAATTAACCTTTTCTAACCTAAACTCTGGAGACGTTGTCTCTGTTACTGCTACGGAAGGTGCTGGCAACGTAGTTGTAGAGCAATACACCATCCTTCACTTCCGCAAGCTCTAGTATGACTAAGGAAGAGGCACGGGTAGAGCTGTTCATCTTTGCGCGGAACAGCTTCGAAGAGATTGCCGAGAAGGCTAAAGAACTCGGCGTGTACGATGATTTTATGATGATCGGCACGGTAGGTCTTGTAACCGGAGAGCACAAAGGAAAGAACGTGGTTGAGTCTATCTCTACCATCGACGTCGACTCTACGGAAGAGATGAATTCTTTGCTACTGTATCTTGCAACATCTTACCAGGAAGACGATGACGATGAAGATGGAGACACTTCTAACCCTGACTTCTGGCTAAATCTAAATTAAATGAAATGGACCTTATTCGTAAAATCATTGCGGGAACTGATCCGCTAAAAGCCCTGGCCTACTATGTTGGTCAAAAGGCTGGCGATGGAGAGATTAACTCCATCATACTCGATGGACAGCACTTACATAACCACGGCGAACGTCGTTACCTTATCTATCTGAAAAAGGATAGCGGTATTATGCTGTGGAAGTCTATCGAGGGTATGCCTACGATCGTAGAGTACGACTGCAACTTCTAGTTGTAACCGACTTACAACTTAATTTAAATTACTTCATATGAAACCACTATACCATATCTTGGTACACATCCCATCGGCTGTCAATGAGACGATGAAGGTCGGAGAGACCGAACTGTACGTAGACACCAAGTACAACGAGTTCCAGCATCGCACGATGAAGGCTAAGGTTGTTGGTGTTCCAGCTAAGTTTGACTGTCAGGTTGAGGTAGGAGACTATGTGTTCCACCACCACCACGTTGCACTTAACGACACGCAGGTTGTTGACCCAAAGGAGAAGATCTACCGCGTCAACTACGACCAATTTGGCGGTAGCGCTAACCAAGCCTACCTGATTGAGAAGCCAGACGGAACGCTGATTGCTGTAGCTGACTGGGTATTCCTTGAGCCAGTTGAGGTTGAGCCTGAACTTAAGAGCGATGTTATCGAATTAGTTACGTTTAAGGAGCCAGAGAAGCGCTGGGGACGTATTGTGTACGGCAGCCAGTGGTTGGAGTCAGAAGGTCTTGCTGTTGGCGACGTGGTGTTCTTTGCTAAGGATGCTGACTATGAGATGGACATCAACGGGCGCAAGCTGTGGCGTATGCAAATTCACCACCTGCTATGCGTAAAGAAGTAAAGTTCACTACAGCAAACGCTGCGAAGAACCTTATCTCCGCTATGGAGGCTGCCATCCAGAATATGACCGAGGAGATCCGCAAGCCGGTAGACCCAGAACTTACTGGCTCTGCTCGCAAGGCGGAGCTTCAGGCCATCAAGGATACAGCCCTGGCCTGCAAGGAGCTCATTGTGGAGCGCCAGAAGCTAGAACAGCTGATTGGTGATTTGGAGGAGTCCGGTGGCTTTGAGGAGGAGAAGGACTTCAAGGGAGGATTTGCAGAACGAATGGCTAAGAAGTGATGGCTGGGCTGAAGATGATAGACGGCAAAGAGGTGGTGAACATCTGTCCCAATGGGTCGGAAGGTCCCATCATTGAGATTGAGTCTATCCTTATTCAGCTTCCGGCTATGCCAAAGGATATCCTGTACGCAAGTTCACCCGAAGTGAACCAACGGTGGGTACGCGAGGATATGCCACGAGAACTTCAGCAGATCCAGAGTATGGACGACTGGTACGAGGCGCCGCGTGAGTTTCAACAGAAGTGGAGCCCGTACATTGAGGAAGAGTTCCGCCGCAGGAGGGAGGGCCTTTGGTTTATGAACAAAGGCACCCCCACCTACATCACCGGACACCACTATATGTTTCTTCAGTGGAGCAAAATCGACATCGGATATCCGGGATATCTAGACTTCCAGAGAAAACTGTTCACACACTTTGCAGCGTGCGAGGCTGATCCTCGGTCACTTGGACAGATATACACCAAGTGTCGACGCTCCGGATATACCAATATGAGCGCTGCTACGTTGGTAGACGAAGGCTCACAGGTTACGGAAAAGCTGTTGGGTATTATGAGCAAGACGGGTACTGACGCTCAAGAGGCTGTATTCGGCTCAAAGATTGTACCTATCTTCAGAAGCTATCCATTCTTCCTCAAGCCGATTCTTGACGGTACCACAAACCCACGTATGGAGCTTGCGTTCCGGGAGCCAGCAAAGAGAATTACCAAGAAGAACAAGACTTCTCACCGCGGCGAGGCACTCGACACCATCATTAACTGGAAGAATACGACGAACAACGCATACGACGGTAGCAAGACCCATATGCTATTTCTCGACGAAGCTGGTAAGTGGTTGAATCCTAACGACATACGTGAGGTTTGGCGTATCCACAGAACTTGTTTGCTCGTTGGTCGCCGGGTAATTGGAAAGGCAATGGTAGGCTCTACGGTAAACCCTTTAGACAAAGGCGGCCGTGAGTTCCGGGACCTGTACTATGACTCGGACCCGAACGATCGCAACGAGAACGGACGTACCAAAAGTGGTCTATATAAAATCTTTATTCCAGCTTATGAAGCATTGGAGGGATTTTTTGACCAATATGGTATGCCGATTATTGAAGATCCCGAGCAGCCAGTAATGACGGAAGATGGTACGTTTACATCTATTGGAGCGCGTACATTCTTAAAGAACGAGCGTAAGGGCCAACAGAACAACAGCTACGAGCTCAACGAAATCATCCGACAGTTTCCTTTTACTGAAGACGAGGCGTTCCGGGACTCAACGAAGTCATCGCTGTTCAACATCCAGAAGATCTACGAGCAGATTCAACACAACGAAGAGCTTTACCCGAATCCTGTGATAATTGGAAACTTCCAGTGGAAGGATGGCAAGCCAGACACGGAGGTTGTATTTGCGCCCGATCCAAACGGGCGCTGGAGAGTAGCTTGGCTTGCTCCTCCGGACATTCGAAACAAACGAAAGACCGAGAACAATAAGCTAGTAGCCCCTAATTCTGCGTTTGGCGTAATGGGTGTTGACTCCTACGACCTTGATGCCACGGTCGACAACCGGGCATCGAAGGGCGCTTGCCATATCTACAACAAGTTTTCGATGGAGCATCCGGCGAATATGTTCGTTGCGGAATATGCTAGCCGTCCGCCACTTGCAAAAATCTTCTACGAGGATGTGCTGATGGCTGCTGTTTTTTATGGGTACCCTGTGCTGATAGAAAACAACAAGTATGGGATCGCCCGGTACTTTGAGTCGAGAGGTTACGATGAATATTTAATGGATCGTCCCGCACATTTAGCAACGACTGCGATGAAGACTAGCGTAAAAACTAAAGGCATCCCATCAAACAGCCAGGACGTAATCCAAGCTCACGCTCAGGCAATTGAGGCGTACATCCACGACCACGTAGGTATAAATAACGAGACCGGTCATTTCGGGCGTATGTATTTTAGCCGAACACTGGAGGACTGGATTAACTTTAAGATTGACGACCGAACCAAGTTTGACTTGACGATTTCGTCTGGATTAGCACTTCTCGCAGCACAAAAACAAGTAAAGCAAGTCAAGAAGGTGGACTTCAATGACAAGGTTTTCTTCCGCAAGGGTAAGGAAATTACGCGCTAAGATAACTTGTACCTTTGTGTATAAACTGCGATAAATGGATCAATACTCAGTTAAAAGCAACGGATACGATTCTACGTTCCCCGATCCGCTAGCTTCCCACGAGGTAAAAGCTAGCAAAGGATACGGCCTGCAATATGCAAAGGCTATTTACGGCCAGTGGGGTAGTGCCCAGTGGGAGGGCTCACTTTACAGCAAGCGCTGGAAGGAATTCGAAATCTCACGAGACTACGCCAACGGTACGCAAGACACCTCTATCTACAAACAAATCCTTACGTCTCTTGACCCGAACAACGGAGACGGATCACTGGTAAACCTTGACTGGACTCCGGTACCCATCGTTCCTAAGTTCGTTAAGATTGTAGTCAATAAGATTCTGTCGGCTAAGTTCTATCCTAACCTCGAGGCTATTGATCCGTTGAGCCGCAGCGAGAAGGACATCGAAAAGAACAAGGTCAAAATCTTCATCGAGAACAAGGACGTACTGAAGGAAGCAAAGGAAAGCGGACTGCGTACTGAGGTTGACCCGGACGCTCTACCTGATACTGCTGAAGAGGCGGAAATTTTCCTTGAGACCAACGTGAAGACTGCGGCCGAGATTGCCGCTCAGATTGGTACGAACCTTACGCTGAGCTGGAATGACTTTGACGAGAAGATCTTCCGTCGCAACGTAGAGGACCTCGTTACCTGCGGTATGGCTGTTGTCAAGCGCAGCAACGATCCTAACTACGGAATCGTAGAGGAATATGTGGATCCTGCATATTTCATCCACAGCTTCACCGACGACCCCACGTTTAGCGACATCACCTACGCAGGTCATATGAAGCGTATGAGCATCGCTGAGCTCAAGCGTCTTGCTGGCGATCAGTTCACGGAGGCTCAGTACGAGAATATGGCTCGTACGGTTATGAATCGTTTTGGTAACGATCCTAACCGATTTATGAACTCACAGTACGACGTGGGTATGGAGCGTTACTACTACGGATACGACGAGTACACCATTGACGTGATGGACTTCGAGTTCGTAAGCGTAGACAACATCATCTTCGAGAAGAAGGAGTCTCGTTTTGGCAACGTAGGTTTCTATTTCAAGGGCCACAAGTACAACGCGCCGCAGCAGAGCGTATACGATCGTGAGGCTGTTTATATGCAGAACCAGACGCTCTACGGAGGTAAGTTCATTGTAGGCACGGAGTACATCTTTGACTACGGAGTAAAGAAGAACATCCCGAAGAACGTACACGATTTGACTCGCACCCGGATGAGCTACAGTGCTGTAGCTACTAATATGCGCCGGATGATTCCTAAGTCAATGGTAAGTTCTGTTATCGGATTTGCTGATCAGATCCAGATTACCCACTTGAAGCTTCAACAGTCTATCGCTAAGGCTAAGCCTGATGGATTGATTGTAGACATCGAGGGACTTGAGAATGTACAGCTCGGACGTGGTGGAGAACTCCAGCCTTTGGATATCCAAGACATCTACGAGCAAACTGGTGTGTTCTACTACCGAAGCAAGAACCCAGATGGAAGCTTCCAGAACCCGCCTATCCGTCCGCTGGACAACGCCATTCGCAATATCAACGAGCTCATCACCATCTACAACCACGCACTGCGTATGATTCGTGATGCTACGGGCATCAATGAGGTGATGGATGGTTCTAGTCCTAAAGGCGATCAGTTAGTTGGCGTGCGCCAGCAGCAACTGGCAGCAGCCAACAACGCTCTATACGACATCACTAACGCCTCTATGGTTCTTTACCGTAAGGTGTGTGAGGACGTTGTCAAGTGCCTGCAAATTCTCCCTCCTAAGTCTATTCTGTACCGAGCGTACGAAACGGCTATTGGACGCGAGAATATGGCTGTGCTGACGAGCTTTGCTAAGCTTCCGATGTACAACTTCGGAGTACGTGTGGTGACGGATATGAACGAGGTGGACCGTATGTACCTTGAGCAGAATATCCAAGCGTCTATCGCTGCTGGTGAACTGGATATCGAGGACGCTATGGCTATCCGCCAGCTACGCGACATCGACCAGGCCGAGCGACTGCTGATTGTGCGCCGTAAGAAGCGCATCAAGCAGCGCCAGGAGATGGCCCAGCAAAACTCTCAGTTCCAAGCACAGGCTAACGCGCAGGTGGCTCAGGTTACCAGCCAAGCTAAGATGCAGGAGGAGCAGATGAAGGCCCAATTGGAGCAACAACGCATCCAGC
>Ga0315904_10013995_pt1 | contig 10010 bp, 9 predicted proteins | sample LakEriMetagenome_6_FD_203529 | JGI IMG/M metagenome (GOLD analysis project Ga0315904, IMG submission 203529) | Freshwater fungal communities from buoy surface, Lake Erie, Ohio, United States - Buoy 12 MA120 | ecosystem: Environmental > Aquatic > Freshwater > Lake | place: USA: Lake Erie, Ohio...
ACGCGATCCCCCACCTTGACGTCAATCGGCTCGCGCTTCCCGTCATCAAGGATGCGGCCTGGGCCGACGGAGACGACCTCTCCCTCTTGCGGCTTCTCTTGCGCCGTGTCAGGAAGGATGATTCCGCTCGCCGTCTTCTCGTCGCGCGGGACCGGCTTGACGACTACGCGGTCGCCGAGGGGTCGGAGTGATGCTTTCTTCGCCATGTTGAACCTCCTGCTGGGCAGCCAGCACCTCGCCAGCTGCGAATTCTCAAAGCGCGCACCCTCCGTGCGCTTGAGGCGATGTTAGCACTCTCGCCTGGAGAGTGCCAACAGCACGCTCACGCTGAGCGTGGACCCCCGTCGGCCCGGGGCCGGCTTCGTGGGAAGGCCCGATCGTAATTGGCACTGATCGCCTCGGCGAGGAGTTCGATTGATTCGTCCCGCCGTGCCGCGATCCAGGCGAGCGTCAGGGCAACGTTCGCTGGCTCATTTCGGTTCGGGTCTGGCGCTCCTGGCATGGCGAGCCATGGCGCGTCCGTCTCCGTCAGCAGTCGGTCGAGAGGGATGCTGCGAACCCAGTCAGCGGTGGCGCGCTCTTCAGGGCGGAAGACGAGACCCGAGAGTGAGACCGCTCCGCCCAGCGCGAGCCCCTCGCTGATGTACTCAGCACTCCCTGAGGCACTGTGCAAGATGAATGGGGGTCGGTCTTGGAAGGCTGCGCGACCACGCGCGGAGGTGATTGGTGACTCGTTCAGAGTCTTGATCAGCTGCCGTTGCGCATCATCAGCGTCACCCGCAGATCGGCAGTGGAGGATCAGCGGCTTCCCAAGCTGTACGGCAACCTCGATGTGCGCCTCAAGGTTCGCCACCTGATCAGCAATCGGCGAGAAATTCCGCTTGGTGTCAATCCCCGTCTCGCCGATCGCCACAATCTCTGGCGCATCAGCCCCCGCCAGAAGTGCGGCTCGCTCGTGCGCCTCATCAGCGGCGTGATGCGGATGAATCCCTATCGCAGCATCCATCCAATGGTTCGCGCGCACGATCTCAAGTGCACCGCGTGAGCTTTCGGTACTCCACGATGGGACGAGGAGACGCGTCGCCCCAGCGGCAATCAGTCTCGCGATGACCTCTTCACGATCGGCATCAAAGCGCTCGGCCTGAAGGTGGCCGTGCGCGTCAGTCAGCGGAAGGCGTGGGTTCATCAGCGTCAAGTCGGGGGAAGAGTGGTGTTGGCGAACCGAGCGGACCGCTACGTGTTGCACTCCCCCACCCTGCAAGATCGCTTCGCGGGGTGGAACCGTGCCCCGACGCGTCATACGGCCACTGATGGCCCAGCAGTTTCCAAATCTTCTCCGAGACCGTGGGGATCACCGGCGCCGCATAAAGAGCGACGAGTCGGCACGCTTCAAGGAGATCGCCGATCACGCCAGCGAGTCGCGCCCGCGCCTCCGCATCGCCCGCCTTCGCCGCCTTCACCAACTCCCACGGCTTCTCTGCGTCGACATAGCGGTTCGCGGCACCAACGAACTCCCACAGCGCACCGATCCACTCATGGAGCGCGAGGGTGCTCATCGCCTCCTCACTCTTACGGCGCGCAGGCTCCCACTCAGCGGCGAGTGGCGATTCTCCCGCTGCACGCGGCGCTGGCGCGTCCTCCCCAAACGCACGACTCGCGAGCGTTGAGGCACGATTGACGAGGTTCCCGAAGTCATTCGCAAGCTCTGCGTTGTACCGGCGAATGATCGAGTCCCAACTCACATCCCCATCGCGATCAAACGGAACTTCACGCAAGGCAACAAAGCGAGCACCATCCGCGCCGAGCGCAGCGACGGCGCTATCGGGGTCAAGGAAGTTTCCGCGACTCTTGCTCATCCGTTCGCCGCTGGAGAGAAGCCATCCATGCACCCAGATCTTCTTGGGCGCAGGGAGACCGGCGCTCCACAGCATCGCCGGCCAGAAGACTGAGTGAAAGCGATTGATGTCCTTCCCGATGATGTGCAGGTCCGCGGGCCACCATGGTGACCCGCTCGGATCTGCAGGGAACCCAGCGCCCGTGAGATAATTGATCAGCGCGTCGTACCAAACATAGATTGTCCCCGCAGCAGGGTCACCGCTCCCGTCAGCGCTGAGTGCGCTCCTCCCGTCTTCATGAATCGGAAAAGGGATTCCCCAGCTTCCGCCTTCACGGCTAATGGAAAAGTCTTCAAGACCTTGGCGAACGAAGCCGAGCATCTCGTTGCGCCGATACTCAGGCTGTACGGGCGAAGGATCCTGAGTCAGCCACGCCTCCAGTCGCTCCTGGTACGCGCTAAGTCGGAAGAACCAGTTTCGCTCTTTGAGCCACTGAAGTGGAACACCTGGATGATTAGGGCAGACCGTCGCACTCCCCTCGCTGGCCACATCGCTCGCTGCACGGAACCCTTCGTTTGGGCAGTACCACCCTTCATAGGTTCCAAGGTAGATATCCCCAGCCGCGAACGATCGGCGCACCATCTCTTGTGCTGCGAGCGTATGGTCCGCATCTGTGGTGCGAATGAATCGATCCGGAGTGATCAGCAGCAGGGCCTCACTCTCCTTGAAGAGGGCCACGTTGCGGTCAACGAAGGCTTTCGGCGAGAGCCCCTCCTCTTCTGCGCGGGCGGCGATGTTCACGGAGTACTCGTCGGTGCCAGTGAGGAAGCGGACCTCGTCGCCACCCATCCTCCGCCAGCGCGCGATGACATCCGCCCCAATCACCTCATAGAGCGTGTGCAGGCCAGGCTTGTTGTTTGCGTAGGCAATGGCCGTCGTCAGGTAGTACCGCATCGCGAACGAGTGTCGCACACGATACGTCCGCCGTATGCGCGCCCAGGGATGCTTCGTGCACGGAGCGGGCTACAGCGCAGGGGGGAGGCCCCTGGGGCCCGCCTCGAGAGAGGAGCGACGATGAACAAGGTGATTCTGGCGGGGAGGATGACCAAGCCGGTAGAGATCAAGTCCCTACCGTCGGGGAGCAAGGTGGCGGTGGGGAGCCTCGCAAGCCACGACTACCGCGGCGGCGAGGAGCGGACGGAGTTCCACCGCCTCGTCTTCTGGGAGAAGCTCGCGGAGATCGCGGCCGCCCATCTCCAGGCCGGGTCACTCGTTGCGATTGACGGGCGACTGAAGACGCACGAGTGGGAGAGTGACGGGGCACGGCGGTGGATGACGGAGGTCATCGTCAACCGGCTCGAATTCCTCGGGCCAAAGCCGCAGAGCGCGGAACCGATTTCGCAAGGCGGCGAGCCTACTGATCTAAGCGAGGCGGAATACGGGGAAGAGATCGCTCCTGCCCGCGCGTAGCACTGGCGCGGCCGAGCGGTTACTCCCCCTCGGCCGCGTCTCTGTGCGCCAACGACCAGAGTCGGCGCCTGTCGAGCTTCCATGCTGCCGCGATCGCTCGAATCGCGTCACTACGAGAAGAACCTTCTGCGATGCGCTGCTCAACAGCAGCAAGCGCCGCGGGATATGCGCCGTCACCGTCAGATTCGACGGCATCCTCAGTTGACTCACCGAGCACGATGACGAACTCACCGCGGCCATCAATCGCTCCAGACTCAACGAGCCCTGCAAGCTCTGCAAGAGAGCCACGTCGGATCTCTTCATGCATCTTCGTTAGCTCCCGACAGAGCGCCGCAGGGCGGTCGGACCCTGCCGCCTCCGCGAGATCCCGCAGGGTCACAGCAACGCGGTTCCCAGCCTCATAGATCACGCTCCCACGCAGATCCGCTGCGAGCGCGCCGATCGCACGTTGACGATCCGCACCGCTGCGCGGGAGGAAGCCTTCAAAGTTCCAACGTGCGCCAGCAACTCCAGATGCGACCACGGCTGCGAGGAGCGCCGAGGCCCCAGGGATGGGAACGATGCGGACTCCTGCGGCGATTGCCGCTCGCACAAGCTGCTGTCCAGGATCACTGATCAACGGAGTACCGGCGTCACTGATGAGCGCCACCGCCTCTCCCGCTTGGAGTCGCGCGATGATTGGTGCGATTCGATCCGCTTCATCAAAGCCAGGGAGCGATGTCGTTTCTGTGTTGATCTCAATGGATGAGAGCAGCACTCGTGCAACGCGCGAATCCTCCGCAAGGACAAGTTTTACTTCGCGCAACACGGCCACGGCCCGGGACGAAAGATCGGCGAGATTTCCGATTGGCGTGGAAACGATATGGAGCGCTCCAGGAATTGCCCCACCTCCTCGGCCGTCACTCATCGTTCGACGACCGGCTCAACGCACTACGTGGTGATCTTGGGGAAGGGGGGCATCTCCCGCTTAAACTGAGATGCGGCAATCATCTGCTGAATGCGCGCAACCAGCGCCTGATCAAATCCGTCTGCTACAACCGAGTCGGCGCTCGCGCCTTGGTCCACGAGGCGGAAGAGGATGCGATCAAGCGTTGGGTAGTCAAAGCCGCCCTCCCCTTCGTCGGTCTGACCGGGCCAGAGGTCCGCGCTCGGCGCCTTTGTCAGAATTGCGTCGGGGACACCGAGATGAGCTGCAAGAGCGCGAACCTGACTCTTGTAGAGGTCGCCAATCGGATTGATCGCACACGCGGCATCACCGTGGAGCGTGGTGTAACCAATCATCGCCTCAGATTTGTTCCCTGTGCCCATGACGATGCCGTCATGACGAGCAGACTCGTGATACAGCGTGATCATGCGCATACGGGCGGCAATGTTCCCGCGCTGAATCGGCGTGATCGGCGTACCTGCTGGCAGTGAAGCCTCCACGGCGTCCACGCCCGCACTGATCGGCACCTCTTCAATGCTGCACCCAAGCGCATGCGCCACGGCGAGAGCGTCGTCGCGAGAGCTTGTAGCGGATGTGCGGTACGGAAGAATGTACGTGCGAAGACGATCGGCGCCAATGGCGTCAGCGGTCAGAAATGCAACAAGGGCCGAATCAATCCCGCCGGAGAGACCCAGAATTGCGTTGCGGACACCAATCTTCTTGAACTCGTCAGCGATGAACGTTGCACAGACGGCGTGGACGGCATCGGCATCAATGAGAAGTTCGGGTGGTGTGCTCACTCGCAGCGCGTTGCTCATCTGTGCCTCCTACTCCTCACTCCACGCTTCAATTGACCACGCATAGAGCAGGCTTGCAGCGTCCGCCTCTCGCGTTGGCCACGTGAACTTTCTGGATAGAAGTGTATACCCAGCATCCGCCCAGAGCAAAAGGTAAGGACGCTCGCTGCGGCGTAGCGCCTGAAACTCTGCATAAATCGGCGCGCGCACTGCTTCGCTGGAGCCAGTCACCGCCTGGCGGAGAAGGCTGTCTGCGCGCTCGCTCTGCCAGCAGACAAAGTTCTTCCCCGCAGGCGCCTCTTCGGTAGGGCACGCGGCAGATGAAAATAGATCGGTGTCATCAGGGTCAAGACTCCACTGCCAGCCGCCAATGTAGGCGTCAAAATCGCCTGGATATTGGAGTCTCGGGAGGATCCCGCTCCGATACGGCTGCACGGAGACGGTAATGGAGAACCCACATGCCGACGCCTGATCTGCAATGGACTGCGCCGCACTCAGGCGTGAGCTTTGCCCCTCACGAACGAGGATTTCTCCTTCAAGGCGTGTGCCGAGCTTGGCGAAAACCCCATCACTCTCCTCTTGCCAGCCATCTGCAAGTAGGGCACTTCGCGCTCCACTTGGATCAAACGTTGCCTCGGCAATGTTCGCTGCCGGCAGCGCCCAGGATCCAGGAGTTACCGTGCTGCTGACAGGGAACCCAGCTCCACTCGTCGCACTCTGTGCAATGCCATTTAGATCAACGCACGAACTGAGTGCGGTTCGAACCACGTTGTCTGCGAACGGTCTTCCTGGTCGAAGATTGAAGGCGAGGTACACATACCCGCGCGACGATGGTCCCTTCAAGAGCTCGCCCCCATCACGAACGCTCACGTTCGCAACGCTCGTACCACTCAGGTACGGTGCCCAGTCAACTTGAGATGACTGGAAGGAGGCAACCGCGGCTGACTCGCTTGCGAAACGATTGATCCTGATCTGGCGAATGTTTGGCGCGCCAAGCGCGAACGCGCGGAAGGCGTCTAGGACCAGCGAGGCGCCAGCGATCCTCTCGCTGACTCGGTACGGCCCCGCGCCAATCGGCGTCAACTGAACGTCCAAGAGTGGATATGCGACCGCCAACTGGCTCTCAACTGGTGCAAGCAGATACGCCTCCAAGGTGACGAGTCGCGCGTAGAGGTCACGCGCGTATGTTTCTTCGTTACGCGACGTAAGAGCCTGGCCCCCGCTACTCACCATAGGGAATATGCGTACATCTGGGAGTTGGACGCCTGACGCGTTGAGCACGCGCTCAAGCTCGCCAGCGAACGGTGCATACTCACAGTTCCCATCGCCTGCCGATGCGCAGGAGGTTGATTCGAGTTGCGCCGCGATGTTTTCGCGTGTGGCAGTGATGAGCGTGCGATCAGCCCCGCTAATCGCCTCCTGTAAACGCTGGAGCGACTCTTCAATCGCCCTCTTCGGGAGGATTGGAATAGTCAGACCGCGGGTGCGCCACGGCGCCCAGCTTGAGATCAGGCGGAAGAGAACGCTGTTGGAGCTGTCCGACTCCACCGATTCCAGGTTCGTTCGCACCACATCACAGATATCAGGCGCAAGCGGACACTGACCACTCTTCGCAAGTTCATACGTGAAGAGAACGTCTTCCGCGGTGAGTGGAGAACCGTTGTGGAAGGTGAGTCCTGACTTAAGGGTGATTTGAACGGTGGTGCCCCCAGCGGATGAGAGTGGTGCCCCTTCAGCAAGAACTGGCTGCGGCAGGAGTGTGCCGTCCGGCCTGTAGAGCCCTGCGTGTACCAGCCCGCCCACGAACGCAGAGGATTCGTCCTGGTAGGCGGCACTGAGGTTGAGTGGTTCGGCCGTCAGCGCAACTCGAAGCGCAGTTCCGCCCACGATCGAACAGGCGGCGCTGGAGAGCGCGATCAGGAGCGCTGCAGAGAGCGGAGCAAGCGTTCGACGGATCATGCCGTTAACTGGTCGTATCCCGCCGCGTCGAGGAGCAGGTTGAGCTCCGCTGGGTCGCTTAGCTGAATCTCTAGGAGCCAACCCGAACCGTATGGATCAGCGTTGATTGACTCTGGCGTAGCAGAAAGCGCTTCGTTGCGTGCAAGCACGCTGCCAGAGATTGGGCTGAAAAGATCGCTGACCGCCTTCACCGATTCAACCGCGCCGAAGACGGCAAACTGCTTGAGCGTGGCCCCCACTTGAGGGAGGTCAACGAATACGACGTCGCCAAGTTCGTTAGCCGCGTGCGCAGTGATCCCGATCACCGCATGATCGCCCTGGACGCGAACCCACTCGTGCTCTTTGGAGTAGCGAAGTTCGGCTGGTGAACTCATCGTGTTCCTCCTATGCTCTCGCGGTTCCAATTAAGCCCTTCGGCACAAATGGTACGCCAGTCACCACCGCGGCGACTCGCTCCCCACGAATGAGCACGTCGAGCGGTTCACCCACTGGGTATGGTGATGCGGACGCGTCAAGATCGGCGAGTGCGATCGGGTAGCCGAGCGTTGGCGAGTGCGTCCCTGAGGTGATGTGCCCGATCAGGCCACCATCAGGTCGATGCACTTCGTACCCGCGGCGAGCGATCCCTCGGCCAGTGATTTTCAGACCGACGAGTACCCGTCCGGCACGCGCACCTGCCGCGGCACGTGCGGTGAGGGCTGCGTCGCCAACAACACCCTCTCCCTTGTTGAACTTGACGACTCGCCCGAGTCCAACATCAAACGGGGTGAGCTCTTCTCGCAGCTCGTTGCCGAAGAGTGGCATCCCCGCTTCTAATCGAAGCGTGTCCCGCGCCCCTAGCCCGATCGGCTGCAGTGCAGGTGCTCCCGATACACCAGGCGTAAGGAGCGCGCGCCAAAGGGAAACCGCACGATCCGCGGCGAGATAGAATTCATATCCGTCTTCACCCGTGTAGCCCGTACGCGCAACGAGGAGTGGGATTCGCATGCCGCCAATGAGTGCCTCGCTGCTGCGGCAGGCGTAGTTGCGAAGCGCACGAACCGCGTCGACCTCCTCAGCATCAAACAGGCAGGCGACAACATCGCTGCTTCGCGGTCCCTGAACCGCGATCATTGCGGTTGAGGCGCTCTCGTCAGAAACGTTCGCAGTGGTGCCGATCCGTTGGGTGAGGAGCGCCGCGACGCGCGCTGCGTTAGACGCGTTTGCTACAACCAGCCACTCCTCGTCCGCAACGCGGTAGACCAAAAGGTCATCAACCATCCCGCCCGTCTCACTCACGATCATGCTGTACTGCGCTCGTCCAGGAATCAGCGCGGAAGGGAGCGAGACGAGGGCACGGTCAAGTGCCGCGCCTGCCTGCGGGCCACGAACCCAAATCTCTCCCATGTGACCAAGATCAAAGACTCCGGCGCTCGCTCGCACGGCTCGATGCTCCTCAATGACACCCGCGTACTGCACCGGCATCTCCCATCCAGCGAAATCAACCATGCGCGCCCCAAGGTGGAGATGCTCCTCAAAGAGAGCGGTGCGTCGCATCAGGTCAGTGTGAGGGCGTCATACGCGCGTTGGACGAGCGCGCTTTCAGTCTGAAAATCCAAGAGGGCAACCGCTTCTTCCATCGGCACCCAGCGCAACTCTTCAAACTCTTGGTCGTACGCTTCAAAGCTGCCACCCACCTGCTCCATCAGGTAGTAGTGCACCGTCTTTTCAATGCGCTCACCAGTGCGGACAAACGAGTACGAGATTGCGGCGAAGTACGAAAGGATGCGCACCTCAAGTCCCGACTCCTCCCGGACCTCGCGCAGGGCGGTCTCCTCACGCGTCTCCCCCTCTTCGGGGGTCCCCTTCGGGAGCGACCAGACGTATCCGTCGCGCTCTCGGCGACGCCGACCGACGACGATCTCTGGCCTCCCCGCAACGGCACGAATAACCAGCCCCCCCGCGGAGACGGCGGTGCGCTTCGTCAGCGGCATAGTTGCTCCTGTCTCATCTGGCTCTGGCCCCCTATGGAGCGCCTCATTACGTCAATGGTAGCCCTTCGTGAAGGGGCGTATCGTGTGACTGCGCGGTACGCTACGCGAAGCCCGTGGAGCGGCGGTGAACGAGAGGAGGGGCTGTGACCAATCGAGCGCACACGCGCACTAGCCTCGGTGCTGGACTACCTGATCGGATCGCACTTGAACGCCTCCCAGCACCAGCGACGCCGTGGGATCAGCTCCCGTTCATCCTGAAGATCCTTATTGAAGGTGCTGCGCGAAGAGCGGGTAACGGTTTTGTCCGTGAAGAAGATATCCACGCGTACCTTGCATGGAGGCCCGGTGCTGCGGCCGCGTCATCGGGCGACGAACGTGAGCTTCCCTTCTCTCCTGCACGCGTCGTACTTCAGGACTTTACGGGCGTCCCAGCAGTAGTTGACCTGGCAGCGCTCCGCGATGCGGCGCGCGAACTTGGCATTGACCCTGAGCGCATTAACCCTCAGGTCCAAGCTGATCTTGTGATTGACCACTCGGTACAAGTTGATCGATGGGCCACCGCGGAAGCACTCGAACAGAATGTGACAAGAGAGTACGAACGTAATGCCGAGCGGTACCAGCTGCTCCGTTGGGCGCAAGGTGCATTTGATACGTTCCGTGTTGTCCCCCCAGGCGCGGGAATCGTGCATCAGGTAAACCTTGAGAGCCTTGCAACAGTGGTGCGCGTGGAAGAAATTGACGGCGCACCGCTCGCCTTCCCAGATACCTGCGTCGGCACCGACTCGCACACCACCATGATTTCGGGGCTCGGGGTCCTTGGCTTTGGCGTCGGCGGCATTGAAGCGGAGGCGGTGCTCCTTGGCGAGCCGCTCTTCTCTCCGCTGCCGAAAATTGTCGGGCTCAAGCTCACAGGGAAGCTCCCTTCGGGGACTACGGCGACCGACCTTGTCCTCACCGTAACTGAGCGACTCCGCGCTCATGGTGTGGTCGGCGCATACGTAGAGGCATTCGGTGACGGCCTCTCCACCGTCTCCCTCGCCGATCGAGCGAC
>Ga0315904_10013996_pt1 | contig 10010 bp, 9 predicted proteins | sample LakEriMetagenome_6_FD_203529 | JGI IMG/M metagenome (GOLD analysis project Ga0315904, IMG submission 203529) | Freshwater fungal communities from buoy surface, Lake Erie, Ohio, United States - Buoy 12 MA120 | ecosystem: Environmental > Aquatic > Freshwater > Lake | place: USA: Lake Erie, Ohio...
TGGCGTCCCCGTTCGCGGCGCGGTTCTACGCCGGCACGCTGGACCCGACCGGCGCCGACGCCGAGGGCTGCTGGGTTTCCGAATACCTCCCGCGCTACGAATACGAAAAGCGGTTCCCCAAAGCCCAACTTATCGGCTGGGAAGACAACACGTTCTGGGGCGATTGGAAGCGCGGCGATTACGTCCGTATTGCCGAGTGGTGGCGCAAGGTGCCGATGAAGCGGAAGTTGGTCCGCTTCAACGATGGCGTGGTTCTCGACACTACCGACCGCGAGGACAACGACGTTCGCGAAATCGCACTGATGCATGGCGGCGTGCAGGGCGAGCGGACGGCGGAAAGCTATCGCGTCGAAATGCGCCTGATTAACGGCGCGGAGCAGTTGGAAGAAACGGCGGAGTGGCCGTCTTGCTATCTGCCGGTCGTGCGGGTGACGGGCAACATCCTGAACGTGGGCGAGCGGATTATCTACCGCAGCCTTATCCGCGGCGTGCGGGATGCACAGGTGTTGCTGAACGTCTCACGCTCGTCCTACGCCGAGGCGACCGCGATGGCGCCGAAAGCGAAGTGGATCGGCACGCACAAGCAGTTTTCCGCGAATAAACAGCACTGGGCTAACGCGAATCAGATTAACCTGCCGTATCTCGCCTTCACGCCGGACGAGAAGAACCCTGGCCCGCCGCAGCGCGTGGCGCCTGACATGCCGGCCGCTGCGCTGTTGCAAGACGTGCAGATGGCGGTTGCCGACATCGAGGCCGGCGTTGGGATCTACCGCGAGAATCTCGGCAAGGAGTCCAACGCGGTTTCCGGCAAGGCGATCCTTTCGCGCCAACGTGAGGGCGACGTTGGCACGTTCAACTGGTCTAACGGGCTGGCCGGCGCCGTGATGCAGGCGGGGCGCATCTTCGTGGATATGATCCCGAAGCTTTACGACACGCCGCGCATGGTCCGCACGCTGGGCGAGGACGGGAGCGAGGACTTCGTTCGCGTCAACCACCAGATGCAGATGGGCGACGGTCGCATCGTCACGGTCAACGACCTGTCGGCCGGGCGCTATGACGTGGTGGCGTCTGTCGGCCCGTCGTTCTCGTCGCGGCGCGAGGAAGCGCGGGAAAGCATGCTGGCCTATTTCCAGGCCAACCCGCAGGCCGCGCAGCAGATGGGCGACCTGTTCGCTAAGCACATGGATTGGCCCGGCGCGGACGAGTTCGCGGCGCGGGCGCGGCGCATCGCCATCATGGGTGGCCTTGTGGACCCGGACCCGCAAGATCCGGAAGACGCCAAGCTTATCCAAAAGATGCAGTCGCAGCCGCAGCAGCCGGCGGCTGACGTGATGCTGGCGCAGGCCGAAATGGCCAAGGCGCAGGCGGCGCAGATGAAGGCCGAGACGGACCGCGCGATTGAGATGCAGCGGCTTCAACTTGAGCAGGCCAAGGTGCAGTTGGAAGCCATGCGCCTTGAGATGGAAGCGCAGCAGGCCGGGCAGAAACTGTCCATTCAGGCCGCGGACATCGCGAGCAAGATCGAGGAGCGCAAGGCGTCCACCATGCGTGAGGGCGTCAAGGGCACGATTGATGTGGTGGAGCGCGTCGTGCAGGCGCGCCAGCCGCAGATGATGCCAGGAATGGCGAACCAGATGCAGGCGCCTCCGGGCGTCTGAGCAGCCGGCCGCGGGGCTTATCCGCGGGGCTTATCGCCTGGGCCTTACCAGTGCGCGCAACCCGCTATGGGAAACCCAATGTCTGATACGTTTACGCTGGACGCCCCGCAGGGCGAGCCGGCTTCCGGTGTTGCTGGCGTCACCGACGACAAAACGCTTGAGCAGGCCGCAAATACCGAAGCGTCGGCCACTTCGGAACCAGAACCCGATGACGATGACGGGGGCGACGAGCAGCCGCAGCAGCGGCAGAGCCGCGCCGAGCGCCGCATCAGTCATCTCGCGGCACGGGCAACGAACGCCGAGACGCAGCTTGCCGAGGCTATGCAGATCATCCGCCAGATGGCGGGCGGTCAGCAGCCGACGCAGCAGCAGCCGACCCAGGCACCACGCGCACCGCAGGCAGACCCGCTTGCGGCCATCGTGGAGCAGCACGTCGGCCCGGCGCCCAAGCCAGAGGATTTCCCCGCTGGGGAGTTTGACCCCGGCTTTCGCAAGGCTGAGACGGATTACATCCGACGGTCTGCGGCAGTCGAGGCGCAGGTTCGCATTTCGCAGCAGTTGCAACAGGCGCAGATCGCGACCCGTGAGCAGCATCTTGCCGCGAACCTGGCCCAGCAAGTGGCAGTGATTGAGAAGGCCGACCCGGAAGCCCGGCAGGCCATTGGCGAACTTGGCGTGAGGCTCGGCCGTGCCGGGCAGCAAGGCCAGTTCGTCGCCAACGTCATCGCCGAAATGGGCGCGGACGTGGCCTATCACATTGCCAGAAATCCCGAGGTTGAGGCGCGTCTTCGGTCGTCTCCGGTCCCGGCTGCACTGATCGAACTGGGTGCCATCCGCGCGAGCCTACAGGCCGCAAAGACGGCGCCTCCGGTGCAACCTACCTCTGCGCCTCCCCCACCACCCCGCGCTGTGCGCGGCGGGGGCTCGGCCTCGCCTGACCTCGACAAGATGAGCGTCGAACAATACGCCGCTTATCGCAATCAGCAGGAATACGGCAAACGCTGACGCAGAGGGCATCCTGAAAGGGACGCTCTGTGGCTACGCTTATCACGCCGTCCATCGTGACGAAGGAAGCCCTTCGTCTGCTGGACAACGAGCTGATCGCCAAGAAGCTCGTTTATACCGACTACAGCAACGAGTTCATCCGCGGCGTTGGGACTTCGGTGACCATCCGCCGTCCGCTGGCGTTCTCCGTCCGCAACTCCATGACTATGTCCGTGCAGGACCCCGTGGAAGGCAGCGTCTCGCTGACCCTCGACAAGGTTGCCGGCGCGGATATCCGGTTCTCGGACATCGAGCGCACGCTGACCATCGAGGAATACTCGGACCGGGTTCTCAAGCCGGTGATGCGCGGCATCGCGAACAAGATTGACCGCGATATTCTCGACAACACCAAGTATTTCTGGTCCACCGTCGGCACGGCCGGCAATCGCGTCACGACCTGGGCCGGCTTTGCCGCCGCGCCGCAGCGACTGATGGAGATGGCCGTTCCCGAGGGGGACACCCATGCGGTGATGACCCCGAACGACGGCTATGGCCTGGCGGGCGCTTTTACCGGCACCTACGTGCAGGACATTGCGCGCCCGGCCATCGAGCGCGCGAAGCTGCCCAGCCTTCCCGGCATGGCGGCGGCCTACATGTCCAACAACCTGCCGGTTGTGACTGCCGGCACGCGCGTCCTTGCTGACGGCCTGACCAACGGTGCTTCGCAGACCAGCAACTGGGCGGACGTGCGAACCACGTTCAAGCAGGATCTGATCTGCGACGACTTCGCGGCCAGCGCGACCTTCAAGGCGGGCGACGTGTTCACGCTCTCGGGCGTGTATGCGGTCAACCCGGTCCTGTCGGGCGACGGCACCACGACCCTGAAGCCGAACTACAGCTACCTTCAGCAGTTCGTTGTGCTTGAGGACAAGCAGGCCGATGGCGCTGGCGCCGTTACCCTGTCCATCTCGCCGCCGCTGATCACGTCCGGTCCCTACCAGACGTGTTACAACAGCAACGCGAACACGGACGGCCTGACGATTACCTTCGTCGGCGCGGCTTCGGCCATCATGCCGGTGAATGCGGCCTTCCATCGTAACGCCATCGCGTTTGTGACCCGCCCGCTGGAAATGCCGGCCGGCGTCACCGACTGCGCGCGCGAGACTTACAAGGGGATTTCCCTGCGTATGACTCCCGTGTGGGATGGTATTTCCAGCGTGCAGAACTGGCGCTTTGACATCATCTACGGAACGCAGATGATCGACGGGCGCCTCGGCACGCGCTTCTTCGGCGCATAAGGAGGCGCTGCAACTATGGCACTTCGCGAACTGAGCGACGGCAACCCGGACGGCACTCGCCTGGGTCAGTCGTCTTCCGACAAGCTGGGCTTCTATGGGCTTTCGACGCCCATCGTGCGCCCCAGCGTGACGGCCTACACGACCACCACGGCGGCGACCTCGACCTCCCCGTGGGGCTTTGCGACGTCCACGCAGGCCGACGCGGTGAACACCGCGGCGCGGCAGGCGGTGACGGCGCTGCGCGCGCTCGGCCTCGGCGGCTGAGGAAAGGCGGGGGACGGGGCAACTCGTCCCCCGCAACCTTCATGGCGGAGAAGGTCATCATTGCAACGCCGGTTTTCGGCGGGGCCTTGGGGCGCTATGTCGCCTCGCTTACCAAGACGCTGCACGCGTTGCAGCAAGTCGGGCAGCCGTATGACGTGCTGATTCTCGACGGAGACGCCTACATTGCGCGTGCGCGGAACACGCTGGCGCTGTCGTTCATGCAGGGCGATGGCGATGTGCTTTTCTTCATTGACCAGGACATGGGCTGGGATCCGGAAGGGTTCTTCCGCATCCTGACCGCGGACGCGCCGGTAGCGGCGGCGGCGTATCCGATGAAGAACTCCTGGCAGGAATGGACGGCGAACCTTGCCACGGACAATGGCGAACTGATCGGCCGGGCTCGCGCCGACAAGACGGGCCATCTCATCGAGGCAGAGTCCATTCCGATGGGGTTCACGAAAATCACGCGGGATGCGCTCACGGTGATGCGCGAGAAGCGCCGCGAGCATGACTGGCCGAACCCGCTGAACCCGGAGAAGTTTTTTCACAACTGGTTCGCAACGCCGCCGTCCGCGACTGAGGGCATCGTGGGCGAGGACGTGTGGTTTAGCCGCGAGTGGCGCCGCATCGGCGGCAAGTTGTGGGTAGATCCGGACGTGACGCTTGACCATGTCGGCCAGAAGGCTTGGACCGGCAACCTGCACCAGTTCCTGATGGGTCAGGCGCCGCCTGACACCAACGCGGACGGGTTTGGCGAGGAAATCTAATGGCAACCAACCTGCAACACGTCACGCGCGCGCTGCGCCTTATCGGCGTGTTGCAGGAGGGTGAGCAGCCGTCCGCGGATGCCGGCGCCGACGCGCTGGTTGCGCTTCAAGCCATGCTGGCGTCCTGGGAGGGCGAGGGCGTCCCGCTGTCCGGGCTTGTCGGGCAGACGTTGACGCTCGGCGCGACCCTGCCGCTGCCGGCCACGCATGACGACGCGATACAGACGAACCTCGCGCTGCGCCTGGCGCCCGAATACGGCGCGTCTGCGGTCATCTCGCCGCTGTTGGTGGAGCGGGCCGATACGTCCTTCCGCACACTTCAAGGGCAGTATGCCGACGACATTCCGATGAGCGTTGAGCCGGCGCTGATCCGCGGCGGGCGCGTCTGGTGGGATTGGAGTTTCAATGGCTAGAGAACCCGCTCCCCGCACCGCGTCGCGTTATCAGCGCGGGCTGTCCTACGAGCCGGGGCTTGCCGACAGCCGCTATCGTCCCGAGCGGATGACCGGCGGCGGCGGCGGGCCGGTGACGAATGTCGGCGGTGGCGTGTCCCCAATTGTGCCGCCGGATGATGACGACGGGATTGTCGTCCCGATTGGCGGCGGCGGCGGCGGCGGGAGCCTCGGCGCGATTGGCGGCGGCGCGGGGCTGCTTGCGGCGCTCGCGAACCCGAACCTAATCCGGCAGTTGGGCGGATTGCTCGGCGGCTCGGGCACGGCGGTTTCAGGGATTACCACGGGCAGCACGGCGCCGATTGGCGCGACTGCGCCGGCTGCGGGGGCGGCGATTGACCCTATCGCGGCGCTGGCGCCTGAGGCGGCCACACAAGGCGCCACAAGCGGCGGGCTAGCCGGTAGCGGCGGCGCGGGCTCGGGTGGCGCTGGCGCGGCTGCTACGGGGCTTTACGGACTTCCGCTGGTCGCGCTCGGCGGCGCTGAGTTCGGCTCGGCGGTTCTCCCGGCAGGCTGGGGCGCGGCGGCGGGCAATCAGGTTCTATGGTCTCCCACGTCCGACCTGTTTAGCGGCGCGCTGGTTAACCCGCCCGTGATGGACGGCGGCGGCCTCGGAAGCGCGGCGCTCGGCGCTGACCTTGTGGACGACGCCGCGAGCGGCATCTTCGGCAGCGGCGGCGGCTTTTGGGCAAACGCCCCGTGGAACATCGCGGGCGGCGCGCTCGGCAACTACATCTCAAGTCAGGCGCCTTTCGAGGGCAGCCGCGACCCGACTGGCAAGTCCATCGGCTCGGCCGTTGGCGCGCTTGCCGGCATGGCGATCCCCATTCCCTTCTTCGGCCCGCTGCTCGGCAGCATCATCGGCGGCGCCATCGGCGGCCAGTTCGGCCCGCAGGAAAGCGTGGGCGCCAACTGGAACGCCGGATTCACGTGGTCCCCGGAGCTCGCGAACCAAGTCCAGAATTCCTACATCGCATCCGGCGGCACGATGCCGACCGGCCTGACCGGCGACTTCGGGTTCCAGTCCTTCAGCGGCGCGGATAACGGCGGCGTTGCGAACATGGACTTCGCCAACGCCTTCCAGCAGCAGCTTATGGCGATGGCGGCGGCGCAGGGTTACGCGGTCAACCCGACCGCGATAGGCGCGGGCTATGCCGTGGGGCAGTTCATGCCCGGCGATAGCATGACCGCGCCGGGCAGCGGCTACTTCTACAAGCCGGCCGACGACATCGGCGCGAACCCGTCGCAGTTCTTCGGCGCGGACCTCAACGCGCAATGGCAGCCGTTCGGCGGCGCTTTTGCGGGCGCGTTTGACCATCTGATGCCACAGCAGAATATGACGGTTGGCGACCGGATGCTGGATTACGCTTTCGATGACCTTGTTCGCCAAGGGCTGTTCGTGCCGCAGGGCCAGGCGGTCAGCCAGGACGCGGCGTTGCAGCAGCTTATGGGCACCGCGCAGAACAACTTCACGAGCGGCCAGAACTACTTCGCGCAAGCCGAAGCGAACCAGAGCGTCGGTTAATGCCTCGCATCCCCTTCGCGCTCATGAGTTATCGCGAGCGTAGCCTACCCGTCTCGGCGCAGCGTGTAATTAATTGGGCGGCGCAGCAAGAGCCCCGCGACGCAAAAGCCCCTGTCATTCTGATCCCGACGCCGGGCCTCGACGTGTTCACCACACTTCCCGCCGGTCCGTTCCGCGGCGCGCAGGTGATGGGCAACCTCTGCTACATCGTGGCCGATGACACGGTGTATGCCGTGGACACGTCCGGCGCCTATACCGCGCTCGGCACGCTGGCGGCCGGTGGCGCGGTGTCCATGGCGAACAACGGGACGCAGATGGTCATCGTTGTCCCCGAGACGCAGCAGGCGTGGATTGCGACGCCGACGACCTTGACGCAGATCACGGACGCGGACTTTCCGGGCGCGGCGACGGTCGCTTACCTGAACGGCTTCATGGTGTTTTCGCGGCCGGATTCTACGTCCTTCTTCTGGTCCGCGTTGAACGACGCGGCCAGCTACGACGCGCTTGACTTCGCGAGCGCGGAAAGCGCCCCGGATGCGATTGTCGCGGTGCGGCGCATTGGCGACTTTCTGTGGTTCTTCGGGACTGACAGCATCGAAATCTGGTCCGGCTCCACTCAGGGCGACGTGCCGTTCACGGAACTCGCGGGCGGGCTGGTGCCGCAAGGCTGCGGCGCGCGGTTCAGCATCGCGGACTACAACAACAACCCTTTCTGGCTTGGCGCTAACCGCGTGGTCTATCGCGGCGAGGGCGCCTCGGCGCAGCGCATCAGCACGCACGCGATTGAGCAGGCGATTGCCGGCTATGTGACCGTGTCCGACGCGCGCGGGTGGATATACGAGCAAGAGGGCCACACCTTCTACGTCCTGACCTTCCCGGACGCGGGAGAGACTTGGGTCTATGACCTGGCAACCCAGTCCTGGCACGAGCGCGAAAGCGAGCCGGTTCAATACAACGGGACGTGGCGGGCCATCGGCGGCGTGACCTTCGGCGGCGCGACGCTGGCCGGGGATAGCGTTGACGGGCGGATTTATGTCGTGGACCCGACGTTCCCGACCGAAGACGGCGACCCGATCATTCGCACGGCCGTTGGCGCGCCGCTCTACAACGAGGGCAAGCGGCTGTTCCTGAGCAAGCTTGAGGCCGACATGGAGACGGGCGTCGGCACGGCAAGCGGGCTGGGCTCCGCGCCGAAGGTTTGGCTGTCCGTCTCTGACGATGGCGGCCGGACGTTCGGATATGACCACGAGGCGAGCCTTGGCGCCATGGGCCAATATCGCACGCGGGTTCGGTGGCTGCGGCTGGGCACGTCGCGCGAGCGGGTGTTCCGGATACAGATGAGCGACCCGGTTCGCACGACGCTCATCGCGGCCAATTTTGATGCGGTGCCGGGGGCAAGCTGATGAGCTGGTTTGAACGGGCAACCGGATTTCCGGGCTGGTTCCTTGCCGCGTGCGCGGCGATTGTCGTGTTCTGGATGTGGATGCTGGGCGCCATTTGACGTGAGCGAATACCGCAACATCCTCGCGCGGGCGGCGCAAGACCTAGGCTCGCTGCCGGCTGCGCCGCAGGGTTACGGCGCGTCGCTGACGATGCCCAGCCCGAACTTCGTCCCGGCCATGCCGACGCGGTGGAACGTGCTGGCGCGGCTGATGGGAGACCCTGTATCCTCGCAGGCCGAGGAACAGCGAGGCTTTCACATGGCGAACCTGCTGTCGGGGTTTGCGGGGACGGCTTCGCCGGGGAGCGGGCAGGCGGCGCGCGGCATCCGGGCGTTTCACGGGAGCCCGCATCGGTTTGACCGCTTTGATATGTCGCGCATCGGCACGGGCGAGGGCGCGCAGGTTTACGGGCACGGGCTGTATTTCGCGGGCAACGAAGACGTAGCGCGCGGGTATCGGGACGTGCTGGCTGGCCGCACGCCTCCGCGCATCACGGCTATTCGCCCTGATTGGATGGCAGCGAATGACTACGCGCAAGCCATGGACGAGTTGCGGGCATTCGGCGCACAGCACGGCAGGCGCCCGCAAATTGATGAAGTGAGCAGCAACGCAGGGCGGTTGCTTGGCGGGGGCTACATCGAGAACTGGCGCACAGGGCGCCCGGCCGGCACCATGTATGAAGTCAACCTCCGCGTTGACCCGGCGCGGCTGCTGAATTGGGATGCGCCATTGAGCGCGCAGCCGCAGGCGGTGCGTGACTTTCTCGCAGCCAACAACTTGAGGCTGCCCAACCGCGAGCGCGGACAAGGCATTTACGCAGAAATCGGCGCGAGAATCAGAACCCCAGGACAGACCGGTCCTTTAGAAATCTACCGGAATGCGGCAGAGCAACTGCGGCAGGGCGGCATCCCCGGCCTTCAATACTTCGACGCCGGCTCGCGCAGCGCGGGCGCCGGCACCCGCAACTACGTGATGTTTGACGACAGCCTGATCGACATTCTTCGCCGCTACGGCATCGCGGGCTTGGGCGTCGGCCTCGGCGCAGGCGCCGCCCAACAGTAATGGCCCAGCAACGCTACGACTTTCCAATCCCTTCCGCCGATCCGGTGGTGGGGGCGTCGCGGATGGTCACGCCGATCTGGTTGAAGCTGTTCAACGCATGGCGCGACAGGTTCGGCATCCTGACCGAACAAGCGCAGGTTTACGACCCGCCGAACATCGCGAGCGGCGCGACTTCATCCATCGCCGTTGCCTTCGCGGGCGCGAAGCCGGGTGACAAGGCGTGGGCAACCCATAGCGCGGTTCAAAGCGGGATCATCCTGCTTGCGACCGCGACGACAAACAGCGTGACCGTGACGTTCTGGAACGTGACGGGCGCACCGATTGACCTTGCCAGCGGCACGCTGCGCGTAGGAGTGGAAAGCACGACATGAGCATCGTTGGACCGCGCAACGCGCTGGCGGGCGTGGCTTCGCCTTCTATGGGCTGGGAAAACGGCATGAACCCCGAACTCGCTGCGGCGCTTATGGCGGCGCTCGCCAACCCGCAGATGCAAGCGCCCATGCCGCCTATCGGCGCGCGGCCGGCGCCCTACGAAATGCAGTATGTGCCGGCGGCGCG
>Ga0315904_10013997_pt1 | contig 10009 bp, 1 predicted proteins | sample LakEriMetagenome_6_FD_203529 | JGI IMG/M metagenome (GOLD analysis project Ga0315904, IMG submission 203529) | Freshwater fungal communities from buoy surface, Lake Erie, Ohio, United States - Buoy 12 MA120 | ecosystem: Environmental > Aquatic > Freshwater > Lake | place: USA: Lake Erie, Ohio...
CGTGCTTCAGGCGACGCTGAAGTGCCTCGAGGGACGCGAGCTCGCGCACCTCAACGCGCTGCTGCTGCTGCAGGCGCTGCTGCTGCTTGGTGTGCTCCTCAAAGAGCGAAGCGGCCGCAGGCGACGCCTGGTTGAGGAGCAGCTGATGCATCTTGGCAGGCGACTGCCGCTTGGATGGCGTCGCGCGGCGACTCTTGGGCGTTCCACCAGGCAGAGCCGCCAGCACCTCCAGGTCCTGCAGCCCGCCGACGCTCAGCACCGCCTGCTGGCGCGCGAGCTCGAGCCCGGGCGCCAAGCAGCTTTTGGCCGTGGCGCGGGCGAAGCTCGGCGACGCTGCATCGGCGCGGCCGAAGAGCGGCGACCCTCCACCGCCGCGACCGAACGGCGAGCCCGCCGAACGGCGACCGAAGCCGAGCGAACCGGCGACGCTGTTGTTCTTCGGCGACGAGCCGCCGAAGCGCGACGCCTTCTCGCCCTCGCCGCCGACCTGAAGGCTGGCCAGCTTCTCGGGCGTGCTGTTGAGCACCGCCTTCATCGCGTCGAGCGCGAGAGAAGAGGGCTTCGCCTGCGGCTGCTGCTTGGCCTGCTCCTGCTTGTTCCTCTTGGGAGGCATCTTGAGTTGAAAGTTAAAAGTGAAGTACGTCTGTATATTTGCTGCAGTTGACGTAAATGTTTCCGGCGGCGAACGACAAACCGAACTTCAAACGATGCATATGAGAAGAGGAGAGCTACAGGAAAACACACAGATAGCGACACCGCCTAGAGCCTTGTCTAATCACAGCACGGAAAAAAGGGGGAAAGAAAGGTATGGTTTTTGGTCTGGCTCTTCGGCGTTTCCAGGATTGGGAACAAGGAGAGGGAGCTGCCGAAACAACAACCTCTCAATTGAACAGTCTCCACGGAAGTGTGTGCTACTGGTGGAATGTCTACAAAACAGAAAAAAAAACACACGGGGTGCAAGAGAGCTCTCTGTTGGTGGGTTTTTTTAAAGCTTGTTCTTGCGGTGCTTGCGCTTCTTGTCCTTGTCGCCCTTCTTGGCGGCCTTCTTGTCCTTCTTGGCCGACTTGGACTTCTTGCTCTTCTTGCTCTTCTTCTTCTCGTCCTTCTCTACGGTGTACAGCCTGATGAGGCGAATGTCGACGGCAATGAACCGCCGCTGCACCGTCCGGAAGTACTTGTTCCCCGAGCGCGGCTTGCCCTTGCTGTTGGCGGCCTCCACGATGAAGTACTTGGCGTCGGGCATCTTGCCCTCGTTGGGCTCGATCGCGTGCCGCACGATGCACGGCTCCCAGCAGCCATCCTCGCCCTTGCCGTTGGCGCGCAGGTAGACCACCGCGCGGTCCCTCCTGCTCGGCGTGAGGTGCTGCTGCTGCACGAGGAAGCGTCGCGCCCCGGGCACCATGGAGCCGAAGCAGTTTTCGCTCGCCACGTTGCCCTCGATGGGCGAGACCAGCGCATCATCGGCGTACTGCCAGCAGCCGCTTTTGTACACCTTTGGAGCGTTGCGCATGTCCCAGCGGCGCGATTTCTGGATCAGCGCGTTGTTGATGCAGCGTCCCATCGAAGGTGAAGAGTAGAGAGAAGTTGTTGTTACGATTGGATGCAGCAAGAATTGTCAACGAGCGAACGGAACATCGAAACACAAGCAGTGGGCATGTTTGCAAAACCGAAAATCAAAAGTATGGCTTCTTAGTCGTGCACGAGCCTCACGGGCCGCACCTTGACTGGTGCTCGCGGCGCTGGTGCTTTCGGCGCAGCTGGAGCCGGCGCGACGGCGGCGGCGGCGGCTGCTGGCGCCGCGGCTGGAGCACCGGCGAACTTGCCTCCAGGCGCGCGGCCTCGACCACCACGACCACCACCAGCACCACGGCCTCCACCTCCACGACCACGGCCTCGCGCAGGCGGGTCGAGCGGGACCACCTCGACGAGCGGCGGCGGTGCGGGCCGCACGGTGCCAGGGATCGCCGGCTGCACGCGGTCCTTCATGAACTTGCGCACCTCAGCGTCGACCTTGAGGTTCTGCACGCGCTGCACGACGGCGTTCTGGCGGATGGGCAGGATCCGCAGGTCGTCGGCCTTGCGCACTCGCGTGACGCCGACGAAGAGCGCCGAGAACTTGGCGTCCGTCGGGGCGAAGTTCAGGTCCAGGATGATGCCCTTGGTGTAGGTGCCGCCCTGCGTGCGGTAGAAGGTGAAGCAGAAACCGAGGTCGATGCGGTGCGACATGTGCGTCGGCATGATGCGGACGCCGTTGCGGACTTCTGCCTTGACGGTCCAGATCTGCATCGGCAGGAGGTAGCCCGTGTGGTCGGCCCCAAACTCAGCGCCCGGCGCGTCGGCGGCGGCGACGCGGTCCAGCGGCAGCACGTGCTTCGAGGCGATGACGATGTTGAAGAAGTCGGGCTGCGTCACCTCGACGATCTGGCCCGGGCCGGTCGCGAGGATGCGCTCGCGCATGGTGGCGCTGGCGTCGGCCGCCTTCCACGTGAGCGAGTGGCACCAGCCCGATGTTCCGTTGGCGATGGAGAGATGCGGGCACACGTTGGCGCCGATCATGGCGGGCGCGCCGACGACGAAGACACCGTAGAAGGCGGAGGAGAGGTCGTCGTAACCGTTGCGCACAATCTCGGTCTCCTCGGCGCGGCTACCCTTCATGCGCTTCTTCCACACGACCATCGGCACGCCGTGGGCCGCCGCGAAGGACTGCGCCTGGCCGAAGTTGTAGGCGTGGCGCGTCGCGTTGCGCGACGTGACGATGGGCGCGAAGCGGAAGCGCTTGACGTCTGCGTCGGACGAGTGGAGCGTGAGCTGATCGATGAAGTACTCGGAGGCGGGATCGAAGATGGGCGGCACGCTGCCGTGGCCGTGCATGTACTGCAAGCGGCGGAGCTGCTTCGCGCACGTGGCGCGCTGCTGAGAAGCGAGCTCATAGCAGCTGAACTGGCTGAAGTAGTAGCGGCCGCGGACACGCATCGCCCACAGCTTGATGTTGGCCGCATCTCGAACTGCAGCATCGTCGCCAGCAGCAGCGCCTCGGCCGCCCTGCTGCTGCGCAGGCTGGCCACGCCCACGACCGCGACCACGACCACGCGCGATGTCGCCGGCGGCGTTGGGAGGTACTGCGGCGGCTGCAGGCGGCGCCTGGGCCTCGCCTCGAAGATACTGTGCGCGCGCACGCAGGTCGCCGACGGTCTCGGCAAACAGCTTCTTCTTCACCTCTGACGACGAGACGCCCTCGACAATGACGCTCAGCGGCGTCGTGAGCGGCGTGTCGGAGACGCACGGCAGCTGCGCAAAGTCGCCGACGAGGATGATGGGCGGCATGCGCGCGTCTCCAAAGAGCACAGAGTTCTGCGGATTGTTTTTGTCGGCGTAGATCTCCTCGAGACGGGCGACGATCTGAGAGAAGAACAGGCAGCCGACCATGGAGATCTCGTCGATGATGATGTACGGCGCGGCGTCGAGGCGTGCGCGCAGCTTGAGCCGAGTCTCCTCGTCGAGGTGGGGCATGTGCAGCATCAGGCCGCGGTGGAGTGTCATGCCGTCGATGAGGCTCGCCGCGATGCCAGTGAAGGCCATGACGAGGGGAAACCGCTGCCCACGCGACTTCGCCAGCGCCCACGCCGAGAGCGCTTGCACGAGGAACGACTTGCCGCTGCCCGCGGTGCCGAGCAGCGTGATGAGCACACCAGGGTCGTTGGCCGTGATGGCGTCCTGCATGCGCGGCTCGAGCTTTTTCGTGAAGATCTTGAAGAGCGCAGCCTGCTCGGGGTTCAGCGCCGCCGCAGCAGCCCGCGCCCTCCCGTCGAGCTGCGCGAGCTCGGCCTGCCGAGCCGCCTCCGCGCGCTCCGCGATCATGCGGCGCGTCGCCGCGTCGATCTTCACCTTCTCATGAGCACCACCCTCTTCGCCGTCGCGCTTGTCGTCCTCGTTGCGCATCGCGAACGCCATCTCGAACTGCGCCTCCGCATTCTTGCCGTCGAGACGGGACGCAAGCATGCGGTCGAGCTGCACGCGCGGCGCGCCCAGCGTGCCGTTGGCCATGGCGGCGCGCGCCACCAGAAGGCGGCGGTGGTTCGCATCGAAAAGGGCGGTGCTGAGCTCGACATCGCGCGGGTCGTGCTGGCGCATGATGGCGAGATTGCTCGTGATCTCGGCGGCGGCCTTGCCCGACAGTGCGCGGCGCTCCATGTTGGCGGCGCGCACGGCCTCCTCGTCGATGCGGAGCTGCTCCTCGGCCGTGCCGGCGACACGGTGCGGCGTAAACGTGAACTCGCGCAGGTACTTGCTGGCCGCGCAGCGCATGCGCCACGAGTTGAGCATCTGACGCGTCTCGCGCGACGAGTGGTACGTGAGCATCGTGCGGACGACGTTGTAGATGCCGCGCTGCCGCACGCTCTGCTCCGGCTTGAGGCCGCAGAACCAGCGCTCGAAGGAGTCCCATGATCTCACGGCAGGAGCCACGTCTGCTGACCACGGTGTGAAGAGCGCGCCGAAGTAGACGGCGAGCGCGTCCATGTCGGCCGCTGTCGACCGCGCAGTCACAGAGCCCACGACGCGGCCGGCAAAGCGCGGTACGCGGTAGGTCCGATTCACACGCATCATACGCGTCGAGAAGCCCTGGTACGTGGGCGAGAAGAAGCGCGCGCCGCGCGGTGCCGTGACAGCCATGTTGAGCTCGCCCAGCGCCTCGTCGATGGTCTCTGCCAGCGTCCCGCCACCGCCGGCAGGATTCGCGAGCTCATCAGCATCGTCGTCAGAGTCTGCGCCGACGCGCATATCGTGAACGATATCATCATTGTCACGACCTTTGTGCCACGGGGACATAAGCCGCTCGAGCATCTTCTCGGCCACCTTTGCCTCTTCAGTCTCTGCGTTGCGAGTCGGGCGAGCAGCGCGCGAATTGATCAGCGCGACAAACTCGTAGAGAGTCAAATTTCCGAGCCCGTCGAGCATCTGCTGCTGCTTGTCGCGCGGGAGCGGCGGCGAGTATGCGTCCTCGGAGCCGGAGAGCAGCAGGTCGTTCATGGGCTCGCCGAGCAAGCCGCGGTGCGCGTAGGCCTGGATGAGGTCGGCGACGTTGACCTTGCCCTCGGAGTCGACCTCGAGAGCGGCAGTCGCGCTGATGGTCGTCGCCATGCCGTCGTTGTCGTGCAGCGGGGCGGGCTGCTCGTCCAGCGCAGCAGCGATGAGATCTGCACCGAGAACCTCCGCAAAGTCACCATCGACGCCGTCGTCAGCGCCGCGCTCGCGCCGACCCTGCGAGTAGCCGAGATCTGTGTCTCCGCCCTGGCCGCGGCGAAGCTGGCCCGAGAAGCCAGCAAGCGGCCGGCGCTCGCTCGAAACCGACTCAGCGGGCGTGTGGATGGCGGTGGCAGCTGAGTTGTTCGAGGCGATGCTGGCCAGCGACGTGACATCTCCATCGGCCGCGGCAGCAGCAGATGACAGAGCGGCTGGCTCGGGCCGCCGAGGCCCGCGATAGTCGGGATTCGGCACGCGGACTTCGCCGTCAAACGGGTCGTCGACGACGATGAACTCGGGCACGCCGGGCGTGGCATCGACCGCGCTGACTGGCGCCACAGGCGAAGACGCCCGCGACGAGGCGTCTGAATCCGAAGACTCTGCGTCCACGTCGCGGAACAAGCCGCGGGCTACTGCCGGAGCAGGGCTGCCCTCGGCCGCGCCACCAGCCCGTGGACGCGGCGCTGACCGCGGCGCCGGGCCGTGCAAGGACGCGATGAGGCGGCCGGCGTGGACGGGATAGACCCAGGAGAAGAGGTGGCTGCTGTCGTGCGTCTTGCGGTGGAGGCAGATGGACGACGCCATGGTGACGGGCAGCTCCTGGATGGTGTGGATGCTGTTGAGCGCCATCTGGACGAGGTAGTTGTCCTGCCGCGTCTGCGTGTCGGCGTCGGGCGCCGAGGACGAGTAGCACAGCGCCTTGGCGGCGGCGTTCTTGATGACGGGCAGCGCGTGCTCGAGCTTGAGGCCGTCCTTGCAGCAGTAGTTGGCGCAGTAGAAGGCGACGGCGACGGCGCTCTCGCGGGAGCCGAGGTGGATGACGGCGCAGTTGCAGCCGAAGACGGCGAGGAGCGCGATGGCGAAGGGGCAGACGTCGAAGTCGTCGGTGGCGCGCTTCAAAGTCCAAACGATGACGCGGGGATCGTTCTTGATGCCCAGACGCTCGAGCGGAGTCTGATGGCGCGGTGCCTTGTCGCCGCCGTCACTCGCACCCGCACGACGCCGCTCGGCGAGGTCGGCGGGATCAGGAAATCGCGCCGCCACCTCCTCGACGGGCACGTACTCGACGTCGAAGAAAGCACCAGATGCCGTCATGAGCGGCTTCCGGCGCTCGGGTTTCTTCTGTTTCTGCTGTTGTCGCACGGGCGCAAGCAGCTGCTCTCCAGCAGCAGCGGCAGCAGCAGCCGCGGGAGGCGGGGGAGCGGCCGGAGCATCGTCGTCTTCGCGCTCAACGTTCGCACCGCCGCCACCCACAATCACGCCGTCGTCGTGTCCAGCTTCGTGATGAAGCCGCCACTCACCACCATCGTGTTCAGCGACGCTGTCGCCGCCGTCGCTGTCCTCGGAGTCCTCGGCCAGCAGGCGCTGCATGTAATCAGACATCGGCGGCTGCCCGTCCTGCTGCTGTTGCTGTTGCTGAGCGTCTGCCACGGCGTCGGCCGAGGTCGCGTCGGCGGCGCCATCAGAAGCGGCGGCGCCGGGCGCCCGCAGGCTCGTGAGAAGCTGGCGGCGAGAGACCTCTGCGATGCGCGCGAAAATGGACGGCGTCTTGGCCGCGGCTCCCTCGGCACCCGCAGCCGCAAAATTCTTCAACAGTTCCAGCGGACGAGTCTCTGTCGGTGAAGTGCACGGGAAGCCCATGCGGCAGAGGCAGCCCTTCTTCCAGCACGTCGTGGAGTGGCTGTGCACCTGCACGTTGCAGATACGGCGGCGAAGATTCGCGTGCGCCTCACACGGGCACCACTGCAGCATCGTGACAAAGACAGACGAGCCAGGCTCAACGCGGGACCGATCGCGGAAGCTCAACGTCTTGACCTCATCGAGATCTACGGTTGTCTCGGCTGTCACGTCGGGGAACTCGGGGAACTCGACCTCGGGCGCGGCGGCGGCGGCAGCACCACCACCGCGCTGCCGCTCGTTCTGCACGGGACGGCGCCCGAAGCCGGGATCTGCCGCTGGCGCGCCAGGCGCAGCTGCCGGAGCCGCTGCTGCGGCCGCGATGCGCTCGGTCATGTTCTCGATGGTGGCGGGGACACAGGTGACGAAGTCGGGCATGACGAAGGGCTCGGCGGGCGTGCTGCCAGGGCAGAAGCGACGCTCTGGCGTCGCGAAGGTCTCGTTGAGGTGCGCGCCGGCCCGCGCGAGCATCATGGAGTCGAGCGCCTGCGCGGCCTTCTGGCGGAGCATCGCGTCGTCGATGGCGCGGCTGAGAAGCTCGGGCGAGAGCGAGCCGTGCAGCGTGGAGTGCCAGTGCAGCGTGCCCTTGGCCTGGCACTCGACGACGCCGTGCCAGGCTGTGACGACACCAAAGACACCATCGGGGCGTCGCGGGTTCTTCGCGAGCGAGCCACCACCGTTGCGCGACACGCCGACCATGATGTCGTTGTACCCGTCAATGATGTCGTGGAAAATGGAGCCCGCCATGCCCGCCATCGCGGCCGCGTTGGAGGAGCGAGCGTAGTGCAGCCTAGTGTACGTCTCGCGGTCGAAGGGGCGCTCCCACGTGGAGACGACCTCGGTGTCGCCCTCGAGCAGGGCCTCGAGCGGATCGACATTGAGCACGGGGATCTCGTCGCTGTTGTTGCCTGCGTCGTCGGCGCCGGCAGCAGCGGCGGCAGCAGCCCTGCGCGGGACTGTGCGCGTGACCTGGACGTTGTCGGGGTCGGCGAGGATATTCATGTAGCGCACAGCGGCAGACCGGCGCAGGAAGCGGTGCATCTTGACGACGAAGCTGTGGTTGACGTCGTCGGGCGAGACGGTCACGAAGAGCGCGGGCACGTCAAAGAGGGCCGCCAGCGCGTACATCTCGGAGAGGGCGGATGAGCGCTGCTCCGGCGAGCCCGCGACGTTGGCGCCGGTGCACTTAATACACGGCGACAGCTTCGCCCACAGCTTCTTCGCGGCCTCGGACGACGGGTGCTTCACGGCCTCGGCGGCCTCGCGCTCGAAGCCGGGGTCGCGCACGGTGTCGAGGAAGTTGGTGACGTAGCCCTGCTTGATGCGCATCGAGTAGGTCGAGCAGGCGGCGGTCTGCGCGCGCTGGCGCCGGTTGGCCCACGAGAGGACGAACTCGTGCGACTGCGCGAAGCGGCCCGTGTAGCTCATGAGCAGCTTGCGCGAGATGCTCGCGGTGCCGACGTGGCGCCCCGCCGGGATGTAGCAGTGCGCGAAGAGGTCGGGCCAGTTGCTGACGAGGAAGGAGAACTCGGGCCGCATGTCGCCGACGAGCTTGTTGTCGCGGCCGGTGATGATGGTGTTGGGGCTGGCCTCGGCGAGAACCTGCTTGACATTCTGCAGCACCTCCTGCTCGCGGCGCTTCTTCTCCTCCTCCTCGGCGAGCAGCGCCATGGCGGCTGCTAAGGCAGCAGCGTCGGCGTCAATGTCGCCCTGCTGCGCCTCCGCTGCCGCAAGGTCCTCATCGCCGATGTAGTAATCAGGCGAAGGCGCGCGCTCCTGCTCCTCCGTCGCGATGTAGTCGACGTAGGGGCCGGTCAGGCACGCCTCAATGCTGAAGCCGCCGTCGGGGTCGTCGGGGAAGAAGTCGGGCATCTCCGGCTCCATAGCCTCCATCTCGAGTTGCTCGGCCTCGGCCAAATTGTCCCAAAACTCAGCGTCGCAGCCATCGAGCTGACCGGTCTCGTGCAGCTCCGCAAGGCGAACATCTTCCTCTGCGACAGGCATCCCATCATCCGACGCAAAATCCAGATCCGCATCCTGGCGCTCGAGAGCAAGAATATCCTCGGCGGACGGCGGCATTTCATCGTCGAACTCGGTGGGCCACTGGGGGCGACCAGCGTGAGCCGAGGCGCGTGGGTCAGGCTTGCCGAGGACGCGGTAGTAGGCGGCGCGGGCCTCGCGAGCGCGGCGAGCGATGCTGGCGATGGCCTCAGCCACCTCGGCGTCGCCCGTCGGACGCTGCGAGAGGAGCGAGTAGTCGATGGCGCCGTCGCCCCACACGCGGCCGTGGTCGGTGTTGTCGAGCTTGGCGGCCGCCTCAGCCTCGGCGCCCATCCGCTCCATCTGCTCCACGATACCGCGCCGCTCCAAGCGGATCTTGTCGCCGAGCCGGCGCAGCACGTCGTCGGAGAGGTCGAGATTGCGGTAGCCGGGCAGCCCGCGGCGCTTGAGCGCGAGCAGCCAGCCGGCAACGACGGAGATGCGGACGGTGAAGGGGTGGAACTCTCGCCGTGAAGGCCTGTAGATGGGATGCCGCAGCGTCTCGAAGCTCGGGCTGGCGCCAGCGAGCAGCGCGTTCTCCTCGTTCTCCAGCTTCGCGAGGCTCGCGAGGGCCTCCAAGCGGAACTGGTTGAGATCCTCCTCGGGGCCGAGGAATACGATCTTCATCATGTCGCGCAGCCACGCTCGACTGAGGTCGAGCGGCAGCGACAGGCGCTCGGCGATGTCGGCCGGCGCCGTGTGCTCGATCATGCACACGTGGCCCTTCATGGCGGAGAGCTTGGCGTTCTTCTTCACCTTGTAGAAGTTGGCGTACGAGCGGCGGTACGAGATGCAGCACCGCTCAAGAAAAGTCGGCACGGGCAGCGAGTTGTCGCACGCGATGATGACGCCAGAGGCGAGCGAATCCGACGGCGCGTGGCCGAGCCGACCCGCGCAGACGGCGATCCAGCACGTGGCGCAGAGGCGGAAGGTGCCGTCGCGCTGGTCCACGAGGTCGTGATATAGAGCCGTCGGCGCGGCCTGGTGGCGATGTACGACGCGCCGCTGGAGCTGCCGCTCGAGCACGGCGACCTCGGTGAGCGTCTCGGTG
>Ga0315904_10013998_pt1 | contig 10009 bp, 8 predicted proteins | sample LakEriMetagenome_6_FD_203529 | JGI IMG/M metagenome (GOLD analysis project Ga0315904, IMG submission 203529) | Freshwater fungal communities from buoy surface, Lake Erie, Ohio, United States - Buoy 12 MA120 | ecosystem: Environmental > Aquatic > Freshwater > Lake | place: USA: Lake Erie, Ohio...
TGGCATCCCTGAAGCTGACGGCGATCGATCGCTCCGGCAGCTTCCTGCGCGTCCGGGGCAAGGGCGGAAAGGAACGCCTCGCCCCGCTCAACCCTGGCGCGCGCGAGGCGATCGCCCGCTATCTGGAGGTGCGTGCGCTCTTCCTGCCCCGGGGGGGCGAGAGCAGCCGCCATCTCTTCGTCTCGCGCGGCGCGACCGGCCATCTGACCCCGGCGCGGATCGCCCAGCTGCTCAAGGCGATCGCCCCGGCGGCGGGAATCGACCCGGCGCGACTGTCCCCGCATGTCCTGCGCCACGCCTTCGCCACCCATCTGCTCGACAACGGCGCCGATCTGCGGGTGGTGCAGCAGATGTTGGGGCATGCCGATATCTCCACCACCCAGATCTATACCCATGTCGCCGGGGACAGGCTGCGCCGGGTCGTCGAGCGCCACCACCCGCTGAGCGGCAAGCCACGGGTTTCCCGGCAGAAATAGCGGGCGCGCTTGCCCAGCCCCCGGCGCCTCGCTAAGAAGCCCGCGCCCCGGTGAGACCGGAACCGCTACCGTGACGGAGTCGCACGCGATGGCCCAGCGCACCAGGAAAGCCGCCCCGAAGAGCCCCGCGCGCAAGGGCGCGGGCGCTGCAGCGAAGGCGAAGCCGCCCGCACGGGGCAAGCCGCCTGCGGGGGCCAAGGCGTCGGCCCCGGCGAAGCCCGCGGCATCGGCCAGGACCAGGCCGCCCGCCCGGAAGGCTCCCGCGAAGCCGCCCGCCGCGAAGCAGGCCGCCGCGAAGCAGGCCGCCGCAAAGCAGGCCGCCGCGAAGCAATCCGCCGCAAAACCGACCGCCGCCCGTGGCGCGCCAGCCAAGCCGGCCGGCGGCAAGCCCGGCGCCGCGCCGCGAGCCCCCAAGCCCGTTCCCACGCCCGCCACCGCAAAGCCGGCCCCGAGACCCGCGCCGGCGAAGCCGCTGCGCCTGCCGGCCGGGGTCGTTCTGTCGGCGCCACCCACCCCGTCCGCCACGGAGGTCCTGGGCGGCGGCGCGCTGGACTTCCTGGCCCAGCTGCACCGGAAATTCGACGCCCGGCGGCTCGAATTGCTGGCGCGTCGCAAGGAGATCCAGGCCCGGCTCGACGCCGGCTGGACGCCGGATTTCCTCCCCGAGACCGCATCCGTCCGCGCGGGCGACTGGCAGGTCGCGCCGCTGCCCAAGGAACTGCTCGACCGCCGGGTCGAGATCACCGGCCCGGTCGACCGCAAGATGGTCATCAACGCACTCAATTCGGGGGCGAGCGTGTTCATGGCCGACCTCGAGGATTCCTCGACGCCGACCTGGGCCAACATGATCGAGGGCCAGAAGAACCTCCGCGACGCCGTCCGGCGGACGATCGCCTTCACCGATCCCGTGACGCAGAAGCACTATGCGCTCGCCGAAAAGCCCGCCGTGCTCTTCGTGCGGCCGCGCGGCTGGCATCTTCCGGAATCGCATCTGCGCGTCGACGGCGCGCCGATGTCGGGCGCGCTGTTCGATTTCGGCCTCTACATGTTCCACAACGCGCGCGAGCTGATCGACCGCCGCAGCGGTCCATATTTCTACCTGCCGAAGATGGAAAGCCATCTGGAGGCGCGGCTGTGGAACGATGTCTTCGCGTGGACGCAGGACAAGCTCGGCATCCAGCGCGGCACGATCAAGGCGACGGTGCTGATCGAGACGATCCTCGCCAGCTTCGAGATGGACGAGATCCTCTTCGAACTGCGCGAGCATTCCGCGGGGCTCAACTGCGGGCGCTGGGACTACATCTTCTCCTTCATCAAGAAATTCGCCCGCGCCGCGGATCGTCTCATGCCGGACCGCGCGCAGGTGACGATGACGACGCACATGATGCGCTCCTATTCGCAGCTGCTGATCCGCACCTGCCACAACCGCGGCGTCCACGCGATGGGCGGCATGGCGGCCCAGATCCCGATCAAGGACGACCCCGCCGCCAACGACGCCGCGATGGCCAAGGTGCGCGCCGACAAGGAGCGCGAGGCCACCGACGGCCATGACGGCACCTGGGTCGCGCATCCGGCGCTGGTGCCGGTCGCCAAGGAGATCTTCGACCGCATCATGCCGGCCGCCAACCAGATCTATCGCCGCCGCCAGGACGTGGCGCCGACCGCGGCCGACCTGCTCAAGGTACCGGAAGGAACGCGCAGCGAAGCCGGGCTGCGCCAGAACATCGCGATCGGCCTCGGCTATGTCGAGGCGTGGCTGCGCGGGATCGGCTGCGTGCCGCTGAACCATCTCATGGAGGACGCGGCGACGGCAGAGATCAGCCGCGCCCAGGTGTGGCAGCAGATCCATCATCGCGCCAAGCTGGCGGACGGGCGGGTCGTCGACCGCACGCTCTTCCGCGCCCTCCTCGCCGACGAACTGAAGAAGGTTGAGAAACGGCTGGGCGCGGCCTTCCGCAAGACCCGCTACAAGGACGCCGCGCGGATGTTCCGCGACTGGAGCGAAGCCCCACGCTTCGTCGATTTCCTGACCCTGCCCGCCTATGACTGGGTGGTCGCCCACGAAGCCAAGCCGGCCTGACGGACACCGAAATGGCCCAGTACCTCGAATTCGAGAAGCCCATCGCCGAACTCGAAGGCAAGATCGAGGAGTTGCGCCATCTCTCGGGCTCGTCCGATCTCAACATCGCCGAGGAGGTCGCGCGGCTGCAGGTCAAGGTCGAGCGCCAGCTGCGGCAGACCTATTCCAAGCTGACGCCCTGGCAGAAGGTCCAGGTCGCGCGCCATCCCGAGCGCCCGCATGCCCTCGACTATATCGGCGCGCTGGTCGAGGACTGGACGCCGCTGGCCGGCGACCGCCTTTTCGGCGACGATCTGGCGATCCTCGGCGGGCTGGGCCGGATCGAGGGCAGGTCCTGCGTCGTGCTGGGGCAGGAGCGCGGTCACGACACCGAAAGCCGCGTGAAGCACAATTTCGGCATGGCACGGCCCGAGGGCTATCGCAAGGCGCAGCGCCTGATGCAGCTCGCCGACCGGTTCAAGCTGCCGGTCGTGGCGCTGGTCGACACCTCCGGCGCCTATCCCGGCATCGACGCCGAGGCGCGTGGCCAGGCCGAGGCGATCGCCCGCGCCATCGACACCTGCCTCAGCATCCGCGTGCCGTTCGTGGCCGTCGTCATCGGCGAGGGCGGCTCTGGCGGCGCTATCGCGATCGCCGCCGCCAACCGGGTGCTGATGCTCGAGAACGCGATCTATTCGGTGATCAGCCCCGAGGGCTGCGCGTCCATCCTGTGGCGCACGCGCGAGAACGCTCCCGACGCAGCCGACGCGCTCAAGCTGACCGCGCAGGATCTCTACCGCCTCGGCGCCATCGACGAGATCCTGCCCGAGCCGCTCGGCGCGGCGCATCGCCAGCCCGCCGCGACGATCGCGGCGGTGGGCAAGGCGATCGCCGCGCATCTGCGCGATCTCGCGCCGGTCGACGGCGACGCGCTGCGCGCCATGCGGCGCGAGAAATTCCTCGAGATCGGCCGCAAGGGACTCTCGTGAGCCTCGGCGGCGGCGGCTTGGCGGCGCCCGACGTCCCCGCGCTGGCCGCCGCCGTCGCCGCCGGGACACGCCGCGCCCTGGCGCAGGCGATCACCATCGTCGAGTCGCAGCGCACCGACCACCGCGCGGCGGCCGATCTGCTGCTCGGCCTGCTGATGCCGCGCACCGGCGGGGCGCTGCGGATCGGCATCTCGGGCGCGCCCGGGGTCGGGAAATCGACCTTCATCGAAGCCTTCGGCCAGTTCCTGATCGCGCGCGGCCACCGTCCGGCGGTTCTGGCGGTCGACCCGTCCTCGCCGCTGACCGGCGGCTCGATCCTGGGCGACAAGACCCGCATGGAGACGCTGTCGCGCGACCCGCGGGCCTTCATCCGGCCCTCGCCCGCCGGCACCACGCTGGGCGGCGTCGCGCGGCGGACCCGCGAGGCGTCGCTGCTCTGCGAGGCGGCGGGCTTCGACGTCGTGGTCGTCGAGACCGTCGGCGTCGGCCAGTCCGAGACGGCCGTGGCCGAGATGGTCGACCTGTTCCTCCTGCTGCTGCCGCCCGGCGGCGGCGACGACCTGCAGGGGATCAAGAAGGGGATCGTCGAACTCGCGGACATCGTGCTCGTCAACAAGGCCGATGGCGATCTCGCCGCGGCGGCTCAGCGGGCGGCGGCCGATTACCGCGCCGCGATCGGGCTGCTGCGGCCGGCACGCGCCGACTGGGTCCCGCCGGTGCTGCTGGTTTCGGCGCGCGAGCGGTCGGGGATCGACGCGGTCTGGACCGAGATCGCGCGCTTCCGCGACACCCTGGGCGTGTCCAGGATCGCCGAGCGGCGCGCCCGCCAGGCCGTCGCGTGGATGTGGCGCGAGATCGAGACCGCGCTGCGCACGGCGCTGGCGGCCGACCCGCGCGCCGCGCCCATGCTGCCCGGACTCGAAGCCGGCGTCGCCGCCGGCCGCCTGTCGCCAGTCGCCGCGGCGCGGCAGGTGCTGGCGGCCTTTCTCGACCGCGAGGCCGAGGCGCGCCAGTCCGGTGCCCCCGCGGCCGCCGGACCCCAGGCTTGACCGGCCGCGCGGCCTCGCTTAAACACCGCTGCCCATCCGGCGAGGCGCTCCACACGGGGCGCCGCGCCCAGTTCGTCGAACGAAGGAATTCCGCGATGTCCCGTCGCTGCGCCGTCACCGGCAAGACGATCCTGGTCGGCAGGAATGTCAGCCACGCCAACAACAAGACCAAGCGGCGCTTCATGCCCAATCTGCAGCGCGCCTCGCTGCTGTCCGACGCCCTGGGCGCCAGCGTTCAGCTGCGGCTGTCGACCAACGGGTTGCGCACGATCGAGGCCGCCGGCGGCCTCGACGCCTGGATCACCGGCCAGGCCAAGACCAAGCTCGACCCCGAGCTCGCCCGCCTGCGCGCCCGCATCGACCGTGCCAAGGCCCGCAAGGCGGCGGCAGCCGCGGCCTGATCGGCGCACCGGCCTCGCCGCAGACACACGAAGGGCCGCCGCGGGAGACCGCGGCGGCCCTTCGGCTTTCGAGAACCGCGGCGGTCAGCCGACGCCGTGCTCCTTGAACCAGGCGAGGCAGCGCGGCCAGGCCGCGGCCGACGCCTCGGCGCTGTACGAGGCGCGGTAATCGGCGAGGAAGCCGTGCTTGGCGCCGGGATAGACGACCAGATCCCATTTCTGGCCCGAGCGGCCGAGCGCCGCCTTCAGCATCTCGACCTGATCGGGCGGAATGCCGGGATCGTCGCCCGCATAGAGCCCGAGCAGCGGCATGCGGATACGCGCCGCGACGTCGATCGGCCTGCGGTTGAGGAACTCGTTGCTGGTGGTGAGGTTGCCGCCATACCAGGCGACGCCCGCGCGCGCCCGGGTTCCCTCGGCCGCATAGACGATCGTGTTGCGCCCGCCGCGGCAGAAGCCGGTCACGCCGACGCGCGCGAGATCGCCGCCATCGCCGCCCGCGAAGGCGATCGTGGCGTCGATGTCCGTGATCAGCTCGTCGTCCGGCTTGCGCATGACGATCGGCATGATCTGGGTCTGGAAATCGGTGGCGCCGTCCAGCTTGCCCTGGCGGAAATAGTAATCGGGCGCCACGGCCAGATAGCCGGCCTTGGCGAAGCGCCGGCAGACGTCCTTGATCCATTCGTGGAGGCCGAACACCTCCATCATCACGACGACGACGGGAAGCCCGGTAGCGGGCGCGGCGGCGGGCTTGGCGCGATAGCCGCCCATCGCGCCGCTGGCGGTCGCGATCGTGACGTCGCCGGCGACCAGGCCCGCGGTGTCGGTGCGGATCACCGTCTGCGCCTGCACGGGGCCTGCGGCCAGCGTGTAGCCGGCCAGCGCGGACGCGCCGATGAAACCGCGCCGGCCGAGCGGCTCGACGGGCGGGAAAAGCGACTTCGCTGAATCGTCGGGCATGGCGTTCCTCGCGGTGGGGGTTGCGTTCATGCGCGGCGGCGACTACCCGCGCCGCGCGCCGGCTTCGGCTCGTCGTCGTCGAAGAGTTCGGCCAGCTTCTCGAGCATCGTGCCGCCCAGCTGCTCGGCGTCGACGATCGTCACCGCGCGCCGGTAATAGCGCGTGACGTCGTGGCCGATGCCGATGGCGGTGAGCTCGACGGGCGAGCGCGCCTCGATATAGGCGATCACCTCGCGCAGGTGCTTTTCCAGATAGTTGCCGGGATTGACCGACAGGGTGGAGTCGTCGACCGGCGCGCCGTCGCTGATGACCATCAGGATCTTGCGCTTCTCCGGGCGCGGCAGCAGGCGGTCATGCGCCCACAGCAACGCCTCGCCGTCGATGTTCTCCTTCAGCAGCCCCTCGCGCAGCATCAGGCCGAGCGACCGGCGCGCGCGCCGCCACGGCGCGTCGGCGGATTTGTAGACGATGTGCCTGAGGTCGTTGAGCCGGCCCGGCGCCGCTGGCTTGCCCGCGGCCAGCCAGCGCTCGCGGCTCTGCCCGCCCTTCCAGGCGCGCGTCGTGAAGCCGAGGATCTCGACCTTGACGCCGCAGCGCTCGAGCGTGCGCGCCAGTATGTCGGCCGACATGGCGGCGACCGTGATCGGCCGGCCGCGCATGGAGCCCGAATTGTCGATCAGCAGCCCGACCACCGTGTCGCGGAACTCGGTGTCGCGCTCGCGCTTGTAGGACAGCGGATAGGCCGGTGCCGTCACCACGCGCGACAGCCGCGCGGCGTCGAGCAGCCCCTCCTCGAGGTCGAATTCCCAGGAGCGGTTCTGCTTGGCCAGCAGCCGCCGCTGCAGCCGGTTGGCCAGCCGGCCGATGACGCTCTGCAGATGCCCGAGCTGCTGGTCGAGATGCAGCCGCAGCCGCGCCAGCTCCTCGGCGTCGCACAGCGACTCCGCGTCGACGACTTCGTCGAATTCGGCGGTGAAGGATTTGTAGGCCGGCAGCGCGTTCTGCCCCGACCAGTCGTTCTGCGGGCGCCAGCGACGGCCCGGGCGCTCCGGCCCGTCCTCGCCCATGCCGACCCCGTCCTCGCCCTCGGCATCCTCGGCAGCGCCTTCGGCGCCCTCCTCGCCGGCCTCCTCGCGGCTCTCGCCGCTCATGCCGTCGTCGGCGGAGTCCTGCTCCGCCTCGCCGCGCGTGCCCTGCTGCGCCTGTTCCTGTTCCTGCTGCCCCTGGCCCTGATCATCCTCGGGGTCGGACTCGGCGGCTTCGGGTTCGCCGAGTTCGAGATCCTCGATCAGCCGCCGCGCCAGGTCCGCGAAGGCCGCCTGGTTGTCGACCGCCTTCGCCAGCTTCTCGAAATCGGTGCCCGCCTTGGCCTCGATCCAGGGCCGCCAGAGATCGACCATCCGGCGGGCGGATTGCGGCACCGCCTGGCCGGCGAAGGCCTCGCGCGCCATCAGGCCGACAGCCTCGACCAGCGGCGCGGCCTCGCGCTCGGTGACCCGCGCGAAGCCCTGGGTGCGGCAGCGCTCCTCGCTGGCGGCGGCGAGATTGCCGGCGACGCCTGCCATGCGCCGCGCGCCGCGCGCCTCGCAGCGCGCCTGCTCGACGGCGTTGAACACCTGGCGCGCCAGCGCGCCGGCGGGCGCGCGCCGGCGATGCAGCGCCTCGTCGTGGAAACGCAGCTTCAGGCTGATCGCGTCGGCCTCGCCGCGCACGATCGCCGTCTCCTCGCGCGTCACCTCGCGCGACGGTGCCGGCAGCCGCGCTTCCTTCCCGCGCAGCCCGGCAGGCTCGGGCGCGAACGCGACCTGCAGTTCGGGCTCGCGCGCGATCGCGCGCATCGCGGCCGCCGTGACCTGACGAAATGCCTCCACCGGGCCGTCTGTTGGCTTCGCCGCCATCGCGTGCGACCCGCTCAGGCCAGGCGCGCCTTGCCCGCGCCCATGTCGAGCTCGGTGCCGAAGCAGCGCTGGTAGTACTCGGCCACCGTCGCGCGCTCGACCTCGTCGCACTTGTTGAGGAAGGTGATGCGGAACGCGAAGGCGACGTCGTTGAAGATCCGCGCGTTCTCGGCCCAGGTGATGACCGTGCGCGGGCTCATGACCGTCGACAGGTCGCCCGCCACGAAGCCGGCGCGGGTCAGGTCGGCGAGCGCCACCATCGCGGACAACGTCTTGCGCCCTTCCGCCGTGTCCCAGGACGGGCTCTTCGCCGCGACGATCCGGACCTCCTCGTCGTGCGGCAGATAGTTGAGCGTGGCGACGATGTTCCAGCGGTCCATCTGACCCTGGTTGATCTGCTGCGTGCCGTGATAGAGGCCCGTCGTGTCGCCCAGGCCGACGGTGTTCGATGTCGCGAAGAGCCGGAACGCCGTGTGCGGGCGGATCACCCGGTTCTGGTCGAGCAGCGTCAGCTTGCCCTCGACCTCGAGCACGCGTTGGATCACGAACATGACGTCGGCGCGGCCAGCGTCGTACTCGTCGAAGACCAGCGCGCAGGGATGCTGCAGCGCCCAGGGCAGGATGCCCTCGCGGAACTCGGTCACCTGCTTGCCGTCCTTGAGGACGATCGCGTCCTTGCCGACCAGGTCGATGCGGCTGATATGGCTGTCGAGATTGACGCGGATGCACGGCCAGTTGAGGCGCGCGGCGACCTGCTCGATATGCGTCGACTTGCCGGTGCCGTGATAGCCCTGGATCAGGACGCGGCGATTGAAGGCGAAGCCGGCCAGGATCGCGAGCGTGGTCTCGCGGTCGAAGCGATAGGCGGTGTCGACAGCCGGCACATGGTCGGACGGCTTCGAGAAGGCGGGAACCTCGAGATCCGAATCGATCCCGAACACGTCGCGCACCTTCACCTTGATGTCGGGGAGGTTGGGCACGTAGATCTCGGCGGCAGCGGTAGCCATGTTGCTTTCCTCGGACTGGGCGGCGCGGGGGCCGCGTTTTCTGCACCGGTCATCCATGCCCTCCGGACGCGTCTGGCGAGGCCGCCGGACGCCGTCGAGCGGCTGCCTAGCGGCTGGGCGCCTGTCGGGCGCCGAACGCCTGCGATTTCAGGAGCGTGTATGCCTGGTTGATGGACTTTAGCCGCTCCTCGGCCGCCTTGTCGCCCCCGTTCGCATCGGGATGGTGGCGCTTGACCAGGGCCTTGTAGCGGGCCTTGATCGCCTCCGCGGACGCGCCGGGGGCGAGGTCGAGCGTCCGCAGCGCCTCCTCCTCGGGCGTCGCCGGTCGCGCGCGCCGCGGCGGCGCGTCGTCCTCGCCCATCATCCGGCGCAGCGCCGCGTCGACCGCCTCGGGATCGACGCCATGCAATCTCGGATTGAAGGCCCCGTCGCCGCGCGAGCCCATCGGCCAGCTCGGCCGCTGACCGACCGTGTCGCGCCGGCGTTCGCGCTCGATCTCCTCGGGCGACATGCCGCGGTAATAGTCCCAGGCGCTGTTGTAGGCGCGGACATGGTCCAGGCAGAACCAGTAGAACCGGTTCAGTTCCTGGCGCGAGCGCGGCGCGCGGAATTCGCCATGCGCGGCGCAGCCCGGATGGTCGCAGCCGCGCGGCGCGGTTCCCGCGCGGCGACCGGGCGGCTTTTCCAGGTCGATCGCGGGGCGGATGCGGTTCATGCCGATGCCTCGGCCTGCGTCGCCACGCCGCCGGCCGGCGTCTCGGCGCGCAGGACGGCCGTGTCGCCGGTCGGCGACGGATCGCCGGCCAGCACGACGGGCGCGTCGGCGAAGAGCGGCGCCATGTTGCGGAAAGCGAAGCGTTTCAACGGCCGTCCGAACCCGGCTTCGGCCAGCGCCATGAGCAGCGTGGCGGTCAGAGGCCCATGGAAAACCAGGCCGGGATACCCCTCGACGCCGGTGACATAGGGATGATCGTAGTGAATGCGATGCCCATTGGCGGTCAGCGCGGAATAGCGGAACAGCAGCACCGGATCGGGGTCGATCCGGCGTCGCCACGCGGCGGAGACCGGCGCCGGCGTCGGCGACGGCGACGGCCGAGCGGCACCGGTCGCTGCGGCCTCGCGGTAGACGATGTCGTGCTCCTCGACCAGAACCGGGACGCCGTCGGCGGC
>Ga0315904_10013999_pt1 | contig 10008 bp, 11 predicted proteins | sample LakEriMetagenome_6_FD_203529 | JGI IMG/M metagenome (GOLD analysis project Ga0315904, IMG submission 203529) | Freshwater fungal communities from buoy surface, Lake Erie, Ohio, United States - Buoy 12 MA120 | ecosystem: Environmental > Aquatic > Freshwater > Lake | place: USA: Lake Erie, Ohio...
CATCATTTCTAAATTTTTCAATAGCATCCCATAAACCACTGTGGGTTTTATTTTTATATCGATCTGACTGTTCAACATCACCTGATATGAAAAATTTACTATTAAATCCAATTCTCGTTAATAATAATTTCATTTGACTAGGTGTTGCATTTTGACCCTCTTCAAAAATTAAAATTGAATTATCAATATTCATACCCCTCATAAATGCCAAAGCAAAAACTTCAACAATTTCAAGTTCTTTTAATTTTTCTCTGTTATCTTTACCGATAATTTTATTCAACAAATAATAAGATGGAAAAATATATGGATCCAATTTTTCCTCAACATTGCCTGGTAAACTTCCTAATTTTTCTTCCGCCTCAACCGCTGGTCTTACAATAATAATTTTTTCATAAGGAGTTGTTGGGTCTGATAGTAAATCAATTGCCGCTTTCATTGTGATGTAACTTTTACCAACACCAGCAGGACCTGAACAAACAATAACTTCATTAGAAATTAAAGTATCATAATATCTTTTTTGCGTTTGAGTTAAAAACTTTTCTTTGGTTTTCTTTTTTAGAATTGAGCAAATAATCTCTTTTCTTGTTTTAGTACTACTTTCCTCACTTGAGTGAGTATTTGATGTTGTTTTTTTTGGTTTTGTATTTGCCATTTAGTTAAATTTAGCGTTTATTTTGTTTATTTTTAATAAACTTCTAACTTGTGTTATTATTTATTATTTGTGTAATATTTTATCCAGTATTCTATCATTTCATCCAACATAGTTTCAAATGTATATTCTGGACTCCAACCTAATTTTGTTCTAATTTTTGTCGAATCACCTTTTAAGTATTTTAACTCTTCAGGTCTTAAAAATTTTAAATTCTGACTAACATATTGGTTATAATCTAATTCAAGTTTACCAAAAACATATTCAACCATTTCTCTAACCGAGTGTGTTTTCATTGTTGATACAACAAAATCATCAGGAGATTCATTATTTATGATTGCGTGCATTGCTCGAACATAATCTTTAGAATGACCCCAATCTCTGTAAGAATCCATATTACCTAATTCAAGTTTATTTTCAAGACCTAACTTAATTCTAACCGCAGTTTTAACTACTTTGTTGGTCACAAAATTTGAACCTCTTCTTGGTGATTCGTGGTTAAATAGGATACCATTACAGGCGTGTAAATTATATGCGTTTCTATAGTTTTTAACTATATTGTAGGCAAATACTTTAGAACAACCATAAGGACTAACGGGAGTCATTCTTGTTGTTTCTCTTTGGAAACCGTCCTCATCTACCGAATTACCAAACATTTCTGATGAACTTGCTTGGTAGAATTTTGCGGTTGGGCAGGTTCTTCTATATGCTTCTAAAATATTAAGAACCCCTAATGCGTTTGTTTGAACTGTAAATTGGGGTATTTCATAACTAACTCGAACATGACTTTGGGCTGCCAAGTTATAAATTTCATCTGGTTGTATTTCACTTAATAGTCTTTCTAAACTACCTTGGTCTAATAAATCACCATAACTTATTTTTAATCTTTCTCTAATTTCGTCTGAGAATCTATTCTGTTGATTTTCCGATACTGAATTTCTTCTTACAATACCGTGTACTTCATATCCTAATTCTAATAGGTATTCTGCTAAGTAAGAACCATCTTGTCCGTTAATTCCTGTAATAAAAGCCTTTTTCATATTTTTTTAAAAATTTTCATTTGTGTTAAGTCTGGCCAATCGGTTACTACCCATTTTCTTGGATTTGTGTTGATGGCGTTTTCTAATTTATTTAATCCCATTTGTGCGGTTTCAGGTGTCATATAGTAATGATATCCGACACAATCAATATCTTGGTCTCTCCAAGGTATATTTGGTAATCTTCCATCGTATGACATTTTCTTTAATGTAATATAATCATTTTCATCATCAAGTAAAATTATACCACCTCTACCTAATGATAAATGTTTTTGATATTGAAAGCTAACGCACATAAATGTATTTGGTATGTAGCTATCTTTTTTCCAAAGAACGGCTGCGTCTATAATCCTTTTATCCCCGTAATTTACGGTATAATAGTCCTCCCACTCTTCGTCTCTCCATTCTCTCTCAATCCCAAGTTTTTCTGCTAAAAATGGAACCGATAAGTAAGTTCTTTTTGGTGTATTTATTTTTGTTTCTTTGGTATATCTTAAACATAATTCAATTCCGTGAGTACAACTATCCACTGCAATTGCATAAGGAGAACCGAAAAATTCGGCAATTTTTTCTTCAAATTCAGTTACCACATTAAAATTCATAGATCAATCTTTTTTTTAGTTTATTTTAATGTTTATTACATTAAAAAGTTTTTACAAATGTAATCCTCAGCTAATAATAAATCCATAGATAATTTAAGGTTTTCTCTAATCGCATGTAATTTTGAAACATATAAATCAAAACTTAAATCTTCAATTTTAAAATCGTCTGTTAATGTTATTATACCATCGGGATTAAAATAATCACCTATATTTTTAATACCATAATAAATTGGTATTGTACCTGTCATAAAACAATCAGTTATTTTTTCCGTAAACATATTTGAATATGTCGCATTTTCCAACGCAAAAGAAAAACAATAATCTTTTAATCCATCTTCTTTATTTATAATCTCATTGAAACCTCTACCAAAATGATCACACTGATTTGAAAAATCTTTAATAATTTTTTGTCTGTATAAATGTTCTTCGCACATAGTTTTGTTCGAAGCAATCATTGAAACTAATTTAGTTTTTGGATAGATTTCTCCTTGTGATAAAAAAGACTTTGAACTACATTGGGTTAGGACAAAAATATCTGACATAGATGCTAACCCAACATCATGAGTAAAAACTGAGATATATTTAGATTTTAAAATTTCTATATTATTCGCACACCATCTATACATCCCACCAATAATTGTTCTTGATTCGCATAGCCATGCGTAGTTTTTTGTTGTTGGATCTACTTCGGATAAAATTGCACCATCAATATAAATTGATATTGGTGCTGTACGGACTCCTTTAACCCATTCTATGTATTTTGGTGTCATACCATTTGTGGATATCGAATGTTGAAATCCACCACCAATCATGTTAACTTTAACTTTGTCCATAGTTGCGATATCCTAATTTTTTCGCATTCTCTATTATTTTAGTACCGTCAATTTTTTTTACTAAAATTGCCGGATTACCTTTATAAACTCCCCATTCTTCAGTATCACCCATTAGTAGGCTACCCGCAGATAATAAAACCCCTTTTCTCAATATTGACCCTGGAAGTACTATCGAATTTGTTCCAATGTTTGAGAATTCCTCCATAATAACAGGTTTAACAATTTGAGTTCCTTTTAATTCTTTAGGTATCATAGCGCCAAATAATCCGCTATCATCAAACCTATCGGATCCACATATAATTCTGGCACCAGCCATAATATTATTGAATCCTTTTGAAATAAAAGCACCTTCTTTACCACCAATTATTGTAACATAAGGACCTATGTGAACGTAATCTCCAATTGTAAGATTAGTTGTACAATAGAATCCTTTATCAATTGCAACATGATTTCCAATAGAGGTAGATTCATTTTGTTTTATTACAATATCAGTATCTAAAATAACATCATTCCCTAATACCATAACTTATTTTTTTTCTCCAAGATTCCCAAACAAACGGATAATCAAAATTTATTTCAAATCCATTTTTAATTAATCCTTCACGTATGTTATTTCTTCTGATAACATCATTTTCAACACCTAAATGAAATTGTACTTGTATATTTTTAAATTTATTTACATCGCCAGTTTCCAACATGTGTTCTAAAAGTGGATATTCATCCCCCTCAATGTTGATTTGAACTAAATCAATTTCACTTAAACCCCAATTTTTTAATATTGTTTCAACAGTATTAAATTTTATGTCAATTGATTTATCGTTACTTATATTTGATGATGTGGCATCACCTGACATAAAAATAACACCATCTTTATTTTCAACACCAACACCAACATTCATTAGTCGAACTTTAGAATTATTGGCAAACTTTGTAACCATTTGATTATAGAATTCAGGTACTGGTTCTAATACGTAGACATTTGGATTATACTTATTGATCATTTGTTGTACCCAAACACCAACATACCCACCAAAATCCATTATAACTGAATCTTCATTTAAATCGTATGTTACGTTGTGTGTATTATCACCATTCGCAGCAAACCATTTACTAATTTCAACACTATTTAAACTTGGCATAAACTATATAAATTTTTTATCTAAAGACTGACCTTCATATGGGCCCGTTTTGTATTCGTAGACTAGCGTATCGTTTTCTAAAATGGTGTATGTGTGACCACCCTCAAGAGTAAATGATGCGTCACCAGGATACAATACAGGTTCAGCAATAATATTATCATCAATATCATAAAAGGTACATCTTACTGATCCTTGAATCACAATCCAGCTTTCTTGAGCAATAACATTTCTTGTTCTTTCTTTCCAAATATGTCTGTGTGGTTTAAATGTTTTACCTTCATCCATATTAAGAAGGGCACATTGTATAAAATTATTTTCAGGTACAACTTCAATTCTACCTTTTGTTAAATCTTCTTTTCTAACAATAACGTGAAGTAATTTGTTAGGGTCTACTTTTGAGTATATGTTTTCCATATTTTATATTTTAATCCAATTATTAGGTATAATATCGTCAGTTTTTAACGATTGTAAAGATGGTCCAAACCAGTTTTTGGGTCCTATTACGACTTTGTTTTTATTTTGATTCAACCACGCTCCCCACCAAGAAAAACTTGAATTTGAGGTAATATTATTTGAACACATTGACATTAGATAAATTTCAATATAATCTTTTTCATTCTCAATAAAAACAAATTTGTTTCCCTTAAAATTTTCTTTACACCATTCAATATCATCACTGAAAATAATATATTTGTCTGTGTTGGAATCAACAATACTTATTGCCTCATTAAAGTAATTTATATCTTGAACAAAATGATGACTGCTGTTTCTAATATAATCTCCTCGTCTTACATGAATTGATGTTGTTCTTTTAGATAATAAATTAGAATATTTTGTTTCAATATAATTTTTAATTTTTTCATCAGGTAAAAATAATTCTAAAATTTCTTTTTCGTGATTTTTAAAATATTTTTCAGATTGAAAAAACCCATCAATTATGATGTCTGATACTGGTAATGTAATATCTTCAAAATGAAAAGGATAACTAATTGTGTTAACAGGTAATAAGGATTTATTTGTTTTAGACCCTTTTAAAAAAGGTAGTTCCAAGTATTCATAACAATAGTTAACCTTTGGGTTGTAAGTATTTTCGAAGGTCAAATAACTTATATGATTATTTAAGTTTGGAAAAGAATAATCTGTTTTTTTTGACAATGAAATTGACTTGGCTGCGGCAATTTGGAACATCATGTTACCTAATCCGCCTTTTAAATTTAAATAAATCATAGGGGTTTATATTCTGGTTTACGCCTAATTATATTCACTATTGAATTAACCATTGGCATATTGACTTTATGGTCATTCAATGGATTGGTTTCATTATAAATGTAGGTTGTTTCTGAGATATGTTTATAATGGTTTTTACCCGACATTTCAAACATTGGAAACATAAAAGATAGGTCTCCCGCAACACTCCAATAATTTCCTTCAGAATCTTTTAGGTCTTCTTCTTTAATTTTTTTCCATAACCAAGATTTCCAAGTTCTCATATGAGATAATGTAAAGTTTTGGCTTCTAATATTATTGAAGGTTGCCGGTTGTGTTGAAAACCCTTGTGCTCCGTTACTATATTTAAATGATCCACTTGTCATCCAAACATCCTCATCTTTATAAGTTTCATTAACTAACCCTAAAACATTTGAGTTTGGCAACCAATCGTCACCATCAACTTCAACACAAATTTCTTCATCAGGGATATTCATACCTCTAATTATTTGGTCGTAATTACCTGGTTGAAACATCTTTTTTTCATTTTCAACAAGAATGAATCTATTGTCCCCTTGAATTGTTTTTTTAATAATATCGACAGTATTGTCTGTTGATAAGTCGTCAGTAATATAACATTTAAAATCTTTAAATCTTTGACTCATTATACTTAACAAAGATTTTTCAATAAATTTTTCGCAATTATATGATGTGGTTAATATTATCATTTTATAGTTTTATTTTATATCCGTGAGGGTTAGAACCAACTTTAAAAAATTTAAGTCGGTTGTTGTATGACTCACTCATTTGTTGTAATTTCTTTGTGATTTCATCAATCTCAATTACGTGTAAAATATACCCTTCATTTAATAAGTCAACACACAATTGAAATTGCTGTGATTCCTCTAAAATGTTGGTTCCCTTTTTATATGTAATATGGTCCATAACAAACGGAACCGATTTATCAGGATTTTTTTGTATAAAATGATTTTTAAGGAAATTAGAATAATTTCTATTTAAACCATCTACAGCAAGAGGTAGGTTTAAATCTAATCCAAGATTTTTAGATAAATTTCCCAACACTCTATTATCATTAGGTAATGAAGGCCCACCATATCCAAAACCATGTTTTAATGATTTTTTCCCAATCCTTGAATCTCCACCAATTGTGGTTAAAACCATATCAATCTCATTCTCAAGACCCATCTTAGACATTAAACTCCCAATCATATTACCATATGTAATTTTAGTCGCAACAAAACTACTAATTGCCAATTTGGTCAATTCTGCAGATTTAATTGACATACTATAAACATTAACAGGAACTTTTAATATCTTATTGTAAATCCCAATTAACTCGTTAGTTAATTCTTGATATTCGGTACCAATTAAAATGATGTCCGAAGATTCAATACTTGATACAATACTACCGTTAGGTGCTTGTAATGGATTATATGCTACTTGGATGTTAAACATATTTAACCTCTCCTGTATTTGTGATACATCACCAACATTAGTCGTACTACCAACAACAAATCTTTTTTGATACAAAGGTATATCTAACGAAGACGCACTATAAAAATTGGTAATAAAATCAAAAACTTTTCTTGTATCATAATCACCGTCAATATTGATCGGCGTTTCAACGTAAGTAAAAATTATGTCCGAGTTTTTAATAACTTCTAATGTATCCGTTGTGGCACTAAATAGCTTAGTGTCAAATAACATAGATTGAATCATCGGTTCATTTGTAATACAAACTTTTTGATTTAAGTTATAAACATAATCTTCATTATCATCATATATCATAACTTTATATCCGTTTTTCTCACATAGTAATCCAAACGAAAGTCCTACATTTTTACCACCAATAATTCCTATTATCATAAAATTTTCAAATATTCATCCTTTATTTGTTGTGCAACCTTTAATGTATGGTATTTTTCTATGTCAGTTGGGGGATTGAATTTTTCTTTGGATAAGATAAATCCTCCCGAATCTACTTTATATATCCAACTTGGTTTTCCACACATCCAACCTTCAATAGTTGTTCTACCTAATTGAATTCCCGCAGTTTCATATGATTTCAAAATATATTCTTCAATATTCCAAGTTGCAGGGAAATGTTTAACATGAGGTTCCAATAAAATGTTCTCTAAATAGTTTCCATTGTTTTGACCAACTAACCATAACTCTTTACCTATCTCTCTGGTATATTCAATTAAATCTAAAATTGATTCTTTCCTCAAATAATCTATGGTTCCAACAAATAGAACGTAGTTTTCAGTTTGAATATCTTTTGGTTGGAATTTAGTATTATCAACAGGATTATAAATAACCTCAATCATTTCCTCAGGAATCTCAAAGTTTTCAATCAAGTGTGATTTAATCTCAGGTCTAATTGCAATATATTTTTTAATTGTTTTATCCATGATTGGATCTTCCAATCCTTGACCCATAACCTCAGAATGGATTGTAGAAATTTTATTTAACTCAGGATACATATTAAGTATTCTTTCAGTTACAGGTTTATGTTGTATGTGTATAATATCGTAATCGGCCTCAGATATTTTGTATAAATTATTAGGTATTGATACTTGTTGTCCTTCAGGAGTATTAAAAGACCATTTACCGTCACCAAGTTTAAATCCAGGTGCGTTTTCAAACGAAAGACATTTAATACCTATTTTTTTAGCCATTTCGGTTAATGGACCACCAATTTGAGATAAAATAGTTACACTACAATTTAGTTTCATTAAACTTTTTGCCAGTTCATAAACATATAATTCAGAACCTGTAAAATTTCTAAAAAACAAACATGAGATTAAAACTTTTATTCTTTTGTTTGGATCAAATGGGATTTTATTAGGTAAATTTTCAGAATATTTCTGAATAAAAAACTCTCTGTTTCTCTCCCACTGTTCGTTTGTTTGACCTATGGATTTGTGAGTAATTCTCACATTTGTAATAACACCAATCTTAACACCTTCTAAATGATTTCTAAAACAAAATGCTATGTCGTAAAAATGAAAACCTTCAAATTCTTCATCAAAATTATGTTTAATTCTTGACTTACTTAGAGCAATAAAAAGACCATCAACAATTACTGTTTGTTGTATTGTTTTACCTAAATCTTCAGAGTATTTTGAAGTCCATTTTTTACCATTACTCTCGTGATTAACAATCCCAAACATATTTCTTCTACGATTAACTTCCCACCATCTACCAGTTTCGGACATGTGAGTAGTTCCCGCAACACCTAAAATTCCATAATCACTTTTTTCAAAGTGATCTTTAATTTTGTAATACCAACTATTGGTATCAAAATAAATGTCATCGTGACACAATACAACTATATCGGTGGTAGACTCTTCAATTATCTCATTATAAACTTGAGATAGTGACTTTTCACCATTATTTATTTTCTCAATTACCTCTATTTTTTTAAATCCTGAACTTTTTTTCAAGTATTCAATAAATTTTGGGTTATGTTCTCTTGTTGAATATCCTATTGTAATCATAATTAAAATATATTTGTTGAACCAAACCCATTATCACCTCTATCTTTATTTTCGACTTGTTCTACTTTTTCAAAACTAACAAATTTACCTTGAACAACAGGACATAAAACAGCTTGTCCCACCTTCATACCTTTTGGGATTGTTACTGTTGTATTATTGGTGTTGAATACAATAACTTGTATCTCACCAGTATAACCTTGATCAACAGTTCCTGGTGTATTGAGAACGGTTAATCCTTGTTTAATTGCTAAACCACTCTTAGGTCTTACCTGTATTTCATAACCTTCATCAAATGATGCCTTTATTCCTGTTGGAACTAACGCTCTTCCAAAAGGTCCAATAATGACTTCTTCTGTTGCGTGTAAATCAAAACCAGAATCCGAAGGATATGCGTATTTTGGAAAAACAGCATCTTCATGAACCAATTCAATTTTAACCGTTCTTAATCTTGCGATATCGTTTATTTCTTTTTCCATTTCATTAAATGAAAGGCCTAACATATCTTCTAATTCTTTTTGATATTCTTCGTCGGGTTGAATTCCTAATTCTGATTGAATCTTTTCAAATTGCTTTTCAATCTCTTCTCTAATTTTTGGGTCAAAATGACCAAGGTTTCCTAAATCTAACATTATTTTAATTCGTTTAATTTTTTTATTACATCAATCAATACTAATACATCTTTTTCGCAGTATTTTACAATACCATCAATATCTTTTTTAACCCAAAATGCTTCATGAACTTTATTACCAGTTACTTCCATTGTTTTTGATGATTCAACACCTAAACAAACACACATAAGTTCTAAAGAAGCAATGGAACCATAACCACCATATTGCCATAAATCCTTAGTATCCAACGCCTTGATTTCCCAAGGTTTTGTGTCGTGACCTGGCAATATTTTTGGAGGCAATATACCATTCATAATCATTCTTTTCGCCATCATTGGAATGTCAAAACCTTTAACATTATGACCACACAAGAAAAATCCAAGTTCTCCAACTCTGTATAACAATTTTTGAAC
>Ga0315904_10014002_pt1 | contig 10006 bp, 14 predicted proteins | sample LakEriMetagenome_6_FD_203529 | JGI IMG/M metagenome (GOLD analysis project Ga0315904, IMG submission 203529) | Freshwater fungal communities from buoy surface, Lake Erie, Ohio, United States - Buoy 12 MA120 | ecosystem: Environmental > Aquatic > Freshwater > Lake | place: USA: Lake Erie, Ohio...
TTAAGGTTTTTAAAACTTGTTGATTCTGTTTTATTAACTGAGCAGTTTTTATTCCAGAACGTCTGCTGCGTCTAGCAACAGGTTTTTTCTTAGCGTTTGCCATATTGGTTTATTTTAATAGATTATGGTATTCCTTGAAGTGCTTAAGTCTATCTGGTAAGCCAATTGTACCACCGTTAACACGTTTAGTCACCTTGGTAACCACCTCATCTGTAGCCCCCTCATCAGCAATCTTGTTTAATCCATTCTTATGGAAGAACCAAGCTGCAGATAATAAAGGATACTTAGTAGCCACTAGATCAGGGTTAGCTAGGATGTCATCTTCTACAGTCTTATCAAAAGCACTGTAGTTATCCTTTCCAGTTAACTGAATGTAACCACGTCCTCTAAACTTATAACCCTCACCAGATGCTTGAGGACCATTCCCCATACGGTTAGCATAGACAATATTAGCAATCTTTTCAGGCTTGCGTTCAAACTCTTTAGCACTTTCAGGTGTAAAATACTTCTTGAATATAGTGGTTAATCCTTTAGCACCATAGTTTAAGTTCTCTGAAATAGCTTTGAATCCACCAGACTCATGACCTGTTTGAGCAAGGAAATGAGCTAGTCTTAAAGGTGTATTGATTTCAAACTTAGCCTGTACATCAGGGATTTGATCGATCACTCCATCAGGAATATGTCCTTTTAAATTATTTAGATTCATTTTTCTTTTTCTTTTTAGCAGGCTTCTTTTTGGGAACTGCAGGTTTAACAACCACCACTGGTGCCACCTCTACAGCTTTACCAGCAAGTGTTTTTTTACTAAATAGCTTTTTAATTATATCTAAAATCTTCTTCATGTTTTATTTTTTAAGTTTCCAAAATGTACGAAAGCCATAACTTAATTGACCTTCAACGTTACTACCAACTGTTACACTATATATGTTATCCTTCTTAGTCTTAAGAAGTACACCAGCACTTAAGCTTGTTACACCCACTGTCTTGTTACCATCTACACCACCACCTAGATATAATTGATTCTTCAGAGGGGCATATTTGGTAATTGTAGTTGTTGTATGGATAGTGGGTATGTTATAATTGTATTTGTAAGATCTGTTCTGTAGATTGTTTTTTTGTATTGTATCAGCTATAGCTACATATCCTAATGTGTCTAGCTTTAATGTATCAGCATAGATATTTTTTGCTAAGTAGGCAACAACTAATGAATCATATTGTTCTTTGAGCCTAGGATATGATGTATCAGCTATATACTCTGGAGGAGTTTGAATAGTTTCATATATTGTCTCTTTAACCTTTAACTTCTTGATAATCAATGAGTCATGCACTTGCCAGGTGGTATCATGTATTGTTACAGTGGTAGGTTCCATTTTAGAACCACATCCTCTATCTTGAGTTAAAATTATAAATAGTAATATAACTATAAAAAGCGTTAAGACTCTATTCATCTTCTTTACTGTTATTTTTGGTTCCAAAATAATAAGAAAATATCATCAATACCAGTGTCTTAATTAGATCAAACAGCTGGTTGTTCATTTCATCTGGTATAAGTTTTATCTTAAATGCTATCACCTTATCCACTATAAACAATGCTACAAGTGCAGTGAAAACCATTATGACAAACCTAACCAGTACGTCCTTTGTACTATTTGCAAAAAGCTTATTGACAAAAATAACTGAGCTTACTATTAGAGCAAGCCCTAACAGTATGCCAAATAACATCATCCATAGACTAGAACTACTGAACATCTTTCTTATTTATCCATTTATCTACAGATGCTATACCAAAGCAAGCTATGGTTAAGATTTTAAATGAATCATATATAAATTCATTTACCACTAGATCTTTTCCTAGTGTTCCTGTAACAATATCTGCTATAGCAAATATTATCATAATTAAAAAAGAAGCAAAGCCAATTATGGCTTTCTCATTGATTGAATTGCTGTCATCAAATAAATCAGAAAAGAATTTCTTCATGTTTTTCGTTTTTAATTGTTTTTCTATTATTAGGTAGGATGGCATAACTTTCTAATTCTAAGTCTGTACTAGGTAAATTAAAAGGTAGAGATGCTGTTTTCTTATAGATAAGCCTCTCTAGGTTGTCTATACGTGTTTTGTCTACATTAGACTGGGCCATCAGGGCTTTAACATCAGCTTTAACTTCATTAACATCATTCCAAATCATCATTGCTAGTATTGATACTAGACTAGGAAAAATCCAAACTTTAAAGTTTTCAATGGGTTGTTTCATCTTACTTCATAAATGAAAATAGCATACCCTTCCCTTTTAGGGAGAATACGCTATGTAGTTAAAAAATATAGTTTTTATTTATTTCTTTAGTCCGTATTTAATCCATTTGTACCAAACACGTTCATGGATAAAATATACGAAAGGCTTGTATGCCAGTTCAGCAACACTGAATGCAGCACCTATCTTGATACTGCCTGTTGCTATCCACATAAGAAGGAATCCAATTCCTGTACTTATGATTCTATAACTTATAGTTTTTGCTATGTGTCTTTTAGTTCCTACCATTAGAGCTTGCCTTCGGCTTTCATTTGTTCTCTAATTTTTGTAGCAGATATATCGTGTATATCTTGGGGAGGTGTATGTTCTATAACATCGTAACCAATACCCCTACCAATATTGATAGATTCAATATCAGGTATAATAATAATTTTAATTTTTCCTTCTTCAATTAAGTCCATTAATTCGTTAGTGAGATTCATCATCACCTCAATAGCAGACCAGGGATTCTTCTCATCAGGAGTGACATCTCTTATACAGAGGAGCACCTTCTTACCTTCATTTAATGCTTGATCAATTAACCATCTATGACCTTTATGCCATGGTTGCCATCTTCCTATGAACATAGCATGACCACTTCCATTACCATTACCCTTCGCTAAAATCTTCATCAATGTAGTTTTTAATTTTAGTAATACATTCTTCAATTGACCATCTAGATGTATTTAGTTGTAACACCTTCTCTTCCAAGTATTGGAATTCAAAGTCTTTAACATGAAATTCTTCTCTACCTCTTTCTCCAGCATAGTGTAGGTACACCCACTTAACATCTGGAACTAGACTATTTAAATAGTCTCTAGCTTCTTTATAAGGATATACTAAAGATAATATAACATCATAACCATTGTAATGTAAGTATGTAGCAATGTCACTAGCTCTATTAAGGTTGTTTATTCTACCTTCTTTACTATAGTTTGTGTTCTTAAACATAGTTCTTAGATGGTCACCATCTATATGAAAATCAATAAACATATGCTTTTCATAAATCTCTGTTGCTAGTGTAGTTTTGCCTGAGTGAGGCTGTCCAAATAGTACTACTATCATGGTATTATGTAATTAAATTTTTCAAATCTTTCCTTAGGAATAGCAACACAATCAAGGCATTTACCACTTTCTGTTTGATATGGTACACCCTCTTGAAAACGTTTAACTACATATCCTAATGATTCTATCTTAGATTTTAGTTCTGCCTCTGATGTTCCTTGTTCTTTGAGTAGGTGATCTTCAAACTCTATAAACATGTAAGGTCTATGTTTCTTAATAGTTTCTTTAGCACCATCAATGACATGAGATTCATATCCTTGTACATCTATTTTAATAAATGCAACATTAGTAAAGGTGTAACTATCTAAAGCTCTTTGCTCAACTATATCTCCTCCGTATTTACTAATTCTTACATCTCCAAAGTTAACATCTTCTTTACTGTGGTAATCAGGAATCTGTATAACAACATATTTTTCAATTCCATTTCCAATTGCCACATTTTGACAATATACATTGTCCAGCCCGTTAAGAAATACATTAGTACATAATTGGTAATAGATGATACGCTGTGGTTCAAAACTAAAAACTCTACCGTGGTCACCAACTAAATGAGAAAAGTCTACAGCAAAGTTACCATTGTTAGCTCCTATATCAACAATATCTTTTCCTTCACAATCTATTTGATTCTTTTCAAGGAAATCAAACAAATAAGGCTCATACTGCCATCCTTCTATAATAGAACTTGTAACAGCATTATCTTTAGGAAACAAAGCATAGGTTAACTTGTTTACATGAAAAGCATTTCTAAAATCCTTTTTATCAAGTTGATATAGTCCTATTTGAAACTTTGTCTTCATTACTTACTGTATCTAAAGGTATCAAAGAACCATTTGTAATTAGTGTAAATCCAATCTGTAACATCCTTGCCTAATAGCTGTTTAGCTTTAGAAGGAACTGGTTCAAGCTTGGTTCTAATAACATGGTCACCAAAAGCACCATACACCTCATCATCTTCTTTAGTAACTTGTTCTATGTTATCAAAGTCATGTTTGTAATGAGGAATGCCAAGGTATTCATATATCCTAATCATCTCTGTATCAGGATAGAGACATAAGTCTTCAAACCTTACAAACAACATCTTGCTATCTAATCCCATCCTGAATATCTCAGAGAGTCTTTCAAAAGCTAGTCCTACAGGAGGATTCTGTGCCCAGATGTCAATACGTTTAGGAACTGTTGTTCCTTGTCCTTTGGACCAATCTAATACATCAGATTGTTTCTCTGGGTGCTTTCTAAAGTTATTCTCCATAGAAGCAAAGATATCACGTGGGTCTCTCACCATGCATATAATCTTTGGTTCTTCTCCTTGTACAAACTGTAGGAAGTCATAATGAATTCCCCAACCTCTACTCTTATCTACAATGTATTTCTTATCTGTAATAGCATTATAGAATGCATCCATACCAGCTTTACAAAAAGCTTTATAACCATCTTCCATTAACTTAGGATCCTGTGCTTTAAACTCAGGAGAGTTGGTATAGTTAGCTCTTGCTGCAAATATTAATTCAAGAACACCACTTGTAGGGGTTGCATATATATCAGGGTTTTGAGCCAAGATGTTTTGCAATAATGTACTTCCAGCTCTAGGTAGAGAGCTTTGATAGAATATTTTATCCATATGTAGTTATGCTTTCAGAGAAGCGATTATGTTATCAACGTTGAATATTTCATGTTCCATATTATAAGGAAACTCTAATAGGTTCCCTGCAATATCAAACTTCTGGAAATATGCATTACGTAATTCTGGTTTCTTTGTGTGTGGGTTAGCTACAATATTACTGTGTATATCATAACCAAACACCACAGGACTGTTAGCTATCCATAGCACTGTAGAAGGTTTATCTAGTCCAGCTGCTGCATGTTGTGCAAAGCTATCCATAAACAATCTCTTCTCACTTAGTTCTATTAATACAGCTAAAGCTCTAAAGTTGTCTGTTACGGGGATTGTTCCAGGGAAAGCTGTTTGATCTTCCCTTCTAATGTGAACAATGTTGTAATCATTTCTAAAATGCTCTATAACATTCAACACTGTGTTAGCTGGAATGTCTCTAGCCCATGAGTATTTTAACTCTTGTCCTGCAGCACCCCCATTGGTTTGCATTAGGAACATAGGCTTATCAGATTGAAACTTAGTACCAAAGAACTGACGTTCTCTATCGGTTAAGTAGATTTGTGGCTTCACATTCTCAGGAGCAGGTAAACCAAACATCCTGGTCCATGTGTGGCTAAGATGTTCATCTTGTCTAACATAATGTGTATCCACATAAGGATCGTGTGCAAACACAGCAAACTCCTTATTCTCTATATAATCCTGGTAAAAGTAGGCAGCTTGACCAAAAGCAAATGATCTATGAACATAAGGGTTGTTCATAAACACTTCAGGATAGCCACTAACAACAATCAATTGATCTTCAGGGTATTGGTGATGTATCACCTCGCAAATAGATGTAGCAAGTATACATTTACCAATACCCCCATTGATCTGGAAAATGATATTCATAAGTTGGTTTTATATGCAAATATATATTATGTATTTGAAAAAACCAAATTATTTTTTTTTTAGAAACCAAGTTGGTTATCAACCACTACAGTTGATACAACTGATGTACCTAATTTAGAAGCAATTGCATTAAGAACAACTGAATCATCAGTGCCCCAAGAAGCTAATTCTTCACCTTCTAAAACTACAGAAGTATTAGTAACTCCTGAAAAATGCTGAACTTTTTCTTCAGAACCAGGTTGATCTACTTCTACTAAATTACCAAATACCACCTCAAAGTTAACCTTTGATGCACCTAATGCATAAGGACGTGCTAATGCTGACATATATTCAGCACTCACCTCACTTGATTCAAAAGGACTGGTTTGTACGATTTGTTTAGCTGCTGGGCTAATTTTTGCTAGTAACATACTATTTTATATTTTATCAATAAATATAATTATTTATAAAGATTACTTTTTAATTTCTACTAAACTAGCATCTAACTCTGCAATCTTTGCTACTAATTCTGCTGCTTTCTCTTCATCAGATTTAGCTGCCTCTGCTGCTTTCCTAGCTTCTTCTTTAGCTCGGACATCTGCTAGATAAGCCTGTATTTTAGCTTCTCTAGCTTGTTGAACTTCTTGTTCTTTAGCTTGTAATTGAGCTTGTAATTCTTGTAAGTTTGCCATTTTTTTTGTTTTTTAAGTTTTAAAATTATTATTCTACATCATTAACTTCTGTGCCATTCCAAGCATCTAAAGCTAATTTGTCTTTTCTTGTACCAATTAAGAGAACATTGTATTCTCCATCAGAGTTTGTTGTAATATCAATTTCTGTTTGTGCTTCATTTACAACACCAAATCCATATCCTAAATGGCTTTTAGCATTTACAAACACTTGGTCGTTACTATTCAATAAGCTATAGTAATCAGGTAATTGAATAGAAGCACTACAGTTTGTAGCTGTAACATTAAATCTATAAATGTTATCTCCTGCTGTTGGTGATTCTACGAATGAGTGCTTTAAGAACTTACCTTGCTCTGATTTAATAGGGTCAGGGTGAGGAATCTTGAATGAACCTGATGCTTTACTTAATGTACCACAAACACAAACGTTATTAAAATACATTGTACAAGCAGCACTTGCGTTTAAATTACAACCAAAAGCACCGCTATAATTTCCACTAGTAACGTTACCACTACCACCACCTATAAATGAATAACATCCATAAGCTGCGTTGTTATAACCACCACTAATAGTTGAATAAATTTCTCCTATAGTGTTATTTCTACCACCACTTATAACGCTACAATTTGCGCTAAAAATGGAGTTACCACTACCACCAACAATAGATGAATTACATGAGTTATTTGTTTGGTTCGCTACACCACCACCTATGAATATCCTACAAGAATTATTAATATAATTTCCATCTCCACCACCTATGAATACCTTACAAGAATTATTAATATAATGTTGATTTCCACCACCTATAAATGACCTATCAGAATTCTGAATTACATTACCAACACCACCAACAATACTTGACTCTTGAGAAGAAACTTCATTAGCACCACCACCGCCAATAAATGAACAAGATGCTCCTGAAAATCCACCACCAACGGTATTACAGTAACCACTACTAACAGTTGAATTAAATGAACCACAGCAAATAGTATTACATCTACCACTACCTATGGATGAATATCCACTACAAATTTGGTTACTTCCACCACTACCAATAAATGAATTATAACCAAAACAACATATTTTGTTACCCTGACCACCTGCAATTGTTGAATAACTATCACGAATTAGATTACCCTGACCGCCACTTATTGAACTAGCATAAATTGTAGTAAAACAATCAACACCATTCGCAATAATATTATTGCAACCACCTGAAATATTATTACCCTGACCACTATTAGTACAGCATATTATATTACACAATCCACCTCCTATAGCGTTACCTTGAGATAAACCATCTTCACAAGCAATAGTATTCATCCAACCACCTGCTATATTTGAAAGCGATACACCTACGAAGTTACATTCCCCACCTGCTATATTTGAACCACCATATTGTTGGTAAACAGGATTATTACATATGGTGTTAAACAATCCACCTCCTATGAATGAATTAGGTGCACAAATTGTATTACAACCACCACCTGCAATTGTTGACCTCTGAACATAATAACCACCACTAATTGTATTAGAGTAACCACCACTAATAGTAGAACAGCATGAATCAACTGTATTACGAAATCCACCACTAACAGTTGCGTGTGGACAACAAGCACTATTCCTAGAACCACCTGCAACAACTGATACACAAGTAGAAGAGTTACAATAACCACCACTAACAGTTGAAAAATTACCAATTGTATTATTGGATAGTCCGCCTGCAATAGTTGAAAGAGGACCATTAGTACAGTGACAACTACCACCCCCTATAAAACTTTGTGGGCTATTAATTATATTACGATATCCACCACTAATTGTTGAAGCAACAGCACCTGCACAAATTGTATTACAATTACCACCACTAATTGAGCTACCATAATTTGAACTAACTGTGTTACATTCGCCACCACCTATAAATGAACACTTACCAATTGCACTATTACGGCTACCACCACCAACAGTTGAAAAGAATGCAGAAGCTGTGTTACAACATCCACCACCAATTGTAGCATATTTTGTACCTGTTTCAACAGTAGCGTCAACTGCACAATAATTATATGAAGAAACGGAAGGGTAAAATGTAGTACTACCTGCATAGTAAGAAGAACCTGTTGAGAAAGTATTACAAGTAGAGTTATCAGTTAAGCACATAATTAGAGCTGTACCACTAGAAAAACAAGCAGTTACATCTCCATAAGAAGCGTCTAATACAACACCACCGTAACAATTAGAGCAAGTTATATTATTAAAATTAACTATGTTACAAGTATATGTTGGAGTTGTTGTGTTACAATCACCACCACCAATAAATGAAGAAAGCCCTTGATTTGTATTTACGCAACCGCCTCCAATAAATGAATAATTACCACAAACCGTGTTACAATAACCACCACCTACAAATGAAAGTTCACCTGAAGTTGTATTGCTACCACCCCCTACAATAGCTGAATATACTCCACTTGCAGTATTATTATTACCTCCTCCTACAAAAGAACCACCTAGCTGAAAAGTACCTCCACATGCTGTATTAAAGAGACCTCCTCCTACAAAAGAAGCATATCCACTTGCTGTATTACCTTGACCACCACCTGCAAATGAGTAATTTCTACAAGCTGTATTGTATTGACCACTCAAAGAAGCAGAATAATCCCCACAAGCAACATTATTAACACCACATCTAATTGTAGAATTACATCCTGTGCCTAAGACCATTATTCCACCACCTCCACCACCACCTGCACCAATACACATTTTACCATTTGCATCTAAAGCAAGTGAACATCCACCACAACCTACAAAGTCGCCAATAACAAAGTTATTAGCCATAAATGTACAAGCGTTATTATTAGTTAACCCACAACCAAATACAGCTGAATAATCCGCATTAGTAACGTTATTACTACCACCTAATACAGATGAAGAATAACCACTAGCTGTATTACAACAACCACCTAATATAGTTGCATAAGGACCACCACAAATCTTATTACCAAAACCACCTACTATAGTTGAATAACCACTACTAGTGCAGTTACAATAACCACCAACGATAGATGTAGCATAGCCACCACCAAAAATCTTATTACAAAGACCTCCAACAATTGCCATCCCATCACCACCTGATGTAATTAAGTTGCATCTTCCTCCTGTAACAGATGACCACCAACCTCCTATACCATTATCAGTTCCTCCTCCAATAAATGAACTCGCACCACCATTGTAATTATTACTTCCGCCTACAACTATTGAAGCAAAATTACCAGCATAGTTATTAGAACCACTACCAATAAAGTTTTGACCACCAACTCCTGTAATATTACATTGACCACCAACGATTGCTGAACCATTACTATTAGCGTAAATTGTATTACAATAACCACCACTAACAGTTGAACAACCTGAATTAAAGCAAATAGTATTATAGTAACCACCACCTATGGATGAACTACAACTACAAATACTGTTACTTGTACCACCGCCT
>Ga0315904_10014005_pt1 | contig 10005 bp, 11 predicted proteins | sample LakEriMetagenome_6_FD_203529 | JGI IMG/M metagenome (GOLD analysis project Ga0315904, IMG submission 203529) | Freshwater fungal communities from buoy surface, Lake Erie, Ohio, United States - Buoy 12 MA120 | ecosystem: Environmental > Aquatic > Freshwater > Lake | place: USA: Lake Erie, Ohio...
GGTCGCCGCCTGCATCGCCATGGCCGTCGGCCCGTGGACGGCGTCCGCCTTGAGGAGCCGCTCGTAGAGCGACGCCCAGGACTTCCGGACCGGGTTCTTGGTCATCTGGGCGATGCGCTCCATCATCGCATCATCCTCAGCCGATTCCATCTCGGACGAGGTGGCGTTGTGAGTATGGACTTGAGACGTGTTGCCGCACTTCACGCACTGGCCGAAGACACTAACCGGGCCCCGGCCGATCTGGGGCTTCTCGCCCGTCAGCCCCGTCCCGGTCAGACGCCTGGCATGGTAATGCACGCGGCCATCGCAGCCAGGCTCCTTACACCCGGTCGTCATCTGCTTGCGCGTCGTCTTCGTCCCCGGCGCACTATCTACACTGGCTGTGCGGCGCTGCGCCATCATGCCGATGGTGCCATCGCCCACTAGCTGCTCGATCTTCGCCTTGAGGGCCTGAACCTTCGCAGCCTTCTTCTTCCGAGCTTCATCAAAGCTCGGTGCCGGCTTCGGGGCACCGACGACCTTCTGCCCCTTCTCGTCCAGCCACTCAAACGCGGCACGCGCATCTGCACGACGCTTGAGTTGTGCGACGCTGAGCATTTCGTCACTCATGGCTTACCGCTCCGTCAGCGACTTGGCCAGGTCCATCAATCCGCCAATCGCCTTGGTCATGTCGCAGTTGCAGACATGCCCTGCCGTGCAGCCGCACGACTTCGTCATCTCCTCGCCTTCACCCTCGCCCTCACCCAGGTCATCGCCATCCGGCTCCTGGTGCGCCTCGTCAGCCTCGTGGCCCCCGTGGACGTCATTGGCGGCATCCGGGTGCGGACGGCCATCGTGCTCGGCATCCTCTTCGTAGGCCTCGTCGGACTCGTTCTCCGCCGATGCCTTCTCCAGCTTCTCGGCCAGGTCCTCGAGGAGGGTGATCGCCTTCCGCACGGGGTTGTCGCGGAGGCCTTCGAGGCGACCACGGTTCCACTCATGGTTCTCGTCCGCGTCAGCCTTCTCCCTCCCCGTCGCCGTCAACTTCTGCTTCTTATTGGCCTTGACCGCGTTCCGCGTGTCCTCGGTCCACTTGGAGTGGTAGCGGGTGGCATCTTCCGTATTCAGGGTTTCCCGCAGTTCCTTAGCGGTACCAGCCTCGAAGTTGCGACCTTCCTCACGCACCCCACGCATCTTGTTTGCTACGGAACCCTTGGCCAGCACTTCAGCGGCCGCATCGACCAACTCATCGAGCGACTTATACATCTCACCGGCCTGGTGCCCACCGGCCAGGAGTCGATGAATCAGCGTGGCGCCCTTCTTCGAGATCTTGCGCCCCGAGCGATTCGAGGCGGCAATCGCCGCATCGACCGCGTCCTTGTTGTACTTCGGGAGTCGCGACTCAGGCTTGTCACCCCCCGGCTCGTCGGCCGGGGCGGCGATCGCCGACTTAGCAAGGAGGCTGTCGTTCCCCTCCCACCACGCCAGCGCCTCGGTGGCCTTCTGGAGGTGCAGGGGGACAGCGGCGGTCGACTTCGCCAGGTTGCTCATCATGTCGGTGTAAGCCGACGACATGCTCTTGCTCATGGGGGTGACTCCCGTAGAAACGCGTTCAGCCCTGATCAGGGGTAGCTGATCAGGGCCGGCCTTTGGACTTTCACCTCACTGCGCGGTGTGTTCGACCGTCGCCTGGGACCCCCCAGTACCCTTACTGACCCGGATGATCGTGGTGGCCGGCTCGATGAGCTCGACCTTGTGGGTGACCATGATCAGCTGAAGCCCCAGCTGGGCGGTGAGCTCCCGGAGGAGCTCGCCCAGGGTCTGGAAGTGGGCGGCGCTGACGAACTTGAAGGGCTCGTCGAGGACAAGCACCCGACGCTGGACCGGACGGACCAGGCAGAGCATGACCACCCGCAGGAGGAAGGCGACCACATCGCCCACCCCGCCACCGGTGGCGTCGAGGATCGGCAGCTGGAGCCCATCGTTCAGGATGAAGAACTCGGTGCGGACCGACTTCCCCTTGAGCTCCGAGACGACCTTGAACCGGTAGCGGGGACCGAAGACCATCTGGACCCCGTAGTCCACCAGGCCCTCAACCTTCTGCTCCATCTCTTTGCGCTGGGCATCAGCGAGGATGTTGAAGAACACCCGGACCTGATCGGCCACCTGAACGAGCTCTTCGGTCCGGGTCGTCTCGGCCTCGGCCTGAGCCACGGCCAACTGGGCGGCATCCCGGGCCAGGCGGCGCTGCTCGAACCGGCGAAGCAACTCGGAGGAGGTCATCCGCCGATCGCCCCCGCGAGCTCTTCCGTCAGCTGCTCAATCTGACCCTGGAGCTTCTGCTCCTCTAAGGACAGCTGCTCGAGGGCGGCCGGGACCTGCTCAGGCGTCAGCCCATACTCGGCGAGCCGCGCCGTGAACGTGTTGACCTGGGCGTCGAGGGCCTGCAACTCGCCCTGAACCTTCGCCAGCGACTGCTCCGCCTGCCGGAGCTTCTGCGTGGATTCCTGCAGCGTCATCGTTACCACTCCACATCGGCGGACGTTCCGCCGCTCATGATCCAGTGACTGTAAGGGCTGCAGTGGCCTGCGTACTGGCAGGGACCACAGAGCCGCATCATGGGGGCCGCCTTGAAGTGCCCCTCCTCCACCATCTTGCTGGCCTCGATCATCTCGGCCTCCAGCTGCACCTTCTCTGCTGCCGTCACCTTGTGGATGATCGGCTTCTGCCAGCGGAGCATCAGGTAACCCACCTCGTCCACCGCGACGCCGAACTCCTGCTCGACAGCCATGGCGTACATGACCAGCTGGCGCTTGTCGAGGTACTGGGTCCCCTGGCTGGTCTTCGCGTCCCAGATCCAACCGCGTCCCTGGGCTCGATCAATCTTCAGCCAGTCGATGGCCCCGACCCACCGCAGGCCGTTAGGTCGGATCAAGGGCTTCTGGTGAGTCCCGAACCAGTGCTCACAGAGAATCTCCCCCTCAATGAGGTCATGCGCCTCCAGCAACTGGAGGTAGTTCTCCAGGATCTGAGCGGCCTCCAGTCTCGCCTTGATGATCTCGTCGTCGCTCGTCCAGTCCACACCGGTGGCGTAGCTGTCGAAGACGGCCTCGAGGTCATCGAAGGCCGCCCGAAGCGTGGTGACCTCGCCCTTCTGGAGCTTGTCCCGCGTCTGCTCCACCACCTTGTGCGCCACCGAGCCCTGGAAGAACGGCTTCCGGCTGAGTGGCGGGAGTTTCATCTGTTCGAGATACTCGAGCCGGTACTTCTCCTGACACTCCAGGAACCGCTTGAACTTGGAGAACGACCACGTCCACGCGGCCGCTTTGAGCTCGTCACCGGTCAGCACCTTGTTACGCCCCCGCTTCGTTGAGGAGGCGAAGGGCAAGGGCTCGCCCTCGATGATCCAGTGCGGATTCCGATACGAGGTCCGTGAGCGTCTTGTCTTGCGTCGCCGTGGCATGGAGTTCCTCCCGGAGCTTGACGGTCCAGTCGCGGAAGGCTTTCTCTTCCGTCTTGGCCTCCCGGTAGGACTCCACGTCGTAGATTTCCTCTGCCGGCTGATGCGGTAGCACCACCTCTCGGAACACCGGCTCCTCACCCTCCTCGACGTCCACCACCAGCACCTTGGGCTGGCGAGCGATCGTCTCCTCGGTGAGCGAGCCCCGGGTCATCGAGCCGACGTTCGTCCACCAGAAAGGCCCTCGTTCCCGCTCGAAGCGGTGGATGCCAAGATCCTCATGGATATGCCCCGTGTGACAGATTGTGGCCGGGCTGATCTGAGCGACCTCGCTTGCCAGCAGATGCGTCCACATCTGCTTCTCGGGCAGCACGCTGGCGTGTGTGACCTGCACCACCGTCCCGAAGCCACCGATCGCCGTAAGCGGGATCTCGAACTGCGATGGGTCAACCACCGTCGATCCGTCTTCCCGATGAAGGTCAGGGCGGTAGTCGCGGCCGATGAAGAGGATCCCATGCGTGTACCATGGTCCGAACGTCTCGAGCCGAATCACGCCGGGCATCTGCAGGAGGAGGCTGACCGGCTGCTTCTCGACCGAGGCCCGCGACATGTCGTTGAACTGCACGTCGTGGTTGCCGAGGGTCGTGAGAATCGGGATGTTGTGGTACCGCGTCAGGTTATCCGCCCACTCCACCAGGCGCCGCACCAGCCGGTGCGGCACCCCCTGCGGGTTCTTCTTGTGAAACCAATCGCCCGTGCAGACGAGCGCCTTGGCATCGATCTCCACACAGAGGTCGGTGATGAACTGCAGCTTCTTGAACGAGGCCTCGAGGTAGTCATCCGACCGCCGGCTAGACGGAGCAGTGATGTCGAGATGCGGATCGTTGACGACAATATATTTCAGGCGGCCTCCTTGATCTGACCACACGTCGGGCACGTGAGCGTCGCCATCAAGGTCCTATGCTGCGAGGCCGCCGACTCGTAATGGTGCTGCACCTCGGCGAGGGTCGTCCGCAACGCATCCCGTCGGACCAGCAGGGCTCCCACCTGACGACAGACCTCGACGATCTCGCAGAGTCGGACTTGCATTCGCAGGGCCTCGACGATGTGGGTGTTGGCCTCGACGAGGGCCTGCAACTGCGCTCGCCCCTGGTACGCCCCGAACCCTCGCTGCAGGAACTCCCACCGCTGGGCGATCGCCACCCGCTGATCGAGGGCCTTGGTCAGGTCCAGCAATCGATGCTCCTGCGCTCGGAGCACCGTCTGCCGTGCCACCGCAGCAGCCTGCTCCCGCTCGATCGCCAGCAGCTGCGTACGACGACGCTGGAGCGCCTCGAGCGAGGTGATCGCCTCCTGCAGCGCCTCCGCGATCGGGGCCGCCACCACCACGTCTGCGAAGCCGGCCAGCTGCGCCTGCAGCCGCTCCAGCTGGATCGTGGCCGCCCGGTGACCGTCCTGCTCCTTCTTCACTTCCTGCTGCGCCAACCGAGCCGCCTGGGCGGTGATCGCCGCATTACCGGCCACCCCCAGCATGCGAGTGGCCTTCGCCCCGCTGTCAGCCAACAGGAACGGGGCATCCATCTGCGGAGCCCACTGGAGCCGCACCGTCTCCCCATCGAACTCGAGCTCGTGGATCTGGAGCGCGTGTCGGATCGGCTCCGGGACCGTCCGCCCCGGCTTGTCGTAGACCTGACCATCCAGCTGGTAGCGGTTCAAGCCCGTGCCCCGGGACCAGGTCACGACATGCCCATCATCCGTCTCGAGCGAGACCTCCGCGCTGGTCTGGCCAGCGCGAACCATGCCTGTGCCCTCCATCGTGTTGAAGAGCGCACAGCTGAGGCCACGCAACAGCGCCGACTTGCCGGCATCGGTCTCCCCGATGATGACCGTGATGGGCGAGAGATCCACCGAGATCCGGTCCCACGACTGGAAGCTGGTGAGATGCAGGCGGGTGATCATACCGCCACCTCCTCGGAGACCGGCCACGCCGCGAGGGCGTAGTCCGGGTCATCCATATGGCGCACCAGGTGCTCCTGCAGGTAAGCCATGGTGGCTCCGCCGGCGCAGGCCGCGAAGACCTTCGCGTTCACCGGGTTGTCAGGGAAGAAGCGCAGATACAGCTGCTCCGCCTGGTAGAACGAGGCCGGACCAATGTGGACATGCACGTCCAGGCGACCCGGACGCAGCAGCGCCTCGTCCAGGACCTCGCGCCGATTCGTCGTCATCACGACGATGACGTCCTCCTGCGCCAGGACCCCGTCGATCGCATTCAGGAAGCCGCTGAACGTCAGCGAGTTCTTGCTGAGGTTCTCCCGCCCCTCGAAGACCGTGTCGATGTCCTCGAACAACACGACCGGATGCGGCGGCAGGTTCGCCATGAGCGACTGCAACATGTCGTCCGCGAGCCCCAGGCGCCCGATCGGCATGATGCAAAGGTCCCGGTGCAGCGCATCCGCCAGCGCCATGGCCAGCGACGTCTTCCCCGTCCCCGGCGGACCGTAGAGGAGATAGCCTCGGCGCATCGGGACACCGAGGGCACGGTACCGCTCCCGCTGGGCAAGGAAACGGCGAGCATCCTCGATCACCGCGAGTCTCGTGGACTCATCCAGCACCAGTGAAGCCTGCGACCGGATCGCGGCTCGCGGCTCCTCACGCCAGTCATCCTCCCACCGGCTGACATAAACAGACGGATTTCGCGTGTTTATATGGTCATACGCGGCCTTGGCCGCCGCGATGATCATCTCGAGGTCCGCCCGAGACATGCCATAGCTCGTCAGCTTGAGCGTGTGGATATAGGCCTTGCTGGTCGCGTCATTGGCGCTCTTGTCCCGGTCATGATCGACCCACACCGGGCGGCCACGCCACCAGAAGAGATGCTCACCACGACCCAGCGAGAGGACGTAGTTCGCTCCCTCGGGGTCTTCGCCGTTCGTGACGATCAGCGGGTTCCGCCGACGACGCGTACTCATGTCCCGGTCGGTGACCAGCGCGACGTTCCGCATGCGCTTCGCGTAGCCCTGCTCGGCCAGCCAGAGCGTCATCCAGAAGTAGGGCGGGCTGTCGCTGGTGACCTCCAGCTGGGCCTGCAAGCGGTTCTTCACCAACCCCCAGAGCGTGCCTGGGATGGTCCGGAGTGAGGCAAGGAGGGCGCCGAGTCCCATGACCACGGCGCCCCCGGCGGCGAACTGGTTGTGTTGAAGCTGGTCCATGACCAGCTGCACAAGATTCGGCATGGATGTTAGACCGTCTCGACCTCGATGTCGTCGACAACCTCGTCGACCGTGGCATCAGCGGCCACGTCGCCACCACAGGCCGCCAGGAGCGACGCCTGCAACTCCGGATTGTTCTTCACCACCTCACGGAAGGCATCGGCGCTGCGGGCCGTGACCTGCTCGAAGCCGGCAAGCTTCACCGTGTGGGTGCCACCCTTCTTCTCGACCAGCTTGTTCAGGATCGCCGTAGCAATGAGCGGCGTCACCGTATCGATGCCCTCGCCGGCGCGGATCAGGTACTGCACCCGCTGCCCCGGGCTGCCGAACTTGAACTTCTCGACATAGGCCTCGATCTTCTTGCCCACGCCGACCTTCACTTCCTTCCCGTCAAGCGTCAGGCCTTCCTCGACGAGCATGCCCTTGAAGGACAGCTGGATCCGCATCGACGAGTAGTACTTGAGCGCGTTGCCACCAGGCGTCACCGTCGGCGGGTTGTAGCCCCCCTGATACGGGTTCGCCACAATGTTCGCGATCTCGTGGTTGATCCAGATGACCGAGCAGTCGGTCTTGGCGAGCTCGGGGACGAGGAGCCGGCAGACCTGCGCCATGAGCTTGGCCTTGCTGGCCACACCCATCGCGCCGACGTCTTCCTGCATCTTCGCCATCTCCTTGCCCGGGTTCATCGCCGCGAACGAGTCGACACAGCAGATGCCGAGGTTGCCGGTCTTCATGTAGAGGAGGAGCATCTCGATGCCCTCTTCCATGGTCTTCGGCCGATGGATCTTCAGCGTCTTCTTGTCGAACTGCACCCCGCAGGCCTGGATGTACTTCGGGTCCGTAGTGTGCTCGTAGTCCAGAATGACGTGAAACTTGTTGGGCTGCGTCCGCTGCGAATGCGCGATCGCCCGGTAGACGAGAGTCGTCTTGCCCACAGCTTCCCGGCCGTAGACCTCGGTCATGTGCCCCGCCGGGAACCCACCCATCTCGCCGCTCCCACCCCCGAGGGCGAAGTCGATCGGAGCGACCCCAGTAGCGTAGAAGTTGGGACGGGGGATGTTGTTCGGGTCACCGTCGTGCCCGTACTGCTTGGCAAGGAAGGATTCGACTTCCTCGAGACTAAGCTGCTTCTCCTTGGCCATCGTTACCTCGGTAGAAGGACCGGTCTGGCACTTGCAGCAGGCCGGTCTGTTTCTGAGTGTGGAAGAGTTGGCGTCGTTCAGGCGTCAGCGCGAGCGAGGAGCCGTGTACTAGGGAGTATCCGGTGAGCGCGATCTGCGCCAATGCCAGGGCGTCCGCCTCATGTTCGCTGAGCTTCTTGGGGCACTGATCCCCTAACTCGGACCGAGCCCAGGCAATCATCTCCGGCTTCTTGGCCTTCGCGGAGTGCACCGCCCAGAGCTTGACGCGGGCAGGGACCGGGACGAAGACCAAGTGCCCCTGCCGGACGGAGGCCTCGAGCCAGTAGGCATGGGCCCCCGCCAGGACATGGGTCTTGCCGATCGAGCCGAAGGACATGCCCTCGATCGCGACCACATCCCCAGGCTGGATCAGGGCATCGGCCTGGCAGCGGTGCCATGTGAACCCCTCGGGGTCGGTCGTGGCGGGACACTTGAGGTGGGTCGTATACGTGCAAACGCCGGTGTGGTCGAGTATGACCACACCGACGTTGCGGTACGCCACATCCAGGCCGATGAAGCGCATGCGCTACGTCTTAGCGCATGGCCCCACGGAGGAGGTCGTTGAAGTTCGGCAGCCCCTGCGGAGCGGGCGCCGGGGTCGACGTCGCGCCCGGGTTGGCATACGACGTGGTGGTCGCCTTCGGGCCGGCCTTATCGCGGTCTGCCCTCAGCTGGTCACGCGTGACATTCGTAGTCCAGATCTTCCGCACCTCCTCCACCGTTTCCTTTCGGCCGCCGACCAGCTTCTTGAGGTCGTACAGGTCCCGCTCGATCTGCTCGGCGACCTGCGCCGCGTACGGGTGCTCCTTCCAGAGGAGCTTCGGCGTCGGGGTGACGTTGAGGTGCTGGTACTGCTCGTTGGTGCAGGCAATCTCCAGATCGTAGTTCTGGAGCGGGCCCCAGTTCTTCACGATCTGGCGGATGTCACCGAACACCTTCGGGCCCGGCTGCCAAAGCATGATCTTGGCCTGGGTGTGATCCCAGGGCGATCCCGGCTCCGCGCCATCCGGATACACCAGGATGTTGCAGGCGAACTTCTCGCTCACGCGGTCGTTCGCAGCGCACGCCACGCACTCGAGGCCATCGGCCTTGAGGCAGGCGAAGTAGCCGTAGCCACGCTTGTAGTGCGTGAAGGTGCGGACCGGCTTCTCGGTCAGGACCGTGATGCGGTGCGTCTTGCCCTGCTTCGCGTTGAAGCGCTCGACCTTGCGGCTCTTCTGGTTCGCGTCCATCGTCGCGACCGAGGAGTCGCTCCAGTCTACTTCGTACATATCGGCCATACAGGTCTCCTGAGAGATCATGAGTTCGCCGCCGGGTGGTCACACCACGTGATCCATAGGCTGGCGAAGGAGTGGTCTTGCGGGATTTACCTCAGCCGAGGTCGCCCCAACCCACCTCACCGGTGGGCCCGCTGGGAGCGTCAGCCGGGGCATCAAAGCTGCCGGCGAAGAGATTGCGAGCGTCCGACCCGAGGAGCTCAGAGAGCGAGCTCAGCTTGCTGAGCTCCCCGTTGGGCTTCACCTCGCCGTTGAACATCTGCTGCTTGATGACACTGACCTGGGTGTTCAGGTCTTCTCGCGTATGCGTCAGGCTGTAGTAGACCAGGTTGACCATCTTGAGGAACACGTCCCACTCCTCGAGATGGTTCCCGGCGTCGACATGCGCCTGGTACTGCGTGGCGACAATCTGCTGGAGCGCCACCTCGCGCTCGTCCTTCGTCTTGAGCTTCGCCAAGGCCTCGCTCGTCGCCGGATCCTTCGCAGCGGCGGCCTTCGCCTGGTCGTAGGCCCAGGTGGCATCCGCCGCCTCACGACGGAGGATCATGTTGAAGGCCATCGTCTCGAAGACCGCATCGCGCACCTTGTTGGCATGCGAGCGAATCTCCGAGGCCTTCTGGTGAAGGCCGCCGATGTTCTGCGTCGGGTCCTTGTCGAGCTCGACCTTGGCCGTCTGGATCCACCCGAGCGTAGTCGCCCGGAAGGTCTGCGCGGCTTCCCAGACTTGGCTCATGCGGCCTCCGAGGGCGGGAAGGCGGCCATCTTGGCGGCCATGAGCAGACCTTCGTAGGGAGCGAGCGTGGTGGCGAAGGCCTGCCCATCGATCATGCCTTCGAGGACGAAGGCACTCAGGACCTGCTTGCGGAGATCGTAGAGCAGCTGGAGCTCGAGGTACTGCT
>Ga0315904_10014007_pt1 | contig 10004 bp, 4 predicted proteins | sample LakEriMetagenome_6_FD_203529 | JGI IMG/M metagenome (GOLD analysis project Ga0315904, IMG submission 203529) | Freshwater fungal communities from buoy surface, Lake Erie, Ohio, United States - Buoy 12 MA120 | ecosystem: Environmental > Aquatic > Freshwater > Lake | place: USA: Lake Erie, Ohio...
ATTGCGAACGATCCCGTTACTTGTTCTAAATGCAGGATTGTACTTAGGCTTTACTTTGTTGCCCAAAACCGTACTCACTGACGCATATGCCGTTCTGGGCTCGTTGTTGTCCCCAAAACCTACCCATTGCCAGCGACCACTCAGGGTGATATCCGTGAAGTCATAGATACCCGCTGCTCCGGGATTCAGCATGAACTGGTTACGCAAATACTGACTATACTGAGGAATCTGCTGGGAAAAGGATGTCCCTGTTATTCCTATCACTATAAGTGCTATTAGTTTTTTCATTATCAATCTTTTACAATTGTGATCGTACCATTAATAATATCCTCTTTTTCTGTGTCCTCGCCATTTGGTAATATCATGTAATAATAACTTCCAACCGGCATTTCTTTTCCATTAAACTTACCGTTCCAAGGCTCCAACGAGTAGGCTCCTTCATCTGATCTAAAGATCTCATTACCCCATCTGTTGTAGACAATCACGATGTTACCCGGATATTTTTCATCCAAACCAATGATATTCCAGGTATCGTTAACTCCATCTCCTCCCGGTGTAAATCCTGTCGGAATTACGATGTCACAATTCTCTGCTGTCACAGTCACAATGGCTGTTGCAGGAGATGCACAAGGTGCAACTGCAGCAACTGTATACGTATATACTCCGGCACCTGCCGGCTGTGGAGACCAACTGCCACCTGCGTCAGGTGTACCTCCAAGTTCAGCAAACAATGATACTGCAGTAACCGTTTCGTTCGAACAGATCAGAAGGCTTCCATCCGTTCCTGCATCAGGTGCGGCAGTTACGGTCACGTCAAATGTCGCTGCATCATCCTCCGTACACGGTGAAGTCGCTGCGACGGTATAGCTGATAGTTGCTGTTCCGGCCCCAACCGCAGTTACGTTTCCGGATGCATCTACGGTTGCAACTGATGGATTTGAAGAAGACCAGGTTCCTCCGGTATCTCCGTTCGAAGTAAACGTTGCTGTTCCTGATTCACACATAGCGGCTGATCCGGTGATCGTTCCTGAATTGGGTCCTGATGTTACTGTCACATTGAAGGTTGCCGCATCGTTACCTAAACATGGAGCGGTTGCGTTCACAGTATAGCTGATTATTGCCGCTCCTGCTCCAACTGCTGTAACATTTCCTGATGCATCTACAGTTACAACTGAAGTATTCGACGAAGACCAGGTTCCTCCGGTATCTCCATTAGAAGTAAAGGTTGCTGTTCCCGCTTCACACATTGAGGCCGTTCCAGTAATAGTTCCTGCATTAGGTCCTGCTGTCACAGTCACATTGAACGTTGCCACATCGTCCGCAGTACACGGTGATGTTGCTGCTACTGTATAACTGATCGTGGTTGTTCCAGCTCCAACTGCTGTAATATTTCCGGATGCATCTACAGTTGCAACAGAGGTATTTGAGGATGACCAGGTTCCTCCGGCATCTCCATTAGAAGTGAAGGTCGCTGTTCCCGCTTCACACAATGAAGTAGTTCCAGCAATCGTTCCTGCGTTAGGTCCATCAGTTACTGTAACATCGAAGCTAGCAACATCATCCACAGTACATGGTGATGTTGCCTGCACATTATAACTGATCGTCGCTGTTCCGGCTCCAACAGCGGTTACATTACCATTCGCATCAACTGTTGCAACAGAGTTGTTAGATGAAGACCAAGTTCCACCAACATCGCCATTCGAAGATAATGTTGTTGTTTCTATCTCACACATTGATGCAGTTCCAGTAATCGTCCCTGCATTCGGTGCTGCTGTTACCGTTACATTGAAGGTAGCCACATCATTTCCTACACATGGAGCAGTTGCATTGACAGTATAGCTGATCGTTGCTGTTCCTGCTCCAACTGCTGTAACATTTCCGGATGCATCCACAGTTGCAACTGAAGTATTCGAAGATGACCAGGTTCCTCCGGTGACTCCATTTGAAGTAAAGGTTGCTGTTCCCGCTTCACACACAGAAGCTGTTCCTGTGATCGTTCCTGCATTCGGAGACGCAACTACCGAGATCGGATAAGTCGCTACAGATGGGACAGCACATGGCGCCGTTGGGTTAACGGTATAGCTGATTGTTGCTGAACCCCCTGCTAAAGCTGTTACGAATCCGGTTCCATTAACAGTGGCTACCAAAGGGTTAGATGATGACCAGATTCCTCCAGGATCACCGTTAGATGTGAGCGTTGCTGTTTCCAATTCACAGAAAGAAAAGGTTCCGGATATTGTTCCTGCATTTGGTGCTGCTGTTACTGTAATTGGATAAGTAGCTATATCGTTACCTACACATGGCATCGTCGCATTCACTGTATAACTAATCGTTGCAGTACCAGCAGCTACGGCTGTTACGAGTCCGGCTGCGTCCACTGTCGCAACACCAGTATTTGATGACGTCCACGTTCCGCCGACTTGTCCATTACTGAATAATGAAGACGTTCCGGAAGTACATATGGAAGCTGTTCCGGAGATCGTACCTGCATCAGGTGCACCAGATACTGTGATCGGATATGTTGCAACAGATGGAGTGGCACAAGGCGCCGTTGGGTTAACAGTATAACTGATCGTGGCTGATCCCGCTGATACTGCGGATACAAGTCCAGACCCGTTAACGGTGGCTACTGACGGATTGGAAGAAGTCCAGGATCCTCCAGCATCTCCGTTAGATGTAAGTGTTGCCGTTCCTGATTCACAGAAGGAAGCGGTTCCTGATATGGTTCCCGCGTTTGGCGCAGCAACAACTGTGATCGGATAAGTTGCAACGGAAGGAGTGGCACATGGTGCTGTTGGGTTAACTGTGTAGCTGATCGTTGCTGAGCCTGCTGACACTGCTGAGACAATTCCGGATGCATTAACTGTTGCTACTAAAGTATTCGATGATGACCATGTTCCGCCGCCCTGACCATTCGTCGATAAAGATGATGTTCCTGATGAACAAATAGATGCGGTTCCGGAAATAGTTCCAGCATCAGGTGCCGAAACTATCGTGGGTAAAAAAGTTTGCGGACATGTTAGTCCAGCATAGGTTACCGAAGAATTGACCGTAAATACTTGATTGCTCCCGGTTAAGTTAGTTGGTGTGAATGAGAACGTTTGTTCAGTACCTGAGGTAGGTGTTGCCGACGTACCTCCCGGGGCTGTTACAGACCAGGAATAGGCAGCACCGGAAGGACAGGCATCGAAATTCAACTGAGTGCCACTACATTGTGGTCCAGTAGGGGCTATCCTTGTGGCCCTTACCACTGTAATATTTACCGGTGATGAGATCACCTGACATGGTGCACTACCAGTTATTACCCTGTATTGTGCAGGACTTGGGCTTAGACAAGGAGCATTCGTGGTGGTAATTCCCAGAGTATTCGTTGTTGTATTGGAATATGTGAAACCAGATGGTGCTCCATCTGTTACGTTAACCCAAGCAGAACCATCAAAGTACTGCCACTGGTAAGGACCCGTTGAGGCCGTCACCGATGTTGTGGTACTTCCATTGGCACAGATGGGTTTATCCTGTGGTTGAACAGATATCGTTGGGACTGGATTTACCGTAACTGTAAGAGAAGTTGAACTGGCGCACTGTCCTCCGTCAGGTGTAAAAGTGTAGATTGTTGTCGTCGTATTGTCCATTGTTGAAGGAGACCAAGCACCTGTAATTCCATTTGTCGATGTGGTTGGCAGTGGACTTAAAGGATCCCCTGAACAAATTGCAGCAACCGGGTTAAAAGTTGGAGTTGTAAGCGGTGGCGCTGTATAAATGATTCGAACCTCACCACGAGACCCATTACCGCCAGGCTGAAAACGGTGTGCGCATTGTATTGAACTGTTTCCGTTATTTTGAATTCGGTTATGAACCAACCCACCACTGCCTCCGCCTCCAATCACGAATCCATTAGATCCTGTCACGAACTGATATCCGAAATAAGTACCAATGTTACCGCCGTTGGCGCCATTTCCTCCGCCAACCGTACCGCCGATACCACCAACATTAACCGAAGTAGCATTTCCACCTGCCTGAGTTGTTCCGGCACCGCCGCCGCCCGCCCCGCTTCTATCAGGGCTACTGCCCGAGTGAGCTCCAGTTGCACCGTTACCTCCAAAAAATCTTGTTGTAAAATTCAAGCCTCCTCCACCGGTTCCTCCTGCGCCATTAGCTCCTTGGTGTATACTCATACTGTTTATAGCGTCAGTGTTCAGGAAATTTGCTGCTCCACCGCCGTTCCCCCCGCTGGCCGTTAATGTGCCCGGCCCAACCGTTGCAGGACCCGAAAAAGTACTATTTTCTCCGGCTGTACCGGCACTTGCTCCATTATTAGCAGCTACGGCAACACCTCCGGCACCACCGGCACCAACCACGACCGTATAAGTCTGACCAGGCACAACTGTATAGGTTCGTGTAACAAACCCACCACCACCTCCACCGCCTCCGGCAACACAGACCTCTGCATTCTGACATCCAGGCTGACTACACGTGTTATTAAATCTCGACCAGCAAGCGCCACCGCCCCCACCGCCTGCCCAGACTTGAACAGTAATTGAGGTCACGCACGTCGGAACTGTCCAGATGAACGTACCCGGTGTTGAGAAAACGTCTGTTGTTTGGGCTTTCAGGGAATTGATCCCCGAAACAATAAAAATGATTAGAGCTATTTTCAGTGTTCTCATAATGAAGGTTTATTCTTAGGAACTAAATAATTCGAAAGCAAAGAAATCGCGATTTGTCACAAATGGAAAAATATCCATATAGACAATACATAGACATCGGGGAAACCTAGCATAAATCAGGTTTTAAAGCAATTGAGTAATGAGAAAAAGAACGTTGACCACCCTCATAAAAGACAACCGATAATGAAAAGAGTTGAGATTCATATATATCGAAACCAAACATTAAAGGCCGCATTTCTGCGACCTTTTATCTACCAGAGTAATTTTGCGTTTATCCGAGTCTCCACGCTTACCTAACCTGTAAACCTAAACCTAACCTTAAACCTTAACTTATGAAAACTCTGGGTAAGCTATTTAGTGTTGAATGATCACCTTTTCACTGAAGACTTCCTCTCCAACTTTAACTTTCAGCAGATAGACACCTGATGAAAGATCTTTTCCTTCTAACTTAATCAATGTAGAACCCGATTCTCCGGTCATTCCCTCTTCGAGAGGCAGAACCAACTGCCCAATAGAATTGTACACTCCTACATTATACTCCTGACGGTTTCCATGGGAGAAGACCACATTGAGCTCACCTGAGGAGGGAACTGGATAAACATGTAAGTTTTCAAGTTCTCCGTCACAAGGATATGTTGAAGACAATACGCCTAAAATAACTGTTGCACCGTCAAAGTCGGTTTGCGAGAGACGGTAGTATGCTTCTCCTCTCACAGGCTGATCATCCACGAAACTATATTGATTTTGAATTGAACTTGTTCCAGCAGCATTGAGGGTGCCTATCACACTATAATTCAAGTTCTCATCGGCTCTTTCAATTGTAAAATAGTCATTCGATGATTCAGATGCTGTTGTCCAGTTTAATGAAACTGCTTCAGACTGGCACATCACCTTGTAAGCCTCCAACTCTACAGATAACGGAAGTGATGCCGAAGCAATTACAAATTTGGATAACTGTGTAAATCCTGATTTTTCTGCATAGCCATTACCAGAGTTCCATACCCTACCTGGAAGACCTCCATTAGGTATTGAAGTTGAATTGTCAAAGGCATCAAACTCAAAAAAGGTAGTGGAATTCGTTGGGCGCTTTAAGATGGCAAATTTATTGTCTAGGCTAGCATCTATGGAAGGAAAATTCTGCACATAAAGCCTAACACCATATGACCCTGAGGTAAATGCAGCACCCGGAGTTAATGTCCATTCTGCCGCTGGATGCACAAAATCTAAGAACTGACCCCATTCCGTAGCTTTCGTAGGATCCAGCATAAGATCTATATTATTTCCACTTCCTTTGAAGGTATTGCTGACTGAACAATCTAAATGTGAAGGACCTACAACACCGTTATTTATGTATTCCAATAACCTTCGATCTGTATTCAAGGAGATCCCCACTCCTACCGGAAAACGGTACGTAGCATTATTGTTCTGGATCGTTCTTCGAAAGGTACCGAACACATGGCCTGCATAAGCATTATCAACTACACCTGTAGATGCACCGTCAATAGAAGTTGTATTGAGCCAGTAAAGATATCCATCCGTTTTTACAACTCCATTAATCCTAAGGGCATTCAAAATGGTTACAGCACTATTCAAATCTGTCAGGGAACTCCCACCAATATTCATTTCCCAAAAAGTTGCTGTACCGGAAGCATCATAGATCGTTTGTGTGCCAGTCTTCACGAATTTAAATCGACCATTATTATAGTTGACTGTTCCTGAACTTGAATAATCACCAAGAATATGGAAGTGTTCCACGTCAACATCCGAATTAATCGTCAATGTTCCGGTAGATTCAATTACAATATTTCGGCAGGTTGCAGCACCTGTTCCGTTTGTATTATCAGTAGAGGTGACATTAATACTATTTACTGTCGGCTGAGCTAAACATGTTCCTGATTTCAACCTGACATCACTTGTGGTGGTTGGATGACTACCTGAAGCCGGAAGAATAAATTGTGATTGTGTCTGATCCCAAACTCTCCAATTCACTCCTTGTTCCCAATCAACATTAGTGACATTTCCAGAACCATCTACAGTACCGTGAAATGCCCACTCTCCATTAACAAAACCTGAACCTAATGAAGGTGAAGGTGAGGTATTATAAGTAATTCTAACTTCTCCGCGCGCTCCATTTCCACCAACTCTTTGTCTATCAGTTGTTGTTATTGAGCTATTATTTTGAGTTACCCGATTATGAATTAAAGCACCACTTCCACCACCACCAATTATAGTACCTCCTGATCCTCCAGCAAACTGTGCACCGACGTAATTGTCTATATACCCCCCATTTGCACCAGTACCACCTCCTGTTGCACCACCTGTTCCTCCAGTGTTAACATTTGCATTGGATCCATTTTGGGTGGTTCCCGCACCTCCACCACCCCCACCACTGCGGTCAGGACTATTGGATGAATGCGCACCTGTGGCTCCATTGCCACCTATTCGATTTGTGGAACCATTTGATCCTGTACCGCCATTACCTCCTGCCCCATTAGCACCTTGATGACCAGACATACTGCTGGTGGAACTTGTTTCGTAAAAATTAGCACTTCCTCCTCCCGAACCACCATTTGCTGTGAGCACACCAAAAGCCGCAGTCGCAGCGCCAGAAAATGTACTAGCACCACCAGTAGATCCACTATTTGCCCGATTAGTACCACTTGCATTTAATACACCACCATTACCTCCTACTCCAACAACAATATTATAAATCTGGCCGGGCTGGACTGAGTACGTCCTGGTTGCATAACCACCACCACCACCGCCGCCACCAGCAGTGCAAAGTTCAGCTGATTGACAACTTGTATTAGAGCATCCATTCAAGAATTTAGACCAAACAGCTCCTCCTCCTCCTCCTCCTCCCCAAACTTCAACAGTGATTTGATAAACGCAAGGTGGTACAGTCCATGTTGTTGCACCTGTAGTGGTAAATGTCACCGTTGAGGACTGAGCATTAAGATAATTATGAAATATACTGACAAGCACAAGTAAGAGTGTAATTTTACTTTTAACAGTTTCCTGAGAAGTTTTCATAATTCAGAGGTTTCAATGTGACACAAACTTAGACCTACATTAGTCATTGTTTTAAAATGGCACATAGACAATCCATAGACAGCGCCTAAAACACTGTATACAAGTACCTTAAAAAGGATAAATCAGAAACTCATGATGTAATTTTCGAGACTTTCTTCCTTGGGAAGGGAAAGTTTTTTGCGCAGGCGGTAGCGCTTCGTCATGAGGGAGTTGACGGAGATATTGAAAACCTCGATAAGTTCGTCGGAACTGAGGTTGAATCGGATCAAGGTAGCAAGACGCATTTCATCTTCTGTAAGCCCTGGATGGCGTTCACGAAGACGTTGATAAAAGGCACTATTGGAATAGTTCAGGACGTGGTCGAGGTACTTCATCTGATCGGCCTTCTTTTCAGTCTTCTGAACTTGCTTTAGGTAGTGTTTCAGGTCATCAAATTCCGGATCGTGGCTCTTGTCGAGATGTGTCTGAAGTCGGTTTTTCAATCCGGCCAATTCATTCTTCTGCACATTCAATTCCACATTAGCGGATATCAACTCCTCCTCCTTTCGCAAAAGATCGATCTCTGCCTGCTGACGAATACGCTCTTTCTCAAGCTCTTCGTTCTCCGCCTTTATGCGGTTAAGTTCTTTTTGTTTGTTAAGACGATAGAAGATGAAGGTTCCAGCTGCTAATAACAGAACCAGTATCAGTGAAAGTAAAGTGATTCGGGTTGCAAACTCTTTTTCCTTCACCGATGTCTCCAGCTGCTGGATCTTTTGCTGCGCTTTTACTTTATCCAACTCTAATTTGTAATCCATGGCAAAAGCCTGTTCTGAGAGTTTCAACTGTCGCAGTGAATCTTCATATACCCTGGATAACTCCGTGTATTCCAAGGCTTTGTTCAGATCATTCATTTTTTTATACATACCCGTATAAGCCTGACACATAAGGATCTTGGTTCCCAATGAGGTTGAATAATCCATTATATTCCTTGCTTCATTAAGCAACTCAAGTGCCTTTCCATAATTACCATTCTCTTCGTAGAACACACCCAAATAGATCATAGTATGAAAATCATCAGCATAACTCGCTGTTCGGGAAGCCAGCCTTACAGATTCTCTGAAAAAATACTCCGCACTATCGGATTTTCCGAGATAAATGTAGCACACACCGATGTTCGATGCATTCGTCATCAGAAAACGTGTACTTACCTCCTTTCTATCCTTGACGGCAAGTTCCCGGCATCGCTTAAACAATTCCAACGCCTTTGCAGCATTCTGATCAGAAAGAAAGGCTAACGCGTAATTGTTCAGCAACATTGGATCTTCATCTAATCCATTCTTCGAGATGATCTCCTGAGAGCGCTTGAACTCGGAAAACGCTTTATCCTTGTCCGTAGCTTCGAAGTAGTACATCACACCTCTTCCGTTGTAATAGCGACTGAGGATCCAGGGATCATTTTTCTGGCTGTCGGCAAGTTTCTTTATCTCTTCAAGGTATTCTGAACATCGGGAAACATTGTTAAGCTTCACGAGTACGAACTGACTTAAACTCAAGAGAAGTCTGACTTCTGAGTGACGGTCACCTGACTTTCGTGCGGTTTTCAATCCATACTCAAGTGTATCTAAGGAAGTATTCAGTTCATTTTCTCCTTCTTCATCCACCCAATTGAGTATACGCTCTGTCTGTTGCTCGGACTGAGACCAAACGACAAGAGAAGACAAAACAAATGATATGAAAATGAAGCCTTTCAACGTAAGTTAATGGTTTGGCCGCCTGAAAATTATGACAAATCAGCTTTCTAAGATAAAAAAAAGGGAGTTTTTACTCCCCTAGTTAAATCTTTTTATCAGAAGATTATTCCGTCTTCAGTCCTACAAACTGATACGGTTTGTACTTCTTAGTATCTACTGCATCCTGAACGTATTCAGGTCCGTCAACGATCGCTGATACGATCACCACGTTCACCTTTCCTGCATACTCAGGCTTGCTTTCAAAATACGTCGTAAGATCGTACTTCATGTTCTCCGCGCGGATCTGCGTCAGTTTCTCGTTCGTCTCATAGGTCTTGGTCGGTACCTTTGATGCCGATGAATATACATTGATCGTCATACGCGGTCTTCCCGCCTTGAGCTGTGATTCTATTTCCTTCACAAACTTTCTCAAGTCACCCTTTGAAGTTGTCAGCTTGTTCTTGTTGTAATCAAAGTAGTGCATGAACTCCAGGTTCTTCCAGGTTGCCACATCCACAGGTTCGAACTCCACCGGTGCAGGCTCCCCTACGCTGCATGTAGCGATCGCCTCCTGTCGGTAGCTGTCTCTGAC
>Ga0315904_10014012_pt1 | contig 10002 bp, 28 predicted proteins | sample LakEriMetagenome_6_FD_203529 | JGI IMG/M metagenome (GOLD analysis project Ga0315904, IMG submission 203529) | Freshwater fungal communities from buoy surface, Lake Erie, Ohio, United States - Buoy 12 MA120 | ecosystem: Environmental > Aquatic > Freshwater > Lake | place: USA: Lake Erie, Ohio...
CGGACGGGTGAAACGCCAGTTTCACTAGAACCTTTAGGTTCTATAAGCGGTTCTTGGTTAGTGGTTAGTGGTTTATGGTTAGTGGTTAGGGTTACGACTGGGATGCTATCCGGTTCCGACTGGAAACCCACTGGGTTTTTGATCTGTTGTTTTTTAACGCTTTTTGGTCTTCCACCCTGCTTGCCATTGGCGCGATTGCGCTCCGCTTGCTTGTGATATTCGGCTATTTCTGCATCGCAACGCGTATGCCTAAAGCCATCATCTGACCGTTTAAACATGTCATTGAGAACGATCTGAACAACTTCGGTATCCATTCGGATACGTCTCGCAACCCACTGGGTTTCCAATGGGATTGGTCTTTCGTTTTCGTAATACATGTCAAGCAAGCGGCGGTAGGCTAAGTCCTCATCATTCGACAAGTGCCTGGTTGATCTGGCGTAATCGCCAATGCTAAATCGGTAATAGTGCATCGCGCCTACTCCACTGGGAGGCGCTTAAAGTCCCCGCACCAATCTGCTCGATACACCTTGGGCCAAATACCCCTGCCGGTTACAATATCTAGGTATGGCGCTTTCTTGCGACAAAGCATCTCTGGATTTTCTCCGAAGCTAATATCGTCAAAGAATCGGCAGTTTTCACAGACTCTGTCTATGATGTCATCAACCGCAATGTGTTGCGGGACGGGTGCTTTAATGGTAAGTGTCTTGCGTTTCATGCGAACGTCCTTTCGCGTGTGTGGGCGGGTTGAGCTTGCAGGCTCCCCGTCCACATTCTTTTCCATATTTTGGCGTTTAAGTCAATCTCAGTTCCCAGTCAGGATACAGATGCCGGAACAGTGCAGCGCGAAGCGGGAAGTCTCTGCTGATAGCCAACTTGGTGGGCGGCTTAACATCCTCCGCGATCAGCTTCCCTCGCTCGACGTACGAAAAATCGGGTCGATAAGATGCAGTCCGTCCGTTGCTCATTTTCAAGGGCTTACCGTTGATCACGAACTCAAACTTCGGCTCGATTGTCAGCCCTTCGATCTCCCGGCCTCGCTGTAGCAAATGCAGTTGATCGCAACGCTTGGCTTCACGCTTTGAGGCGTGCAGATGCCCAGCAGAGCAGGCGGTTTTCTTAGCGAAGTATTTAGTCACGCAAAGCCATTTCTACACGCTCGACAGCGGCTGCGAAGTCATCATCAATGGCGATAAGATCCTGAACCACCCGCACGCCATGAAACGCTGTGCTATGGTCTGTGCGGCCCAGCATACGCGCCATCTGAAGATAAGACATATGCGGACAGTTTCGGCTCATCACATACCAAGCCACCTGTCTCGCCCTGACCGGCTTTTTCTTTCGGCTGTTGCTTTCCAGACTTTCCTTGTCGATCTGAAACTCATTCATCACCGCTTTGACCACGGACAATCCGCTTCGCCTTGATCGAAGCACGGCGGCTGGCCGATACCATTTCGGAAACATGTTCATTGTGCCAGCCTCCGATAATATTCAATTTCGTGAGGCTTCAGCTTGCTGTGCTTCAGGTGATACGATGCCAGCGCGGCCAATAGCGGATCGTCTGTTCTGCGGCGGATATGACCGCGAAAGCTTCGATCGCTTTTGAAGTCCCAGCCGGACGGATTGCCTTGTCCTGGCAGGTATTTCTTCGGAAGGGATGCACGCATTTTAGCCATGTCGGTTTTAGATAAGGTCACGCCGAAGCGGTGGCGAACATGGGCGAGGATGGTGCTGTCATCGCTGATGTATGTGGCGAGATAACGGGCTAGGGCTATCGCGGTCGATGGAGATTCATAGATCATGGCTGAAGCCTTTCAACCAGATCGCTGCGGTTCATTGCCTTAGCCATCTCGATAGCCTTTTGACGGGCTGCAACACGGCTGGGCAGGAATCGCCCTTCATTGTCACGGGCCTGCTTGGCTTTAAACCAACGCCTTAAAACGCTTTTAATCATGATAGTTCTCCGTTGCTTTTTTAAATGCTTCTACAAATTCAGAATAACCCAAGCTGCACAGCAGGCTGTTGGATGCTTGATCGAACGCTTTGTGCAGTTCGTTGCCGCTGAAGTTGGTCGTAAGTTGCTCGGCTAATGCCTTTGCCTCTGCGGGCGTGATCGGGCATGTTTTCGAGGTGGTCAGCATATGCCCGTCTGCCACGCCACGGATCGCCAAGTGCTACGTCCATTGCGCTGTCCCGCTTGTGACCGTTCTGCCCTAGCGATGTGCTGTCTGCGCTGGCGAAACGGATAATCGCGTGCGACCGCGATCCCCCGCATCATATGAATTGTCGGCCATTGGTTGCCTAAAAATGTAGCAACTTCATCCATCCTGCGGTGATATGCCTCACAACCAACCGCTTGTTCGTCTGCTGCGATGCCACCCTTGGCTTCGTCAAAGCGACCGACCCAGCCGAAGCAGACGCGCTCATATTTATCACATAGGCGACCGAGGCGTTCAATCGGGCCATCCATATGCCACAGAGGCGCTCCCCATTGATCGAAGGGCCAATCATTCAATAAACCATCATTGATCTGTGAGGGAGCGCCAGGACTATCAGGAATAACCGCCCAGCGACCTTCAATCAGGCGAGGTTCAAGCCATTGATAGTAATCTGACCAATCTCGTTCCTCTGCCCATTCCTGACCAGCTCGGAGTGCGGCTTGCCAAAATGAGAATGCGCCATTGTCGAACATGATTTTGGGACAATGTGCTTCAGCCAGATGCACTTGATCGGGACGATAGAAGGAAATGCAAGCAGACCGATTTGGCATAATCGCCTCGAAAGCCGCATTCGGGACAATTGGTGTACCGTGATAGATAACAGCACGGCGCTCAGGAACGCTTTTCATGGTTTCTCCTTATGAATTATTTTCCATTGTGATTTGATCTGATCGGGCCTGATAAACTGCCAGCCCATTTTCTGAAGCAGTGCGCCGGTAACATAGCGCGGCGGATAAAAAGCTGCCGTATCTGGTTTTAAGTCAGACACGGCAGCTAGGAACCAGTCGGGGAATGCGTTGAAACCGACTGGGTAGGAGCTTGTTGATCTATATCTGCCAAAGCCTTTTCCAGCTTGCCAATCGTCGGCAGCGTCGGGGGTATGCCCTGCTTAGTATAACGATATGCAATCGAAGGTGAAACCTTTGCTGACTTGAACAAGGCGTTCAGTTCGATGCGGCGATCAAAGGCGGCTTTCGCAACCTCATCCATGAGTGTTTTTCTGTCCATATCGCCCCAGTAAATTAGATTGATTTTGATTTCAATAGAAAACATTTGCACTTTTTTGCTTGCATATGTTCAAGGGATTGGTATTGTCGCTTTAACAACAACGGAGGCAAAAATGCGCAAAATCATTTACCCAACATACGATAACCCGCCAACCACCGACGAAGAACGCGCATTGATCGAGCGTCTTAAAGCGCGGCCAATGTCACCCGCTCTGGCCGAGCGCATCGAGCGCATCAACAAGGTTTTCGGGGTGAAGTCATGAACGGTGGCCTTCAGCAATTCAATCGCGTCTTGGAAAGCGTGCAGCCGATCACGGTCTGGCCGATGCAGCCGATAGACGTAGAATTTTACCTTAACGCCAGCGAAGAAGCTTGGAACGCAGAAATGACCCGCCGGTATGGCGACGATTGGGAGACGATAGATGGATAAAGAAACACTCACAGAGATGGCAGGATTCTTCCTTTTCCCCATGTGCTTGATTTGGATTTGGAGCCTTCTATCGTGATTCCCTATGTATCAGACGAAGCCTTTGAGGCGCTTGATCAAGCTGACGAATGGACGCAGCAAGAGTGGAATGAATGGAAAACAGAACAGGAGTTGAAAGATGACGAAGCCTAATATTGCCCAGCGCATCAATGCAGCGATGGCCGACGTGGATTATATCCAGAAGGAAAAGAAGCAGGGCATGAATTACAGCATCGTGTCGCATGATGCCGTGACCGCCAAGGTTCGCCCAATCCTTCAGAAGCATGGCGTGGTTTACTATCCCCGTAATATGCAAGTCGAGCAGAACGGCAACCGCACGCAGGCAACTTTTGACGTGCGCTTCGAGAACATTGACGATCGGTCAGACTTTATCGACGTTGCGACTTTCGGCTATGGCGTTGATCCCCAGGACAAGGGGCCAGGTAAGGCAATGTCCTATGGCGTCAAATACGCGCTCCTGAAGGTGCTGGGGCTTGAAACGGGCGATGACCCCGATACAGTCCAAGATGCCAGTGCAAACCACCAGAGCGCCTCTGTGGAGGTCATCAGCGATACACAGTGCGATATACTGCGGACTCTGATTGAAGCCAGCGGCTCCAACATCGTTTCGCTCTGCCAATTTTACAAAATCAAATCGCTGCCGGAATTGCCAGCCAGCAAGTTCGCGCACGCTGAAAAGAGCCTCAAGAATAAGCTTACGAAGGGACAGGAAGCATGATCGACATATTTGTGGACATTGAAACCATTCCAAACCAGTCGCCTGAATATAGGGCGATGGTGCGGAAGAATATTAAGGCTCCAGCGCAATTCAAAAAGCAGGATAGCATCGACGTCTGGCTGGCAGAAAATGCAGAAACAGCAACGGATGAAGCCATCGCCAAAACAAGCTTTGATCCTGCCTTGGGACATATTGCCTGCATCGGATGGGCAATCGGTGACGGCCAAGCCCAATGCTATGACGCCCGCAAGGTGGAAGAAGAAGTAAACGTTCTTGAATCATTCTTCCATAATATAATTGAAAGCTGCGGCGTTCACACAGCACGCTGGATCGGCCACTACATCAGCGGCTTTGATCTGCGGTTTCTGTTGAACCGCGCCATTATCTTGGGAGTCAAATTGCCATCTGCGCTGATATTCCCCCGCGACATTAAGCCATGGTCGGATCAGGTGTTTGACACAATGGTATCTTGGGCAGGCCCGAAAGGCTCGATCAGCCAAGACAATCTTGCCAAGGCATTCGGCCTTGCAGGAAAAGGCGATTTTGATGGCAGCATGGTAGCAGAAGCTTGGGCAAACGGCGAACACGATAAGATTGCCAACTATTGCTTGAGCGATGTCGAGACCGTGCGTGAGATTTACCGGCGCTTCAAAGCCGTTGGATACTGAAAGGAATAATATGAGCAGTTTGGTAAGGCGTATTCAGCGCCAGATATATCCCTCGACCACCGGCAATCCGGCACGCCAGAAATTTTACAATGGACGCGGCCAGAGATTGGGAATCACCAGCCCGAAATGCAAAAGCCTGATCGCCAGGCTGGCACGGGAAAAACGCAATGCAGAAAGGCAGATTAAATGACAGTTATCACAACAATCGTCGGCAATGTCGGCAAGGATGCAGTTTATAAAGAAGGGCAGAGCGGAAAAGGCTTTGTCAGCTTTTCGGTCGGCGCTTCGGTAGGCTGGGGCGAGAAAAAAGAAACGCTCTGGTTCGACGTGACCAAATGGAACGCACGGCCCAAGCTGGCAGAGATGGTTCTAAAGGGAACGAAGATTACCGTTGTGGGCGAACTGTCGACCCGTGAGCATAACGGCAAGACTTATCTTCAGATCAATGCCCAGACTGTCGATCCGCAAAGCCGGTCAGGTGGTGCAGCACCGCAGGAAGCACCAACCGACAATCATGATAGCTGGGACTCAGAAGTTCCGTTTTAAGGGAAAGGTAAATTTTATGGAAAATATTATTGCAATGACCGTTCAGACTGCCGTGCAGTTGAGTGGAATATCCAGAAGTGTATTATATGAAGCTCTTAAGAAAGGCGATTTGAAAGCTAAAAAATCAGGAAGGCGCACACTCATCATGCGCGTCGACCTAGAGAATTACATATTGTCGCTGGAAAAATATTAATGCTTCCGCCTCGTCGCCCCCAACCCGAAAAGCGTGCCAAGCGGTTTGTATCGCCAGCGCATTGTCGGTTCGTTCGCTCCCATGCCTGCTGTGCGTGCCACTCATACGATCATATTGAGGTCGCTCACGTCAGAACAGGAACGAACGGGGGGATGGGGCTTAAGCCTGGGGACTATTGGACGATCAGTCTTTGCCGCGATTGCCACTCTGAACAGCACAGGATTGGAGAAAGGTCATTCGAGGCGAAGCACGGCATCGACATGAAGGAACTTGCACGGGCGTTTGTGAAAGCCTCGCCAAAGCGGGTTGATCTGGAAAGGGCGCGTGATGGATAAGCGCACGATCAAGCTGGTTTGCAAAGCGCATAGGGATAGGGCTGCGGATCTTATCTATAAAGCCCCACAAGGCTATGTGGTCGCCATCGGGGAGGAAACCCGCACCCAAGAGCAGAATAGGCTCATGTGGCCGCTTATAGCCGACATACAGGCACAAGTTGCAGAGACTGCCACATACTCAGCCGACGATATGAAATTACGCTTCTTGCACGCTCTAGGCCAAGAAATGCGATTCCTGCCTGAACTTGAAGGGTCGGGAATGTTTCCAGTGGGCCAGCGATCCAGCACGCTGTCGAAGTCACAGTTTACCGCGCTGATTGAATTGCTGTTTGCCTATGGCGCGAAGCATGGCGTGCGCTGGTCAGATAAGTCGCAGAGAACAATTGAAGGGATAAAATAATGGATTGGAATAAAACACGCGAGACGTTTCGCACTTTGTTTGCGGACACGCGCACTGCTGGAATGATAAATATCAACGTGCCGGTTCCAGAAACCGATTGGAATTATACCACTACCCTAGAAGACGATGACAGCCTTTTAATGGTTATAGAAGGCGATGTTATAAGGGCGTCTGACAAAACCGCTTGGCTGCATTTTTCTGCATATGATGCGCGAGAAATGGCGGCAATTCTGCTGGGCTTTGCCGATGCTTCTGATGCCAGAAAAAATGGGGATGACCGTTAACGCCTGCCGGGCCATCTGGACAGCCATCCCCTGAACGATGCGGACAAGGCGAAAAGTCACACCGTTCATATTCATATATACCAGCACCAAAATTGATTTGTCGGGTGTGATTAAAAATATACTTTTGCGCTTGACCTATGTGGGAATTTGTGGGAATGATGCTGCATCAACAAAGCAACGGGCAATTCCGCCCATCCAAAAAAGGAGGTTGCGATGTTTTATTCCCTCGATCAGGCGATGGCCCAGGCCACCCCGGCAGCTTGCAAGGAAGTTCTTTCGCAGGGCTTCAAGTTTGCGGTAGCAGTAGAAACTGCTGCTGGTCGCTGGTTCATCCTGAACACTGCTGACATGGAGGCGGCTAACAATACCGCACGCCAATGGGTTGATGTTCACGGCGCACGCGGCGCTTCGATCTGGCGCATTTTTGAGGACGGACTCGCTCCCAAATCTCTCGCCACAATTTTCGCAGAGCCTGAATGGGAGGACGCATAATGATCGCAGCATATTTCACCAAAGGTGGCAAGAACAAGCTGGATACGCTTGATGTGGTGCGCCTGACCAATGGCGACCGCGAATGGATTGAAACCATGTCCGTCATGGGCAAGCGCGAGGCGCGCAAGGTTGCCGAAAGCATGGGCGCGAAGCCTTGGAATTTTTAACAGGAGAGAATGATGCCACCTAAAGAATATATGACCGTTCGTGTTGATAGCGAGCTTCGAGACAAGATTGAGCAGATCGCCAAAGCGGAGCATCGCTCAATCTCAGCGCAAGCACGCATGATGCTGATCAAGGCTGTCGAGGAGCGAGGCAATGAGCATAAGGTTTGAAACAAAGGGATCAGACAACTGGCGTAGGCGTTCAGGCTATCAGCGCACGCAGCGTGTTCCTGGCCCGATCATTCCGATGGAAGCCCCTGCTGGCTTTTTTCAAAGACTCGCTTCGTTGATTGGAAAGCGTCATGGCTGATATTGAAATCACTACAGGAAGCAGCACAATGACAGATGATCTGATTGAGCGGCTGCACTCATGTGAATATGTCGCATATTATGATGGTGAACCGGGAATTGTGGCAGATGAAAATTTGCTACACGAAGCAGCCGACCGCATCGAAACACAGGCAAACACCATTGAAGAACTGCAAGCCGCCAATGAAAGATGGGCTATCGCCTTCAATCAAGCAGAAGAACGCGCCAACGGTCGCATCGAAGCCCTGCAAGCTGAGAATGCGCGGCTATTGCGGTTTCAGAGTTCTACTTGGCCAAGTTGGCCAAAATTACGGAACACACGCGTATGCCCAACATAACACTACAGGAGACAGGGCAATGACCGAGATTGAAAAGAAAGCCCTTGCGCTGGTGAATGAGATAGCCGCTGCTCGCGGAACATCGTATCCCTGTGTTGACCGCGCAAACGACAGCCGTTGGGAAGCCCTATGCCGCGCCATCGAACAACACGAAGCGTTCCAGCAAGAGGTGAGCGGGGTGATGACGTATATCAAGGCTCTCTACCCCACACTGCCAAGGAACTTTAACCGCTTCATCATCCCCGCGCCCAAGCCTGACCCGCTGGTGGAGGTGTTGCATGAGGTTGACACGGGGCCAGAGTGGGACAGCCCCGAAGATTACTGCAACAAAATCCGCGCCGCACTGGAAGCCCGTGGGCTGGAGATAAGGGAGAAGAAAGATGACTGACCGAACAGAAGCAATGGACAACCTGATTGCACAGGATGCGGATCTGATTGACGTTGCCTCTAAGGTAACGGAAGCTGACCGAGATGCGGCGAAGCATTTTTGGCAGAAGTCATTTGAGGGTGATTTTTATACACTACCCCAAGCCTTCGCCCGTCACCGCCAATACGGATACGACCAAGGGTATTACGACGGACGGCAAGTCGATGGCGCAGAAGAACGCGCAAAGATTGTCGCTTACGCCCGTGGTCATGGTGGAAATGCTTGGTCTCGAGACGTTTTGTATTTTGCCGAAAAGGTCGAAGCAGGGGAGCATTTGAAATGACTGACGATTTAGTGCAGCGGTTGCGGAGAACATACCGCAAGGAATTTCCGGTGACAGGTTCAATGATTGCCGACAATTCAAACAGGCTGCGTCCGTTCCCTATTTTGGCAGCCGAGGTTCTGTTTAATCCCGATGGTCGCGAAGCAGCAGACCGCATCGAAGCCCTGCGTGAGGCTTTGGCCGAGCAAGTAGAGGCGTGCTTCTGCCCCGACTGCGAAATGTGTTTTCGCCACGAACAACTTTTGAAGGAGACAGGACAATGACCGAGATCACACAGGCTGATCGGGACGCTGCGGCGGAGGCTTTCTTTTGCAAGCCGCTGCTAAATGAAAAATACAACGATGACCGCCGCGTCCGAGCCTTCGCCCGGCATCGCGAACAAGCAGCCGCAGAAGAACGCGCCAAGATCGTGGCGTGGCTGCGGGATGCCGGTTCCGTTTCCTTAAGCTACGGCCTTTTAGGCAGAGACCTTTCGGCTATTTTGGAGGGGGTAGCAGACGCCATCGAAGCAGGCGATCACGAAACCTTTACACGTTCCAGCGACACGTAAAGAAAGCGGGGGATTTTTGACATAAAGACGGGGGCAGTGTGCTTCACTACTAAGCTGGCCGAGCGGTTCACATCGAGAGGCCGCCCCCGTGCAATGATTATTCTGTATCAGGCTTTTGCCCCAAAAGAAACGTGGAGCATTTAGGGGCGCGGAACACTAGATCGTAAGAAGGCGACAGCAGCAGCCGTAAACGCAGCGTTTGCCGCCGTCATGGCATCAACGTCACCAACCAGATAGCTTGCAACCGCAGTCAGAACGCCCAAGCCAGCCATGATGTAAGTGCGGTATCCAATAAGCATGTCATTTTCCTTTCGGGTATTGCTTCCAAGGCAGTTCCCAATGTGGGCCGTCTTTGAAAGTTCTCCAATCACCGCCCCAGGTCAGAGGGACGTTTTCAGCCGCAGCAGCAGCCTTCACAATCTTGGCAAGCCGATGGTACAAGGGCCATTCCCAAGATACTTTGCCATCGAGCATGGGCGCTAGATCGACAGCGTGTCCGGTCAAGTGTCGAGAATTGAGCGTCTTGGTTGCGCCTTGCTTCATTAGCTGGCGTTGACGGGCTTCCGTGCGCAGACCTTCTAATAC
>Ga0315904_10014014_pt1 | contig 10002 bp, 13 predicted proteins | sample LakEriMetagenome_6_FD_203529 | JGI IMG/M metagenome (GOLD analysis project Ga0315904, IMG submission 203529) | Freshwater fungal communities from buoy surface, Lake Erie, Ohio, United States - Buoy 12 MA120 | ecosystem: Environmental > Aquatic > Freshwater > Lake | place: USA: Lake Erie, Ohio...
GGTCATAGATTTACCTTCTTTATCAACTTTTGATCTATACCATATTTTTCACACAGTTCTCGCAACTCGTCTTTATTTTGCAAATAAAATATTTCTATATATTCTATTGCCTCTGCCCTAGACACAGCATAATGTTTTGCTACCAATGATACCATCCAATCTTCATACTTATCTTCCGTAGCACTTTTTATGTATTTATTAAATTGTTTCTTCTTCGGAAGAATATTTGTATAAAACAAATAATGCATACGCTCTGGAATCGCCGTGTATTTTTGTATCGCATTCACGATACCTGCGTAATCATGATTCATAGAAATGACACGATTAATCATGTATCGTGAATTGCGATACGACTTCAGTTCTGCCTCAGTGAGATTATCAAAAAACTCAACACTTTGATCTGCATGAATAGCATTTGTAAAATCAAACAGGCTTTTTGAAGTCTTTTTTGTATTCATTATTTTAAATTCCTTACGTGGTCAACTAAATTATATTCTTTTGCTTCATCTGCACTCAACCAAATGTCCTGTGGTGGTAGGAGCTTTTGACGAATTACCTTTTCATTGAGTTTGGTACACTTCTTGTAATGATTTACCATACGCTGAGTAGTTAATTCATATTGACGCTGTGTTGCAATCAATTCATGCTCCTTACCAAATGTACCCGCTGACCATTGATGTGACAAGATGCTTGTGTTTGGAGTTATCGTGCGATAACCTGGCTCACCTGCAATAAATGTCATCAATCCTGCACTGGCAATTATACCCAACCCAACGGTGTGGATTGGAATATTACTACCTCGCATAACATCAATCAAACCAAATGCCGCAAACAAATCTCCACCGTGGCTTGAGATGAGTAATGTTAAATGATCATATTGAGTATTTCCCTGTAAATTGCTATCCAATATCCACATGATAGCATCTTTTACAGACGATTGATTGAACTCTCCACAAAAGTAATATATACCTTTATCCGACAAGGATGGCTGACGATAATCTGACATGGTTATATATTCCATCCCAGACATAAATTACTTTACCACTGTGAGTGATGGGCGCGTCTGTTCTTGGGTCTGCGGTGCTCCATCCTGTCCATGATCCACCATCTTCACCGGAAGGAATTGCTTATTAACGAATCCACATGCGTTGCATGCAAATGTTGGAATTGGTACAATAGCTTCCTTACCAGTTGGTGATTGAATCGGAGAAATACGCTTCATAAGCGCAACTTCCGTAAAGGTATAATTCCCACAATTATCGCACATAACATCCTGTGCATTTGAAATATCAATATTAAGTCGGTCCTGTTGCATAACAGCTCTCCTAGTTTGTTAAAATAGTATGTAATGTCGCTACAAAATTAATTTCCTTGTCAGGAATTTGTCCATCTCTATACAACCCTTCTGATATTGCTTTAATAGCAGCAGAAACATTGTTAGGTGCATATGTTTCTACATAATCATATAAGATTCTATATATCTCAACAAAATCTTGTATCTGATTGTCCGCTACAATCTGTCTAATAGAAGCAATCTTTTCTTTTAATGTTTTTGAACTAGTAAGTTCATTTATAATTTTCAATTTAATATCTTTTGCAATCAAATCTTCAATTGCAAGATGTAGCTTTCCGTTTTTAGTTTGTAACTGTGCCGTTCCGATAATTTTACGAATATCTGGGTAGTACGCATTTACTAATTGTGCAACGGTCTGCACATCAAATTCCACATTTTCTTGTGTGAGAATTTTAGCCAAACTCTTAGCAGCATCTTTTTTTGATGGTGGCGTGAGCTTATATACTTGGCTTCTACTAATAAGCGGATTTGTAATCCGTTCGATATAATTTGCAGTGAGAATAAATCTTGTATTTTCACTGTATGCTTCCATTAGATTACGGAGAGCACGTTGTCCGTCTGGTGTGATTGCATCAGCTTCGTCCAGCACGATAATTTTAAGTGGCTTAAATCCAATAGTAGAAGCAAATCCTTTTAACTTCTCTCGGATTGTATCAATACCACGTTCATCTGATGCATTAATAAATAGGCTGTCACAATCAATATTGTTTATTAACAGCTTTGCTGCTGTGGTTTTTCCAGTACCCGCAGTACCGTAAAACAATAAATGTGGAACATCTTGGTTAGTAATGTACTCGTTGAGCTTTTCACGGACATTTTCACTAGCTACATAATGCTCTAATGTATCCGGACGATATTTTTCTACCCAAATGGTATGATTATTTTTCATGAAGTAACCAGTTTATTTATTTGTTCAAACACAGCCTGTTTTTCTAACAGGGCAGCGTTTCTCCAAGAATTTATTACAGACAAGTGTTCTGTAGGAAGGTTCTCTGTAATATACAACACATCATCTGTGCTGTCAACCATTGCATATGGTGGAATTTCATATCCACTCTTTACTAAACTTTCTTTACACGAAGCATCAAATAATGGAAATACATTATAGTTTAACGCTTCATAAAATCTATTTGCGAGAAAGTTATAATATTTGTGAGTTTTCTCATCTTCTATATATAGTGATGTTTTATATAAAGATAGCCCTTGTGATTCCCAATTTATTCTATCCACAAAGGGACCAGTAACACCTATATCAGAAAACTTATGTCTATTTTTCGCATGAGTAGATATTAAAATTTTCCCATCGGATAAATATTTCTTAAAATATTTCTGCCGGTCTTTTCTAAAAGATCCGTAATATAGACAGTTTTTTCTTTCTACTGTAAAAAATGAATGCTCGTCTGTGTATGGTATGTTCTGTGTTATTAGCGCATTTAAATTCACAATGTGCCAATTATCAACATATTTCTGCACAACCTTTGATGCATCTGCTGGGTGATTCGCAATGACGTTATACTTTCTACCAGAGTTTTTTACCAAAGACCACAATACCAATGGTTCTCCTAAATTATATTCATTGGTTATATACCAAAGCTTTGCATTAGGATTCTTTGTAATCCATTCGTCTGAGATATATGAATATCTAGATGTGTGATTAAAAATTATACAGTCATATCCATCGTCAATATTATCGTTTACAGACGGATATGACCATATAAAATTCACATCATGTCCCACAGATTCAAAATATATCTTTAGCCGTTCAGCATTTAACCAATGTAAATTTTGAGCAGATTCAGTTGTTCCTTTATGCGAATCTATGAGAAGTATCTTCATTATACCGTAATCTTTGGCAGATAGTATACTGATGTATAATCACCATCAGTAAATGATATCATCGCAATTCCCTTAGTACTGATACGGAACTCACCGGTACAATCCTTATGCGCTGACAAAATCTCCTTCATATATGTTGCAGAAAAATTTAAAGGAGTAATAGTAAAAGGTGCATCCATAGTAGCATCAATAGAAATACGATTTGTATTTAATGAGCTATACCCAATCACTACAGTTGCAGTGGTAGATGAGCCGTCCGAAATAATCGCAAATGTAGATGCTTCGCTCAGTGCATTCTTTGCCTTGATAAACGTATTGATAAACTTGTCATCAATCGCAATAGTTACATCAAAATTTGGAGCCTTGATGTCTGGAACCGATGGAATAACCGATGGGTCTGCAAGAACGAAGGTTGCCTTAGTAGATCCATCTGCAAGAGTCAATCCGGTTACCGCTTGGCGCGATCCCTGTACGGTAGACACTGACAAATTCTCTCCCATCACGCTCAACATAGCTCGGAGCTTCTTTGTTTCAAAGACTCCAAATGTTCCTGACGGAAATGCAATATTCTTCAAATCAACTTCTACCAAAACATTCTTATCTTCGGCAATACCACGAACGCGAAGCTTATTGTTTTCAGAAACAACACTTACACTTTCGCACACACCACCAAGATTATATCTACCAATAAACTTCTCTAATTTACTCTTTTCCATAACCTTTCCTTTGTTGTTTAATATTGTTTATCTTCAAACCAAATACGAGATAACTTACCTTCGGTAAATCGTGCATGATAATCACGCCACACGCGATTTTCATTCATAGGTTTACTTGTATAAAATATAATATCACCATGGAAGTCTGTCAAGTATACTCTACGATATGTTCCTTCAACTCGTTTAAAGTATCCCTTGAAAAAAGACGTTGAATCTTCTATCCATTCATGATCCCAATATTCTTTATATAATTCTCCATTGGAGGATATAACATACTGCTCCATTGAACAATCAAACGATTTAGTCTGATACCATGTGTCATCAATTTCATATTCGCCGGGTAATATCTGTTCTACCCGTATTTCATCAAACATTCCCATACATTTCTCCTTATAGCAAGTTGCGTAGTTTGTTCCAATCAAAATTCTTTCCTGGATCACGCTTTCTTCCGCGTGGAAATGCAATGTCAGAATGTCCTAGAATAACTTTAGATGTGGAATCTGGATATCGTTTTTGTAAAGTTTTTATCAACCACGCCGCGCTATGATATTGTTCTTCTGTGTAATACTGTTTATAAGTGTTCTGAAAAGCTATACCAATACTATAGTTGTTCATACGCACCTTTCCTTTGTAGAAGGAAAGTCCAGCATGTGACGCTTTATATTTTGGATCAATCATTTTTATGATTGTGCCGTTTCGCTGAATATAATAATGATATCCGTTTCTCTTTTTAATCAATGCACTTCTTGTACCAGAATAACTACTACCTTCATCCGAATGTAGAATAATATAATTCAGAGAAGTATCCCGATATTCCTTTTTGTGCGGAATTGGTTTATTGAGCAGTAGTGGTATCTGTAATAAGAATAGTAACTTAATCATCTCTTTCCGCTCAAATGTGACTTGAATGCGGTCTGAAAAGTCTTTGCTACCTCCTTAATTACTTCTATTTCCATGTTAAAATCAGACGCACGATATAGATATGGATCATAATCCACAATAATATTCAGTCTGTCTTGGAAATTATTTGGATCATATATTCTTTGTACAAGGATATTCCCAACTCTTTCCTCAATTTCTTTATTGAGATTTTCCCAACGAGCATAAGCTTCGTCACGGGACTTCATTAATTTCTGATTTTCTTGCTTTAGAATTGCATTTTCTTCAATAGCATTCTGCAGCTTTTCCCAAAGAAATTCTTGTTCATTCATTAGAATTCACCCCATTCACGAATTGTTTTCTGTAATCAACTTACACCAAGATATAAACTCCGTATCACTCATATTTAACTTCATTTTGTTTACCACTTGATGCACCCACTGAACGTTGTTTTTCGTATATCCTATAGACGAATCTATTCTATCTAATGACGCAGTATCCCAATCTAGCGATATTCCAGTTATTTTACACTTTCCTTTCTGTGAATGGAATAGATTATAGATATACTCTGCATCAAAATCTATGGTATCTTTTGTGTGTACTCTAGCCGACGCAGACCCCTTTATTCTACTCATTAGTCGTCCGGGCATATCCTTATATCCTATGAATGTGGGACTTCGCTCTCCTTTAGACCTACAATTTGTGCAGAGATCAGCTTTTCTCTGTCTGAGGGAGTGAATCCTAACCCACTCTTCCTTTCCACATTCACATCTAACCTGCACATACCATTCTTTTTTTGCCTTGCCCAAGTCCACACCGCTTTTTATTTCATCAGATATAACAATTCTACCACCAATAACCTTGCCTATAGCAAATTCTACTTTCGCAACTTCCATTCGTTTCTTTACTATAGCACCGGTAGCATATTGTTGTGAATATTCTTTACGGTTTTTCTTATTGGCACAACTTGAACACACTCTATTTAGTCTAACTGCTTTGGTATAAGAATCTCTTTTTTTATATTCTATTTGCTTTTTACAACTCTGGCATATTCGTTTCCACATCAAAAGTCTCCATAATCACGAACGGACACTCCTACCGGAAAAATGGGAATTCCGTCCTTGCTCTTTTCAAAATATCTAACAGTTAACCACTTGTTCAAATAGCTGTTACGGTCTTTCCAGAGTTCTCTTTTATATTCCATACTACCTTCTGGTACGACATTAAACTTGCTTCCGTTGGTTTCACATATAAATATAATGGACTTTTCAAAAGAACCATTTCCCTGTTCAAATCCTACAATTTTGAACTCTGCATCTACGAAATCCTTTAACTTCAAAAGTGAATATGAACGCTTACCAATTTCATAAGTCATATTTGGGTTACGAATCATTGTACCTTCGTACCCATGGGAAACAAATATTTTATGATTACGAAAAACCTCTGCCTCGTTCTTAACTTCAGCGGTCATTACAAATCGCACATTTGGTGGAACAATATGTGATTCGTCAAACATCTGTTGAAGAACCGACAGTCTTTCTTCATACGAAAGTGTGTTATCTACAATATCATATACATGATATAATAGATGTGGGCTAAGATCGGACCTAAACTTTTTAATGGCTGTCATGCTTTCCTGCAAAAGTACATTGTTTGGAAGCATTAACTCGCCATCTAGAATACGGCCACCGGTATCAAACTTTAAATGTTGAATAACTTCTGGAATAACTTCTTTATTACCACGACTCCATCCGTTCTCTCCATCAAACAGCATACGCATACCGTTTAGCTTAGGCTGCACATATACCGGAAAATGATTCTTGTTCTTATGATCAGTAAACTTGTGTGCGAGCATTGGCATCGGGCGTTCCTGCTTTGCCTCACCCTTCAAGCGAAAGCCCCTATCACGCTGCTTCTTGATAGCAGCATCAAATTCAAATTCTGCTTGTGCTTTGCTGTCGCGTTCGTTGGCGCGTCCAACATTTGTTGGTGTGGCAATATATGGTTCAGACGTTTGCTTCTTAGTCTCGCGGCCAGTCTTTGAAATCTGATACCATTCAGTTTGTGTATAATAATTATTGCCGTCTACTAAAATATGCAGACGCCAAAACTTTTCATCACCGTTTTTGTTTTCAGAAATTAACCAATCGCTTGACTTAATATTTTTCATCGGAACCATCGCTTAAAAAGCTTACCAATACCCATTAGAAGTAATCCAATACCAAATACAATTGCACCAAAATATTCGTCTTCGTAAATATCTTCCATACGTTCTCCTAGTTAGTATACCTAAATATACTCAAAAGTCCCTTGGTTGTCAAGGGACTTTTGCTTAGAACACGAAGAATTCTGATGCGTTCTGATTAATATCGGTTGGTAACATACCCCATTTCAAAGAATCATATACATGTTCTAACTTATTCTTTAATTCTTTGTCAAAGATAGAATCATAATCAATATATTCTTCAATAAGAGATAATATTTCTGATGGATCTTGATATCCTCTAAATGCCATAGAATCTACACGCAAAGGATTTCGTTTCAGATATACAAACTTAATCTTTTCACCATCAAATATCTTTTCATACTTATTTTCTATCTTATAGTATTTCAATAATTTATTATAAGACAGTGCTGCCTTGATGTGAGCAGGAGTACCCTTCTTTGGAGTATAGTTATTGTCAATAGAAAATGTAGAAATGTTATTCGCAGAAGTATTCTTAGCAATATCTATATAATTCATACTTGGCATAGAATTCTTAAAGGTCAGAATATCGTTATCTATCTTTTCCTTAGTAGCACCGGCAAGCACATCGTTAAACATATTTTTCATGAATTCACGAAATGCTTTTGGAAAGCTTGAGCGAACTACATCTAGACCTTTGAATACCATCTTTGATGTGGGTCCATTCTTTTCAAGATCATATACCTTATCCAACACGTATCTCTTTTTAGCAAGCCATAATCCTTTACGTGCTACACTTTCTCCCTTGATACGAAACCTATGCGTATCACAGTTAAATGCCCGTTTCGCTAATACATTATAAAATGTATTAAGTTTCTGCTCCATATCAAACGCAGATGCAATCGTAGCAGTTAACGGATCTTCGTGACGGGCGAAGCCACCAATAATATTATTCACGAAGTAATCTGGATTATGCAAGTACAAGGAGTCTGTGTCAACGTAAATACAATAATCTCTATCGGTTTGATATTTTTGTTGATATTGCTTGTTCGCATACAACGCACTGGACTTAATAACATCTTGTCCCGTGAGAGTTACTGCACTGGCATTATCCAAATCATAAAATCTTGCACCAGTTAATCCAAGATATCCATACATGGAATTTAGAAAGATTTTCTGTACATGCTGTAACTGATCGTAATACGTTTCCATTTCAGTATTACCTTCATTTGCATACTTAATCATGGTGTTCTTATATTCTTTTCTGAGCTTAAACCACACATCAAGAATTTCAGGAATGACCCCAACCTTATCAGTTCTATATAATACACCATTTCCAGAAATGACAAGATTGTTTTCTTGTAAAAATTCTACAAACGTATCATGATCCATTTCAACGGTTACATCATTCCCAATTTCTTTTACCACATATGCAGTAATCTCTTTCTTAATATGCTGTTCAATATTATAGTTTAATACGTGCCCAATCTTTGTTTCTGGAGAAATATTTAAACTCATAATAATACTTGGATACAGAGATTCTAAGTCTAGAGAATATACCCAATCATACAGACCAGGAACTGGCTCTTTTACATACGCGCCAATAAAAGAATCATCGTCATCATCATTAGATCCATTGTCCGCTGGATCTTCTGTATCCTGTGGCTTGTTCGTTACAATAATACCTTTTCTATGGAGATATGTTACAATAGTTCCTTCCAAGAAGCGAGAACTCATATTGTAGTCTTCATAAGGCACATGACCTATATGACAAATTCTACGAACAAGCTCTATCAACTTTTTCTTAGCATCCATTTCAACAACAAGCCTAACGTCTTCTACGTTATATTCTATAAACTTGTTTAGATCATCTCTAAACAGTGCGTCAAGAGAACCCTCGTATACAACTTTACCACGACCCAATTCTGTTTTTGCAACAGTATCCAATCGGTAGTTAGGAAGCTGAGTATATGTAAACTTTCTATACAGCTCAAGATAGTCTAACGATGATACACCGGCAATTCTATATCGCTCAAGCCGATCAGAATATTTTACTCGTCCAATAGGACTCAACCGATTTGCTGTATCTGGTCCACACACATTTTTCAAACGATTGTACAAATACGGAACGTCAAATCGGTTACTGTTCCATCCAGTGATAATAGTAGGAGCAATACTTTCATACACGTTTATAAACGTGTGCAACAACACTTCTTCTGATTCACAAAATATAATATCAACAGTATCTTGCTGGCGATCTTCGTATAATTTATTCTTATCAAGAACCAGTGCAATATACTTTTTGGTAACAGAATCCATCATTGCAATAGAAGTAATTTCATTATTTGCATCATGAATATCCGGTACTCCATTTTCCATCGACACCTCAATGTCAAAAAATAGAGTGATATTACCCTCGGACGGCTCATCCTCATGCAAATACAAATCTGTTAATACGCGAGTTTCCATAGGAAGATCGCTTTCAAATACATCTGAATGACCACGAATAAATCTATTTGTCTTAGACAAACGCTTACCCGTCATACTAACATATTTTCCTTTTGGATCTGGAACATATGCATATCTAAAATTGCCTTCTGGAAATGACATTAAGCCTTTCTTGTCATCCCATACGAATACAGTCTTTCCTTCTTCGGTTGTGTCGATATAGATATTTTGGTACGCCATACAACTCCTATATAGTATTTACTTAAATATACAACAACGGTGCTTGAAAATCAAGCACCGGTTGATCCAAATCCATTTTGTTCTCTACCATCCGAAGAAGATAATTCTAAAACTTCTTCTATTTGAAAATTTGTTACTGGTAGTGGAACTAACTGAGCAATCTTGTCACCGACAAAAAACTGCTTAACTGATGGGCCGTGGTTATACATTGCCACTTTAATATGTCCTGTATATCCATTGTCAATTACACCAGCAACCACAATTAAATCCATTTTAGTAGCAACAGAGGATCTATCAAAAATCTTTGCTCCCCAACCTTCTGGAAACTGTATTGCAACTCCGGT
>Ga0315904_10014018_pt1 | contig 10001 bp, 10 predicted proteins | sample LakEriMetagenome_6_FD_203529 | JGI IMG/M metagenome (GOLD analysis project Ga0315904, IMG submission 203529) | Freshwater fungal communities from buoy surface, Lake Erie, Ohio, United States - Buoy 12 MA120 | ecosystem: Environmental > Aquatic > Freshwater > Lake | place: USA: Lake Erie, Ohio...
ATCCATTTGTTCTTGACTTCTGACTTTTCGATCTTACCATTTCGTTCATTAATGGCATAAACCGTCATCTTCTCATTCTCACCTTTGTTAACACCTATCACATCTTCTTTAAGTATCCACTTCCCATTATCCAGCATGAGTGCGTCGTAAGAAAAATCAGGTACATAGAATGAATAGATGCCTTCAAGACCGGGGGCTTCAGGAGAAAGGTGATCATAGATGATTCGCTTGTATTCATCTTCGTAGCGTAGCGACATGATAGCCTTTTCAGAATGTTCGAAAAAGATCCTTTTCACGGTCTTGTCTTTAAGCTTAAAGATCGGGCTTCCCAGTTTCGGCTGTGAGCCATTGAAGTAAAGTACATCAACCAACTTGATATTACTCGCAGAATTATTCCCATCCCAACCGAGTAGGGTAAACAACGTCTTTGACCCTTTGGATATCGGAATAATACTGTAGTAGAGCGCACCATACCATTCCTCTGCACCAATGACATCTTCCGGCTGACCGGGAAACATGAAGGAATTATCCTTTAACTCATGGAATTCTACTTCCTTTTTCTTTTTATCGAAATGCAACAGGAAGCAGTAATAGGAGTGGGTGAGGTCCTCACGTTCTACATTCCAGTTTACAATGCGCAAGGAGCGATCAGGACTATCAATGATCCCGACAGATTTCAACCTGGTGAACTTATATTCGAATGCCCCTTCGGTCTGAAGCATTGATTTCATTTCAGCATAAAAGAGCTTGTTTGCTGCAGTTCTTCCTGCATCAGTACTTGCATTTCTCAGCGAATCAAGCAGGAATGACAATTGCTTCTCCTTTGAAATCAAAAGAGAATCTTCCGCTGACGAGGCCCCAAAAGCCATGATCATAAGCCAAAAAGATATTAGCCACTTCATACTTTATGCACTAACGTAAATGTAGTTGATTTGTTACCGTTTGTCAAGGCGGTGGTTCAATTGCGATACGAAATAAAGTTAAAAGCGGGATGGTCCAGCCCATTCTGCTTGAGATCCATTACGATCTGAGCCCTGTGGTAATTCGAATGAGAGAGTATATGGTATAAAATATCAATATCCTCACGATCGAAACGGATTCCTTCTGAGGAATGATAATTTACCTTCTCCCCAAGCTCGATAATTTCCAGATAATCAGTTGTTTCGCGGTAGTTTTGAAGGCTTAGCTGCTGAAGAAAACGGATAGGTAAGATATCCCAAAGACCGGACTCAGCCTTATGGCCTAACAGCCTTGCATTCCAGATATGATGAACGTTTATTACGTGAGAAATGGACTTTAACACAAAATCCGAAACCTGATCTTCCTGTTTTTCAATGCATTCGATCCACATGCGATTGGCATTGAGATCGTACTCGAACTTATCGAGAAAGAATTCCTTCATCAGAGCTTCTTGAGATCACTGATCGTTTTTACCGGATCCTGAGAATTGAAAACGAAACTACCCGCTACAAGCACGTCGGCACCGGCTTTTACCAATTCTGCACCGGTCTGTAGGTTCACACCGCCGTCTACTTCAACAACCGCATGTGAGCCGCATCGATGAATTAGATTTTTAGCCTGTTCAACCTTAAGGAGAGCGTTGTGGATAAACTTCTGTCCACCAAAACCAGGATTGACTGACATGATCAGCACAAGATCAATGTCATGAACGATATCCTGAAGAATGTCCACAGGAGTGTGCGGATTCAACGCAACACCTGCTTTCATTCCGTTCTCTTTAATGAAATGTATAGTCCTGTGGAGATGCGTACATGCCTCATAATGAACTGTAAGAATATCTGCTCCGGCTTTAGCAAACTCAGTGATGTATTTATCAGGATCCTTGATCATCAGGTGAACGTCCAGCGGTTTTTTTGCATGTTTCTTAATTGCGCTGATTACCGGAAAACCGAAAGAGATATTCGGAACAAAAACACCATCCATTACATCCACATGAAGCCAATCGGCATCAGATGAATTGATCATTTCAATATCGCGTTGAATGTTTGCAAAATCACACGAGAGAACAGACGGGGAGATCAATACGGACATCGTTTACTATTTTTGAAGGCAAAGTTAACGAATGCAGATCAATCCCGCATGATCTTAAGGTATTCTTCATCCCGACGATAAATGTCAAGATGAAACACCATGTGTTCTTTGTCAGCAACTACGCTTTGGTACTCCACAAAAACAGGTACGGGATCTTTCAGCCTGATCTCATAATTTTCAGCCAGATTCATAAGGCTGTCCAGTGAATCCGGGGTAAGTGGGTTACCTTTTCCTCCAATCTTCCGCTTCTTTGGCCTCAAGGTATCGTAATCGAGGATGAGCTTACCAAGATCAACAGGATTCTGGCAGCGCATGCAACCATGAGAGTAGGATCTTACATCCGTTTTGAAAAGATATTTTGTAGGTGTATCGTGAATATATACGCTGTAATCATTATGGAACTCAAACTTAATGATTCCTAGGCTATTACTGGGTCCAGGCTGCTGAATCACTTTATATGGAAACGTGTTCTTTGGGATCTTTTTCCATTTGACCGAATGCGGGTTCACTTCATGGTCACCTTTGTATATCTTGTAATTGTTCTTGCTCAAATAGTTATGGTTCGCCTTCACTGCAGGAAGAATCTCCTTGCTCGAAATGGAATAGGGTACATTCCAGTAAGGATACACTACAACTGTATGAATCTTTGATTTAAGTTCAGGAGTCTGATGGTCAGTAGTTCCGCAGATAATGTTGTGTACTGATTTCAAGCTGTCATTCACATAGAACCTGAGCAAATACTCAGGCAAATTCACTTTTACAAACTTTTCTGGATACTTCTGTTTCCTCCTCATCTTATCCAGTGCAAGTCCTGCCCTCAACACTTTATCGTAAGTGTTTTCATTTAAAGCCCATGCGGTATATTTTCCAATCTTTCCATCGGGCTTAAGGCCATTGTGTACCTGAAACTGTTTTAACGCGTTCATAAATAAGACCTTACCAGTGTCAGCAAGACCAAGATACCCTTTTTTTTGCAAAGCATTCATTGCCATTGGGACAGCGTTAATCGAATCCTCTTTTTCAGGCTTAATATCAAATGTGGTTTTGTCAATCGGAAAATCAGAACAGAAGTCATAGAGATGTTCTGCAAGATATCGGTAATTGGTATCCGTAAAGCTGTGATCAATATAAAACCTCGAATATCCGATAGAAACAGGGAAGGCGAGTAGCGAGTCATATGCTGTCAGGTCTGCAAATCGTTGTGGCAAATACTGCTTGGTGGTATCGTTGAACATGCCTGTTTTAAGATCCTGAAGGATCAGTGCACTTCGGGCTGTCATTAACAATTCGGTAATTACCGGGTTAATGATCTCTTTCTTAGTGAACTTCAACCTCGTTTCAGGAATTCCAAGCCACATGCAGTGTTCAAGCGTTTCCTTCATTTGCTCACCTTTCTCATTCAGTATTGAATCATTAAACCAGATAGGTGCGTACTTATTCTTTTCATACACCTGAGTAAGCCATTCAAGTTGTTCCTCGTTAAAGCCGAGCTCCTCACGGTAAACAGCAGAAAGACATCGTTCAAGCTTCTCTTTGAACGTTAGTTCTTTGTTTTCAAGAAAATGAACAACCTTCTTCTGAGGTTCAGCAGGAGTGGCTGTATCACACGCGGTGTAAAGAAGTCCGGCTAGACATAAAATAAGAAAGAACCTCATGATCAAAAGCTATGAATCGTTAACTTCGCAAAACAACGGAAAAAATACACAATTCTGTCATGACATTCTCAGCTTTGATCGTAATAATTGTGATCACATCCCTGATCTCCTTCAACGCATTCAGCGATGACAGGCTGTTTGATAAATTACACTTTTCAGCATATCGAATCAAACATCACGGAGAATATTACCGCTTCATCAGCAATGTGCTTATCCATGCCGACCTTACCCATTTGCTGTTCAATATGTTTTCTCTCTATTTTCTGGGGGAAGCAATGGAATTCTTCCTGTTTGACTACTATGGTAAACAGATAGGAGAATTTCATTTCCTGATGATCTATATTCTGGGGGGAGTAATGGCGAATGTTTATGCTTATTTCAGACACCAGAATGATCCTGGCTACCGATCTGTAGGAGCATCAGGAGCCGTTTCTGCCGTAATCTTCGCCGCCATTATGTGGATGCCCGGAATGGAGCTATACCTCATGTTCATTCCCATCCCTATTCCTGCCTTTATTTTCGGCCCTTTATACCTGGCATTCGAATATTGGTCTCATAAAAGGGGAGGTACTGGAATAGCCCATGACGCCCATATTGGTGGGGCCATATTTGGTGTACTTTATGTATTAATTATTAATATTGACAAGGGAAAGGAATTCCTTGGCCATATATTCTGACCAAATGATCTACATCAACAACAACGGAACGATACTCACGAACGATGCCCCGACAATCAATGCAGGGAACCGCGGACATGTATATGGAGACGGCGTCTTTGAGAGTATAAGGATCATGAACGGTGTCCCGCTCAACCTGGCCAACCATATCCATAGAATGATTGAAGGAGCTAAAGCTATTAAAATGCGCCCTGCTTCGTTCTTTAGTACAGAATTCTTCGAAGAGCGCATTTTGGAATTGTGCCGGAAATCAGAGATTACAGAAGGCGGAAGATGTAGGATCTCTCTGGACCGCGTAACGGGTGGTGCATGGAAACCTGACTCCAATGAGTGCACCTATTTTATAGAGGTCTATCCATATGAAACCAACAACTTTGAACTGAATTCCAAAGGCCTTGAGATCGATCTGTATGCCGATATTAAGAAGCAGAAGAACTTCCTTGCCAATTTCAAAACGAAGAGTGGTTTGATGTATGTTATGGCGGCCATTAACGCCAAGGAGCGCAATCTCGACGACGTATTGCTAAGCAATGACAAGGGAGGTATCCTGGAAAGTTCCAGCTGCAATTTATTCGTGGTTAGCAATGGCGTTCTGTATACACCGGGACTCGAAGAAGGTTGTTTAGCAGGAACGATGAGAATGCAGATCATCAATCTGGCTTTGAAGAATGGAATCAAGGTATACGAGTGTAATATCCTTCCTCAAAACTTACTGGCCGCCGATGAGATATTTTTGACCAATGCCATCCGTGGGATAAATTGGGTGAGCGGCTACCGTACGAAACGCTATTTCAACAATATGTCGCGAAAATTAGTTGCATTGTTAAACGACTGCTGGGAGTCTCAATTCGAGCAGTGATCTATCATCAAAAGAAGTCTATGAATTGTTTTTCATGGTCAGGTGATAAATTTCTCCGATTTTTAGATCAGACGTTGCACGCATAGCAGTTGCTCAACAATACCACCACCTTGTTGTCTTATAATTAATATTATGTTAAATATAATGTTTTCTATAAATCTAATTGCTCTTGAGATCAATTCTAATTGCCTATCCTACTCAAAGTATCACTTAGTTTTGATTTAGCCTTCTGAACCAGCGAATTCGATTCCCCTTCTACCAAATAACCTAGTCCAGTAAATTTTTCATAGGTCTGTTCAAATATTTTTTTTTATTAAAACGAAAGATCAAAATTTAGAACAGATGAAGATTCAGCAACCATTACATCCAATACAAATTCAAAAGATTTTACCGGTTATTCTATTGCGATTAAAAATTTCCATACTTCTGGTTCTGTATAACAACGTTCATACAGTGTATACGCAACTTAAAATATTAAATGAAACTTATGTTAAATAAGATGGCTTGATTAATTTAACACAACACAGTACAGTCCTGACTTGCCAGGACATGATCAAACATATTAACCTGTAATTGTTATTTTTACACTAATACTTATCTCGGTGGTTTCATGGTGACTCGACGCTTTGCGCTGATCTTCTTGGTATTTTTTCTCTCCTGCGGACGAAATGAAAAAGTTCCGTTTGAGCTGTCGGACAAGGTGCATTTGAGTGATTACAATATGATTTCTCCTTTCCTCATTGAACAGCTTAATGAGCCCCCCTTAAAATATCCATCTGCCTGGAATGATTCATTGCTAAAACTCACCGGAATACATGCTATCAAGATTTCAGCAAAAGGAATGAAAAATCCTGATGATCCATCGGAATCGATCCTTTTCAGGTATGATGAAAATGGCAGGTTGACAGGCTTTGAGCAAATGCGATTTGACCTTTCCAAGGAGCCTTTTACCACCCTCAGTTTTAGCGGAAAAACAGGTAGATTGACGCGTTATTTTGGTGAAAACGTTCAACAAGAATTAAAATGTATAACATTACAGAACCGTCTCATTTTTACCCGAAACAGATCTCCAAAGTTCATCGATTCGACAATCATGTATGGTTCGGTTCAAAAACCAAGTCTCATCATTGAAAAATCAGGGAAATTCCTGTCTCGGATAAATGTAATTCTTGAAGAATCTGAGCCGGTCAGGAAATTCGGAAGCGTCGTTGCCTCGTTGAACTTAACACCTTCCGAAATCGGAAATGCAGAAAAAATCGTTACCTACGTTGATGATAATTATCGTCCGATCAGGTCATATTTGTTAACAGAAGAATTGATCCAGACAGCTATGACGGCAGAATGGATTTATGAAAATCACAAAAAACCGGTGGCCTATAAAAAATATGTCAATGGAAGCCTTGTCAAGGAATATACCTTTAATTATTCTGAAGATAAACTACTTCGCTCCTTCATCTTTAACCGAATTTCCTACCAGGTTGAATACCGCTAATCATGCTTACCCGGGAACAGCGTAAAGAACGAAATCAAAACTTCTGGGAAGCATTCAGGAAGTTTATGAAGCCATACAGATCAAGTAACGGCAGACGAATAAACTGGATCAATTACCCTTCTGACGTGAAAGATATTTACATCAGGATGGAAGCTGACAATAAAGGAGCTCGTTTATGCTTAGATATTCAACCTAAAGACGAGGGCGTGCGTTCAGTTCTTTTTGAACAGATGACCGAACTGAGAAAAGTCCTTGAATCTCATGTTAATTGGGAGGGAATCTGGAATGAACATTATCACAACAAGGAAGGTCATTCCCTGTCACGAATTTCCTGGGAAAAAGACGGGATCGATTTTTACAAAGATGAAGACTGGCCTGAGATCATGAATTTTTTAAAGGACAGGATCATCGAATTTGATGTCTTTTATCAGGAATTCAAAGACATCCTTATCGCCCTGGCTGAATAAATTCATACCTTTGAAGCATGATGCGTTCCGGATTACTTTATTTAATCGGATTTTTGTTGATCGGCAACGAAAGTCTGGGTCAAGTTTCATTATTAACCACAGATTTTGAGTCAGGAATTCCTGCAACTTTCACCATAGTAGACAACGATGGGAATACCCCGAATACGAGTGTTTCGGAATTCAATAACGCCTGGATATCACTATCTGAGCCCGGAAACAGCTCAAACACCGTTACAGGATCAACATCGTTTTTCGAACCGGCAGGTACTGCGGACAGATGGCTGATCACCCCTGCCCTAACCATGGGGTCATACGGTAACTTTATTTCATGGCAAGCTCGTTCGCATGATGAATCTTTCCCGGATGATTATCTTGTACTTGTTTCTACCACAGATGATCAACTGACGAGTTTCACGGACACGATCGGTTATGTCATGGAGGAAAATGGAGACTGGACCTACCGAACCGTTGATCTGAGTGCCGAAGGATATAATGATCAGACGATCCGAATAGCATTCATTAATGTAACCGAAGATGGATTTAAACTATACCTTGACGATGTCGAAGTGTGGAAGGAGGATCCTGTAACCGTATTAGAAAGCTCGGTATTACATCTTACCGTTTTTCCAAATCCATTCACAGAACTTATTTCAGTAAACTCTTCTTCACCTCTGATCTCAGTAACTATTTTTGATCAATCAGGAAAGGTCGTGGCATATACCGACAAAGCCAGTATTGAAACATCTGCATTGCGGCCAGGGATCTACATCATGCACGTGCAAACCGAAGCAGGGTATACAGTGAAGAAGATCATTAAGCATTAAAGTTCGGGGAGCGGGATCAATTCAAGTTTATATTTGAGATCTGAATTTTTCGTTGGAGCCATAACGATCCTGTCTTCTTCTATTGTGGTAAGAACAAAATCCCATTTTTCATTTTTGAAGTACAACGTCAGTGATCGTTCTGCTGAGAATACTGAATATTCTCCCTTCTTACCTGGTTGCTCCCCAAGGCTTTTTAATGGCTGAAAACAACACCGTCCATTCTCATAAAAAATAAGAATGTCCTTGTCATTTTTATAACGTGGAGAAAAGTCCTTCTTCCCCACCATTACCTTGTTCAGCATCCAGACTTTACTGTTCCCGTCATGAAATAATGCACCGTAGTTCACTTGCCGCATCTTAACCCCGGTTGTACATCCGAATGTCAGAAATAACAAAAAGACTAGTGGAAACTTCATTAGAAGAGCATTGAATTCTTCGTTAACACATTCTTGATCTCCACAGACATAGAATCTTTGAATTCAGCTTTAACTGGACCTCCCCAGTTCGGACCTTCGATGACTTCTACAGAAGAGAATTCATATTTGGCACCATTCCATTTGAAATAGCAATTATAAAATGCCGGTTCACCTCCGACATTATCATTGAATCTTAGGAGCAGGTCATCATATTCTCCGGATGTTTTTCTTCTGCCGATCAGATTAGCCACGAAGCCGTTCACTTTAACCAGTTGCCCTCTTTCTCTGATAAAAATCAGCAACCTTCTCAGAGGGAAACCCGAAACTTTTGATTTTACTTGAAGCAGGAAACCATTCTCGACTGGGGTTTTCTCAGTTAGGCTAAAGAATTTAAAAAAGCGCGGTGAACAGCTTGGCTCAATATAATTTAGTGTGTCCGTTGTTTTTTCTGAACAAAAGTTCAATTCTTTCAGGAGCTCTTTCATCTTCGGATTCTCAAACTCATCCTTATCAAAAAGCGTTTCGATCGATTCAATTGTTCCAACTTCCGGAAGCGTTTTCAACTTGAGATCTTCATCCTCCGGTTCAGGATCAGAACAACCGCCCAGTATAACCAGAAGTACTAAAAACAGAGACCTATTAAGGTTTTGATTGAGATTTTTATCAATGAACGGTGAAAAGATCATATTCCTATAATTAAACTGCAACAAAAGGTAACATCAACCGGGAAAAACAGAAAGTGACATGTTTAAGGCACCCTGAAATGCCTGCATATCAATACCTGTTCTGATCTTTGCATCGTCAAAGAAAGCCAGCATCAACTCAGTCGGCATGTTTCCCGTTAAATCATCCTTGGCCATGGGACATCCTCCAAAGCCTTTAATAGCTCCATCGAATCTTCTGCAACCACTTTTGTAAGCTACTCTAACAAGCTCCCTGGCATTTTCCGGCCGGGTATGCAAATGCGCTCCAAATTCAACACCCGGAAGCTCTGGGATCAATTCTGAAAATAGGTATTCCACATTCTCCAGTGTCGCACATCCGATCGTGTCAGATAAAGCCAGAACCTCAATTCCAAGCTGTTGATGCAAACGAGAAGACCATTTCAGGACAAGGTCAGCATCCCATGGTTCACCGTAAGGATTTCCAAATCCCATTGAAAGGTAAACTACCAGTTTCTTTCCATTCTTCACACATAATGAATTGATGGCTTCTACCCTGTTCAAGGATTCTTCAATAGTAGCATTGGTGTTCCTTTTCTGAAATTCTTGTGAGACAGAAAAAGGATAACCCAGGTAAGCGATCTCATCAAACGAGACTGCATCCTCCGCCCCTCTTTCATTCGCAATGATTGCCAGCAACGAAGAATTGGAATTCAAGTCCAATTTATTTAAAACCTCAGCAGTGTCTCTCATTTGTGGGATGGCTTTCGACGAAACAAAACTTCCGAAGTCAATCGTGTCAAAGCCGCATTTCAACAATTGATTGATGTAAGCTGCTTTTAGGTCCGTTTCAATAAAATCATGCAAACCCTGCATAGCATCACGGGGGCACTCAAC